>WSSedL1CaDRAFT_10000815_pt1 | contig 20455 bp, 18 predicted proteins | sample WetSurSL1Cattail_FD_9464 | JGI IMG/M metagenome (IMG submission 9464)
CCTCCGAGGCGGCCATCCAGCCGCCAAGCGTCGGCGAGGCGAAAAAACTCTGGATGGCCGGGTCAAGCCCGGCCACGACGAGAGTGGTGTTACCCCTCCACCTTCGAAAAATCCGCCGCCAGGTGCAGCGTGGCGCGCAGGCGCGCGAGCAGCTTGAGACGGTTCTGGCGCAAGGCCGGGTCCTTGTCGTTGACCGTGACCTTGTCGAAGAACGCATCCACCGGCGCCCGCAAGCGGCTCATCACGCCCATGGCTTCCACGAAGCGCTCGTGTTCGATCTCGGCCTTCACCAATTCGGCCGCGGTCGACAATTCCACGTACAGCGTTTTTTCCTCATCGAGCACGAACGCATCGGGATCGGGTTCGCCGTCGAAGGTGGTTTTGTCCTTCTTCTCTTCGGCTTTCAGAATGTTTGCCGCGCGCTTGTAACCCGCGAGCAGATCGGCGCCCTCCTCCGACTTGAGGAACGACTGCAACGCCTCCACGCGAGCCACCAGCCGCACCAAATCGTCTTCGTTGCCAAGCGAGAACACGGCATCGATCAAATCGTAACGGGTGCCCTTTTCTTTCAGCGCGACTTTGAGACGGTCGGCGAGAAATTCAGTTACGCCCGAAATACGGTAGGCTTCATCAACCTCTAAGGACGGTTTGCTTGCCTCAAACCTCAGATTCTCGCCTAGTTTCGCTTCAAGCTTCTCAGCAAAGCGTGCCAACTTTTGGATGGCCGCCTCATCTACTTCACGCGAAACAAACGCGAAACGGTGAACGGCACTTGTCAAAACGGCCGAGAGTGGCAAGCGAACTTCGTTTGCGAGAATAATGCGAATTAGTCCGAGCGCAGCACGTCGCAAACCAAAAGGATCGCTAGACCCGGTTGGTGCTTGCCCAGCTACAAAAAAGCCAACCAATTGATCCAGCTTATCCGCCAGTGCGACCGCGATGGAGACCTTACTCGTCGGCACCGCGTCGGACGGACCCACCGGTTTGTAGTGGTCACGGATCGCATCAGCGACTTCCGCATCTTCGCGATCGTGGAGCGCATAATAGCGGCCCATCACGCCTTGCAGTTCGGGGAATTCGCCGACCACGCCAGTCGTCAAATCCGCTTTGCACAGGCGCGCGGCGCGTTTGGCTTTTTCGACATCGGCGCCGATTTTTTCCGCGATCTCGCCTGCCAGCGCTTCAATGCGCATCACCCGTTCGTATTGGGTGCCGAGTTTGGCGTGGAAGGTGATGCCTTTCAGCTTTTCGACCCGGCTGTCGAGGCGATGCTGCCGGTCCTGGTCCCAGAAGAATTTGGCGTCCGACAGCCGCGCCCGCAGCACGCGTTCGTTGCCTGCCACGATGGCCTTGCCGCCGTCTTCCGCCACCATGTTGGAGACCACCGCAAAGCGGCTGGCCATTTCGCCCGTGGCAGGATCGCGCAGCGAAAAATATTTCTGATGCACCCGCATCGAGGTTTGCAGAATTTCCGCCGGCACATCCATGAACTGGTCTTCGATGGTGCCAACAAGAACCGTCGGCCATTCGTTGAGGCCCGCGACCTCATCCAGCAGGCCCTGATCCTCGATCAGTTCCAGCCCCAGCGCGAACGCCGCGGTTTGCGCTTGCTTCAGAATGGTTTCTTTGCGCTCGGCGGCCTCCAGCATCACATGCGCAGTACGCAAATCGCTGCGGTAAATCTCGAAAGTCTTGGCGTTGATGACGCCCGCCGAGAGAAACCGATGACCCTTGGTCTGGCTGCCGCTGTTCACACCTGCGAAGGTGAATCGCACCACTTCGCCGTCGAACACGCAAAGAATGGAATGCAGCGGCCGCACCCAGCGCACATCGCTGCCGGGAAAGCGCATCGATTTCGGCCACGGCAATTTGGCGAAGCATTCCGGTAAAATTTCCGACAACACTTCGGCGGTGGCGCGGCCTTTGCGATGGATCACGGCGACATAGAATTCGCCCTTGGCGTCGCTGCGTTTTTCGCATTGTTCCAGCGTGACACCCGCCGAGCGCAAAAAACCTTGCAGCGCTTTTTCCGGCGCACCGACGCGCGGGCCCTTCTTTTCTTCGGAAACGTCCGGCTGTTTCACCGGCAAACCGGCCAGCACCAGCGTCAAGCGGCGCGGCCCGCCAAACGCCTTCGAGCCTTCAAACAACAACCCGCGGTCCGACAACGCGCCGACCACCAGGCGTTCCAAATCCTTGGCCGCCTGCGCCTGCATCCGCGCTGGAATTTCTTCACTGAAAAGTTCAAGCAGCAATTCGGCCATCAGTGGCCCCCAAAAACAAAAACGGTGTCATCCCCGGCCGAGCAATCGCGCGTCGGCGCGAATGCGAGGGGAAGGGGACCCAGGTTCCGAAGTTCGTGCGGTGTCGAAGAACGGGCAGCGGCGCGCAATCGTTCAGAGCGGAAATGCGGGACCACCTGGGTCCCCTTCCCGCCGCGCTGCGCGCGTCGCCGGGGATGACAGATTGTGTGCATCAGCCATACCTCGGTTCGTAAGCGCCCATTGGCGTGGCCAGCCAGCCTTCGCAGCACATCTTCGCCAGCGCGCGGACGCGGCCGATATAAGCGGCGCGTTCGGTCACTGAAATCACGCCGCGGGCATCGAGCAGATTGAAGCAATGGCTCGCCTTGATGCATTGGTCGTACGCGGGCAGCGGCACGCCTTTTTCCACCAGCGCTTTGCATTCGCCTTCGGCGTCGGAAAAATGGCGCTTGAGAAGTTCGGTGTCGGCGTACTCGAAATCGTAAGCTGAGAATTCGCGTTCGGCTTGGTGGAACACCTCGCCGTAGCGGAAGTGCTCGTTGAAGGCCAAGTCATAAACGAACTCGACGCCCTGCACATACATGGCGAGACGCTCAAGCCCGTAGGTCAGCTCGGCGCAAACCGGATCGCAATCGATGCCGCCGACCTGCTGGAAATAGGTGAACTGGCTGACTTCCATGCCGTCGCACCACACTTCCCACCCCAAGCCCCAGGCGCCGAGCGTCGGGCTTTCCCAATCGTCTTCCACGAAGCGGACGTCGTGCTTGGCGGGGTCGAGGCCGATCGCCTTGAGCGACCCCAGGTAAAGGTCCTGCACATATTCCGGTGCCGGCTTCAGGATCACCTGAAACTGATAATAGTGCTGCAACCGGTTCGGGTTCTCGCCGTAGCGCCCATCGGACGGCCGCCGCGACGGCTGCACATAAGCCGCCCGCCACGGCCGCGGACCGAGGGCGCGAAGCGTGGTCGCCGGGTGGAAGGTGCCCGCCCCCATCTCGACGTCGTAGGGTTGCAGAATCAGGCAGCCATGTGCCGCCCAATAATTCTGAAGAGTCAGGATCAGGTCCTGGAATGTTTTAGCCACGATTCAATGTCTCCCGAGGCGGGCCGGAACCTATAGGCGGGGGCCGGGTCAAACAACACCGCAAATGCCACGGGCTTCACGCGAGGATGGCAACGCTACTTTCCTCCCCAGCGGGGGAGGAAAGACCGCGTATTTACAGCCCCAGCCCCACCCCGCAGCACGGCATCGGCTTCGGCCGTGTACGTCCCGTCGGCAGTGTGCAGCACCAGCCCAGCCAGCATCTGAAGCGGCGCCCGCACGCCCTGCCGGACCTGGATAATGACCCGTTTGGCCGGCAGTCCCACCCGCGGCCACAGAGGAAACACCACCACGCCCCGTTCGGGGAGCGCCGCCAGCGCCTCGCCCAGCCGGTCGGCGCGCAGGATCGCCGTAAAGCTGCCGCCCGAAGCCGTCCGCTTGAGCCCCCCAGCCAGCCAGCCGCCCAGCCGCCCGCCGTCCTGCAGCGCCCGGGCCTTAGCCGGATCGGGAGCGGCCTGCCCGCCCTCGCCATGGAACGGCGGATTGCACAGAACTTGGTTGAACGGCCGCCGGTAAGCAGCTGGCAAATCGAACACATCCGCCTCAGCAAAGCGGACCCGTCCGGCCATCCCATTGGCTTCGGCATTGGCGGTGGCCAGCGCCACCAGATCGGCGTCGATCTCCAGCCCCAAGACCTTAACCTCGGGCAGGCGCGCCGCCAGACACAGGCTGGCTGTCCCCGCCCCGGCGCCGAGTTCCAGAACCTCACCGGTATCTTCCGGCACGGCGGCGGCCAGCATCACAGCATCGAGCCCAGCGCGGAAGCCCGCATCCGGCTGCTGCACAATCACCCGCCCTCCGAGAAACCGGTCTTCACTCATTATTTGCCTTGTTATTTGCCTTGGGGTTCGAGTTCGGCGGCACCAACCCCGTCGCGCAAAATCTCGCGGGCGCGTTCCTCGTCAGAGTCGCTGACCGACAGCCGCCGCGGCAGAACGCCGATGCTGCCATCCATGATGCTCATCGACTCATCGAACACGACGGCGGCGATGCCGGCGTCTTTCAGCAAGGCTTCGGCATAGTTGAGCAGGACGGGGTCGTTCGTCTTCAGGATGGTCTTCATGGCCGATTCCAAATCGCAGTCGAAGTCATTGTATCACTGAAATGTTTTCTTGGGTGCTTGACCCGGGCCGCCCCGGCTACCAATCTCATCCTTGTGTTGACCAAGCTTCCCCAGATGTCCGTTCCGCCCCGCCTGCGCCGTCCCGAAACCGACGTTTCACCGGTCGAGCGGTTGCACGCTCTGGTCGCGGCCGACATGCGTACTACCGACATGCTGATTCACGAGCGGCTATCGAGCGCCGTGGCGCTGATCCCTGATCTCGCCAAGCACCTGATTGATTCCGGCGGCAAGCGGCTGCGGCCGCTCTTAACGCTGGCGACGGCGAGCATGGGTGGCTATGCGGGGCGCGATCACGCCAAGCTGGCGGCGGCGGTGGAATTCATCCACACCGCAACGCTGCTGCACGACGACGTGGTCGACGAAAGCTCGCTGCGCCGCGGCAAGGTCTCGGCCAATATCGTCTGGGGCAACAAAGCGAGCGTGCTGGTCGGTGATTTCCTGTTGTCGCGCGCTTTCGAGCTGATGGTGGAAACTGGTGAGCCCGAAGTGCTGGCGATCCTGTCGCGCGCCGCGGCGGTGATCTCCGAAGGCGAAGTGATGCAGCTGAAGTCGGCCGGCGATCTTGGCGTCAACGAGGAGCATTACCTGCGTGTCGTCAGCGCCAAGACGGCCGAGCTGTTCGCCGCCGCTTCCGAATCCGGCGCGGTGATTGCGAGTGGCAAAGGCGCCTTCGCCGACGCCGTGCGCGATTACGGCATGAACCTCGGTATCGCCTTCCAGCTCGTCGATGACGCTCTCGACTACTCCGGCCGTCAGGCGCTGATGGGCAAATCGGTCGGTGACGATTTTCGCGAAGGCAAAGTCACCCTGCCCGTCATCCTCGCGGTGGCGCGCGCCGACGATCCGGCCAAGAAATTCTGGAAGCGGGTGATCGAAACCGGCCCCCAGGCCGAAGCCGATCTCGACCGCGCCATCACGCTGGTGGAACAGACCGGCGCCATCGCCGACACCATGGAACGGGCCCGCGGCTACGCCAGCCTCGCCTGCCGGGCGCTCGAACGGGTGCCGCAAAGCCAGATGCGCGAAGTGCTCGCGGCGGTCGCCGATTTCTGCGTCGAGCGGGCGTATTGAACGAAAGAGGGCGCACCATGCGCTTTGCGGTTTTCGCGTTTTCGCTATTGACCTTCACGGCAACGCTTGCCGCCTCGGATGCTCAAGATCCGATGGCCGGATACATCGGCAATACGTCGATCTCGATCGATAACCAAGGCAATACCATCCACGTCTTCTATCGCGCCGATAACGCCTTCGCCCTGCAAAGCGGTAGCTTTTCCGGCAACGGCACCTGGGCAGTCGACAACGGCAAGCTCTGTCTTACCTACGAAAATGGTTCCGGCCGGAAGGCTTGCGTGCCGGTGGAGCCACATCAGGCCGGCGACGTGTGGAACCACGGCGACCGCCACATCACGCTGGTGCCGGGCCGCGCATTGACCGCTACGCCCGAGGTTTTGGCGGCGCTGGCAGCGGCGTCCCGAGTCGGCAATACGGTGGTGGCCAAGGATCCCGACGGCACCGAAACACGCCTTTACTGGCGGCCCGATCACACGTTCGCGGCCACGCGTCCAGGGTGGAAAACCGAAGGCACTTGGGCGGTGAAAGGATCGAGTCTCTTTCTCCACTACGCCATCGCCCGCCCGAACATGGGCAGCGACGAGGAGATGAAAAACGCCACCCCGCGCAAAGTCGGTGAGGTCTGGGGCATGGCCGATCGCAAAGTCACTCTGGTCGCGGGCGAACAGCTGCAAACACAATAGTATTCCTGTCATCCCGGCCAAGCGCTGCCCAACAATTGTACGAAGCCAATAAAATGGCACATAGCTGCGCACAGCGCCGAAACCCACTCAAACGAAATCAAAGTTTCGCAGGAAATCCCTGATCGCACCCACGTGCCAAACGGCAAGATTGTCTTGGGCACATACGAGGCGACATCTAGGATAATGTATTTAATCTTGCCAATAGTTGGTCTGTCGTCGAATCGCTCCGGCCGTTCATGCGTTCCCGGCCAGCCAAGTGTTGCGCAGGTGACACGGTATTTACAAGTAATGCGCAAAGCCTGATGGCGCGCGATACCACAGCATTGCACTCGATTGCGGCCCGGTGTATTTCATCTGCAAACGATTGCAATGACGGATTGCAAAAAAACAATAGGAGGAAAATATGCGTTCACGCCTTATGCTTTTTGGGTGCGCATCGATATTAGCATTGACCGGGGCTGCGATGGCTCAAGCGGAAATTGAGACCGTTGTGGTTACGGCGGCAAAAGGCGGCGCGCAGAAATTGCTCGAATCGCCGATGTCGGTCCAAGTGTTGTCGGACGTCGAGCTTAAAGCGAAGCACATCACCGATATTCATGACTTGATCACCACTGCCATTCCGGGTGCGTCGGAAGAAGAGCAGATCGGCATTTTCATCCGCGATTATGCGCTGCGCGGTTCGGGCGCTGGCGGCGGCGTCGGCGATCCGATGATCGGTTACTATATCGACGATACCGCCTGGGCGATTCCGAACTCGCAGGTGGCGCCGTCGCTGCGTATGGTCGATATCGACCGTGTCGAAGTGCTGCGCGGACCTTACGGTACCCTGTACGGTGCGGGTGCGATGGGCGGCACCATGATCTTCCACACGAAGAACCCAAGCCTGGACCGCCTCACCGTGAATGCCGATATGACGGTCGCGGGAATGCAGAACACCGACACACCGAACACCACCGTCGAAGGCGCGATCTCCTTCCCGCTTATAGAGGGAAAGCTGGGTCTGCGCGTCAGCGGCGGCTACAACTATCAAGCCGGTTACGCCAGCGTTTATAGCGGTGCGGCGACCGGAACGCCGCTGGCCCGCCACGCCAACGACGTCCATCAGGAAGACATCAGAGCCGTCTTGTTGTGGCAGCCAACGGAGAACTTCTCGGCCCGCTTCCAGTATTGGGCCTTCGGCGGCTTCCAAAACTACAGCACGCAGATGCAGTCCGTCAGTCCGGCCGCTTTGACCAACTGGGGCGATTTCAAGGGCTTCGAAAAGTCACATAGCAACCTCTATTCGGCTTCGCTCGAGTACAATCTCGATTGGGCCACCCTGACCAGCGCCACGTCGTATTTCCGTACCGCCGGCGAAAACCTCTACGCTCTCTATCCGACAATCTCGCTGGATCAGGGCGGCGCGACGCAGAACGGCAAATATCCAGGCACCTACAGCCTCCAACAGGAATTTCGGCTGGCATCGACATCCAAAGGCCCACTGCACTGGGTGGCCGGCGTGTACTACCAGGACGCCCGTAGTCTCTATTGGTACACAATCCCCGCCTTCAGCATCGGCGCCAAGACGAACGTCAACACCACCAACTGGTCGACCTTCGGCGAAGTCAGCTACGATCTCTTCGGCGGCAAGCTAGTGCCGCTCTTCGGGCTGCGATATTACAATGACGACCGCAGTTTCACGAGCACTTCCAATCCCGATAGTACATCGCCGGTCACCGTCAATGGATCGGTAAAGCCGAGCGTCACGACGTGGCGCGCCAACCTCAGTTGGCATCCTGTCGAAGATATGACTGTGTTTTTCAACGCCGGCACGGGCTTCCGCAGCCCGATCATGCAGTCGGCACCGCAGGTGACCGCACTCAAGACCGACGGAGTCGACGGTCAGCTGTCGCTGAAGCCGGACACGGACATCAGCTACGAAGTCGGCTTCAAGGGACGGTTGTCTGATATCAATGTCGACTATGCGCTCAGCGGCTACTGGCTCACGTACAAGAACTATCAGACGGGCGTGAATACCACGACCGGCATTTCGGCTTTTGCCAACCTCGGTACGGCCAGGACGGAAGGCTTCGACCTCGAACTGCATTGGTATCCGCTTGACGGGCTGACGCTCGGCTTTACGGGCAACATTAATAGGTCCGTGTATGGCGAGATCGATCCCAGCGTGGCGGCGCTGTCCAGCAGTGGCTTCGACGTCAAAAAAGGCGGGCAGTTGCTCAACACACCCGGCTATACTGCCCGGTTTGATATTGGGTACGAGCGGGATATCGGCGACGGTTACACGCTCTACACCAATGCGGCGGCGATCCCGACGGCCAAGCGCATCAATCAGTATGGCGTCTACAGCGCCACGTATACGCTGTACAACACGGCCATCGGCGTGCGTTACGGCCGCTATGATGTCCAGCTGTTCGGCGAAAACCTGGCCGACGCGCGCGGACCTTTCTATATCCGCGCCGTTGATTCCCCGAAGGCCATGGTGGTCGGGCCCAATCCGAGAACAATCGGTATCCGTCTCGGCGTGAACTTCGACTGAAGAACCAGACTTCCTCCGCGGTAATTTTATCCAATGCGGTATGGCCCGGGGCGTAATACGTCCCGGGCCATTTGTGTATCTGGGGAGGGGAAATGCTTTTGCCCGACGACGTGTGGGGCATGGCCGATCGCAAAGTCACCCTGGTCGCGGGCGAACCAGCTGCAGCTGATATAAATTCAAGCCGTCGCTTTGTGCAGTTCCAGCAACCGTTGGTGCCAATCCGCCAGCACCGGATAATGGCCCACCATACGCGACAGGCGGTTCAGGTGGGCGGAGCGGAAATAGTTGGCCCCACGACCGCTCTCGCCCTTGTTGTAGCGCAAACTGTCACGCAGTCGCCAAGCATAGGCAACTGCCGCTTCGCAAGCTTCCGTGTCGCGCGGCAGTCCGACATGCTTGAGGACGTCCCCGACCACAGCCACCGAGTTCTGCTGCATCGCGCGATAGTCGATCATCAACACCGTTTCCGGCGCCATCCGGGCATAGCCGATCCAGCCGGCGTAGAAATTCACGTACCAGGGCGCCAATATATCGATGATGAAATCGGCCTTGGCGTTGCGCGTCAGCGCCCGAAAATTCCATGGAATATGGCAGTTGAGGCCGTCGTGCAGTGCGTTGTCGTCGGTCTCCAACATGTCCCAATAGGACGCCAGCATGTCCGGAATGCTCCGTATCATGATGACCGGCTTGATCCCGAACGCCGACAATAGATGCAGGTTGGCCGGCAGCGCCAACATGTGAACATGGGTGACCAGCGTCTTGTCGGAGACGCCACCATCGTAATAGCGCAGCAGTGTCGGAAGGTACGGCGTCGCATCGCGACCCGCCTGCGCATGGACGATGCGGACGAGTTGTCCGTCCACGGCCTTGATCAGCGCAGCGCGCAAAAACGTGCCCGCCGCCTTAGGCGGAAATGCCAGCACGAGCGCCTTTCGCTTGACCCCGAGCCTGCGGAACAGGTGCTGCTGCGCCGGCGCAAACGACCCATCCGGATCCGGCAGGGTGTAAATGGCATCGGCAATGTCGGGCTGAATCTGTAAAGATTGTATCACTCGAACTGACATAGCTCCACGTGGCGCCCATGAACTCCAGCAGTGTTGGCTGGTGTCACGCGGTTGCATCGCGTCATTTTGATGCTGAGACCATCGCCCAATGGGACCGCGGATTCCAGAGTGATGTCGCGGATTTCCGAGTAATATATTGTCGGCAATGTATCGGCTATTTACAGATCGTTCCGCTAGCGGACAATAAGCGGCTTACCATCGCCCACCACGACGAATGGGCGGCGCGGATGGCGGCAGCGGCCCGCGCTGCGGTATCAGCGTTGGCAAACAATCCAAAACAAGTGGCGCCGCTGCCCGACATGCGCGCCAGCAGCGCGCCCTCGCCGGCGATGAAATCGAGCACCTCGCCGATCACCGGCGCGATGATGCGCGCGGGGGCTTCGAGGTCGTTGGACGTATCTTTCAGATAGGCGATGAGATCGGCAGCACCGGAAAACTTGGGCGGCAGCGGCAAGCCGACACCGCGGAGCGTCGTCAAGGCGGCGAACACTTTGCCGGTCGGCACGCCAACGCCGGGATTGACCAGCACGATGGGAAGCTCCGGCAGCGGCGGCAATTCGGTGAGAATTTCGCCGCGCCCTTCCATCCATTGCGGCCGGCAGGTGATGCAGACCGGCACATCGGAGCCGAGGCTGGCGCCGATCTTTTGCAACGCCGCCACATCGCGCCCGAGACCCCACAGCGAATTGAGGCCGCGCAAGGTCGTGGCGCAATCGGCCGAACCGCCACCGATACCCGACGCTACCGGCAGATTTTTCGTCAGAGTGACCCGGGCGCCGCGTTCGCTCCCCAACGCCCTCGCCGCCTTGACGATCAGGTTGTCGGCGCCCGCGGAAAGCCCCGCACCGAACGGCCCATCGATCGCAAGCGACACCCCTTCGCCCGCGGCGAACTGCAATTCGTCACCGGTCTCGGTGAACGCGACCAGACTTTGCAGTGCGTGAAAGCCGTCGGCGCGCTTGTCGCCGACATGCAGGAACAAATTGATCTTGGCCGGCGCGCGCGCCATCACTGCTCGGCGGTTTTGAGCTTCTTCTCGATTTTGACCTTTTCGCCCGGCTCGGGACCGAACGCAAGGGCGTGGTGCCACTGGAATGCCGCATCCAGCTTGCGGCCAACTTTCCAATAGGCATCGCCAAGATGGTCATTGATGGTGGAATCGCCCGGCACAAGCTGCACCGCATCTTCGAGCGCATCCACCGCGTCATCGTAGCGGCCCAGCCGGTAATAGGCCCAGCCGACGCTGTCGATGATATAGCCGTCCTGCGGCGACAGTGCCCGCGCCTTCTCCAGCATGGTCAGCGCTTCTTTGACATTGCGCTGCTGGTCGACCCAGGAATAACCGAGATAGTTGAGCACTTGCGGCTCATTGGGGCTGAGCACCAAGGCTTGCCTGAGATCGGCTTCCGCCTTTTCCCAACTGCCGGATTCCTGCTCGGCAACGGCGCGCGCATAGAGCAGCGGCCAGCTTTTCTTGGTGGCCGGCGCCGCGGCCTGCAGCGCGCGGTCGTAGGCTTTCACCGCATCGCCGTAACGCTTGGCGGCGCGATAGGAATCGCCCAGCGCCGTCCAGGTTTCGATATCGGCAGGATACTGCGCGCTGAGTTTTTCGAGCCGCGCGATCGCCTCGTCGTTCTTGTCTTGGCGCGCCAGATCGACGGCCACCGCCACTGTTGCGAGGCGATAGAACGGCGAGGACGGCGCAACCGATTGATAGACGGCGATGGCGTCATCGAACTTGCCGAGGCCTTCGAAACGGCTGGCCAAAAGGATGGTGGCAAGGTCGAGCTTGGGGTTGAGATGCAGCGCCAAGCGCAGATAGAGCACCGAAACATCGCGGCTGGAGTCGTCGTTCAGCGACGAGGCGATCCCGAACAAGGCTTCGGCAGCACCGTCTTCGGCCCGCGGTGCAAAGGCATCGGGAATAGTTCCGGCCGCAATGCGCGCCAGGCCCGGCGCCGTCACAATCGTATACCCGGATTCCGCTGCGACCTTTTCATAGAGCGCACGCGCATCGGCGGCGCGACCTGAGCGTTCCAGAAACTTGCCATAGGCTTCCACCACCCGCGGCGTCGGCCCGGAGGCCGTCAGCGCCGCCATATAGGCCGTATTGGCGGCGTCCTTGTCACCAAGCAGCTCCAACAGCATCGCTTCGTTGAAATAGGCCAGACCGTCGGCGCTCTTCTGGGCGTGCAGTAGCTTGAATTGCGCTTTCGCGGCATCGCCGTTGCCCGCACCACCTGCCGCCCAACCGTCGATCAGCGCGACCGTGAAGGACGTGAACGGCCCTTTGGCCGACTTGGCAATCTCGGCCCGGGCGCGGTTGTAATCGTGCTTCTTCAGGGCGGCAACAGCGAGCGTCAAGCGCGCGGCGCGATCGTCGGGCGAATTGGCGGCCAGCCGCTCGGCATATTTGGCGGCGTCGTCCATCTGCCCGGCGCTGGCGGCATAGAAGAAGGCATAAGTCAGAAGCTGCGGATTGTCGGGATCGCGTTCGAGGCTCGCTTTGTAGAGACGGGCAGCCTCGGCATAGTTGTGGTTGTTGGCGGCGAAACGGGCCGACAGGTAATCGCCGAGGCTGGCAGCGATGCTATCGGTGTCAACGATCTTGGCGGCGGGCTTCGCCTCGGCAGCCACGGCAGCCGACGACAAAAACGAGAGCGCGGCAATCAGCGGAAGGATACGCAAACCTGTCTCCTACATATTCGAGTATTACATATTCGAGTATCTGGGGCCTCCGCCGCCTTCCGGCGGCACCCAGGTGATATTGTGCGACGGGTCTTTAATGTCGCATGTTTTGCAGTGGACGCAGTTCTGGGCATTGATCTGGAACCGCACGCCGTCCGCCTGCGCCACAATCTCATAAACCCCCGCCGGACAGTAGCGCTGCGCCGGTTCGGCATATTCGGGCAAATTAACGCGCACGGGAAGTGAAGGATCGGTCAATCTGAGGTGAACCGGCTGATCTTCCGCGTGGTTGGTGCCGGAAAGGAACACGCTGGACGTGCGGTCGAAGGTAATAACCCCGTCGGGTTTGGGGTAGGAAATCGCTCGCGAATCCTTAGCAAGGGCCAAGCTGTCGGCGTCCGCTTTGGGGTGGGAAAGCGTGCCAAACGGGCTGAATCCGAAGAGTTGGCCCAGCCACATGTCGAGCCCGCCGAGGGCAACCCCAGGGATGGTCCCAAACCGCGACCACAGCGGTTTCACGTTCCGTACCCGCTTCAAATCATCGTAAACAGCACTGGTGCGGTAGGCCGCCTCATAGGCCTCCAGCCGGTCACCCGCCCGCCCCGCAGCCAGCGCCTCGCCCACCGCATCGGCCGCCAACATGGCCGAGGCCATCGCGTTGTGAGCGCCTTTGATGCGCGGCACGTTCATGAATCCGGCGCCGCAACCGATCAGCGCCCCGCCGGGAAAGACGAGTTCGGGCACCGATTGCAGGCCGCCCTCGCTGATGGCCCGCGCGCCGTAGCCGATCCGCTTGCCGCCCTCCAGCATCGGGCGAATGGAAGGGTGCCGCTTGAAGCGCTGGAACTCCTCGAACGGCGCCAGATAGGGGTTGGTGTAATCGAGATGCAGCACGAAGCCGATGGCGCAATACCGCTCGCCCCAATGATAAACGAACGAGCCGCCACCGGTCCGGTTGTCGAGCGGCCAACCCATGGTGTGCAGCACCAAACCGCGGCGATGATTTTCCGGCTTCAGCTCCCACAGTTCTTTGATGCCGAGGCCGTATTTCTGAACGTCGCGCCCGCGCGAAAGGCCGTAACGTTCGATCAGGCGTTTGGTCAGCGAGCCGCACGCCCCTTCCGCCACCAGCGTGTACTTGGCACGCAATTCCATGCCGGGCGTGTAAGTGTCTTTGCGATGGCCGTCCTTGGCGACACCGAAATCGCCGGTAACAACGCCCTGCACCGCACCGTCTTCGCCGAACAGAATCTCGGCCGCGGGGAAGCCAGGATAGATTTCCACCCCCAGCGCCTCGGCCTCCCGTCCCAACCAACGGCAAAGATTGGACAGGCTCGCGATCTCCATGCCGCGATTGCTCATCAAGGGCGGCAGCAGGAAATTGGGGATGCGCAGCGAACCGGTCGTGGTCAGATAGCGAAACTGGTCGTCGGCAACCGGGGTGTCGAGCGGCGCGCCCTTGGCCCGCCAATCGGGGATCAGCGCGTTCAGCGCTACCGGATCGAGCACCGCGCCGGAGAGGATATGGGCGCCGATTTCCGCGCCTTTCTCCAGCACGCAGACGCTGACCGCCGCTCCGGCACGCTGTTTGAGCCGGATCGCGGCCGCAAGCCCGGCCGGCCCGCCGCCCACGATCACGACGTCAAATTCCATGCTTTCGCGGGTGTTTTCCATCGCCAGATCCATGCCCCACAGCTTTATGGGGCGGCCGCGGCGCCTGGGTCAACCAAACGGGGTCGCGCCAGCCCGCAGCCTCCCCTATGCTAGGGGGCATGTTGGACCGGTTGAAAGACGATCCCCTCGCCGCCCTTGCCTGGCTGGTTGATTCCGGCGCGGACGAGACCATCGGCAATGAACCGGTGAACCGGCTGGTGGCGAAGGCAGCCGCTCCCAACCCTCCCCTTGAGGGAGGGTCCAAAACGCGCAGCGTTTTGGGGGAGGGGTCCGCGCGCAGCGCGGTGCCGCCCGCAAGAAGCGTCACGACATATCCCTCCCCGAAACCTGCTGCGCCGGTTTTGGCCGTTCCTCAAGGTGAGAGCGACTCCATCGGCACCGCGCAGACGCTCGCCGCTGCTGCAACGACACTGATCGAATTGAAAGCTGCGTTGGAAGGCTTCGACGGTTGTGCGCTGAAGAAAAATTGCGCCCACACCGTTTTTGCCGACGGCAACCCGCTCTCGCGCATCATGTTCATCGGCGAAGCACCCGGCGCCGAAGAAGACCGTCAGGGTATTCCCTTCATCGGCCGCGCCGGCAAACTGCTCGACAAGATGCTGGCGGCGATCGAACTCGACCGCTCCACGGCCTACATCACCAACGTGCTCAACTGGCGCCCGCCGCAGAACCGCGATCCTTCGCCGGAAGAGGCCGCGATGTGCCTGCCATTCCTGCGCCGCCATATTGAACTGGTGAATCCGGGGATCATCATTCTGCTCGGGGCCGTTGCGGCGCGTCATGTGCTCGGCTTTTCCGAAGGCATTATGAAATTGCGCGGGCGTTGGCTTGAGTATCGTGTCGGCGATGTAATGATCCCGGTGATGGCGACGCTGCATCCGGCGTATTTGCTGCGTCAACCCTCGCATAAAAAACTCGCATGGCGTGATTTGCAGGCGGCGGAAAAAAAGATCCTGTCGCTCGGGTTGCTTGAGAAGACAGCGTCGGTCCGCTAACAAGACCAGACCGGAGGGAAACCAATGATCCGCCGTCTTGTCGTTGCATTTGCGTTTGTGCTGGCCGCGTCGCCTGGGGGCGCGCAGAATCCTGCACCACCGCTCGCGTCCGCTTCTCAACCTGCCGTATTGTCACCGCAGGACGTGACGCGCTATCGCAAGATCATCGCCGCCGAACGCGCCGGCAGTTTCGCCATCGCCGAAGAGTTGTTCGACCAAGTCGACGACAAATCGCTCGAAGGCTACGTGCTGGCCGAGCATTATCTCTCGCCCAAGGCCAAACGCATTCCGGTCAAGACGCTGGTGGCGTGGCTGAAGGATTACGGCGAACTTCCCATCGCCTCCCGGATTCACAAGCTGGCCGAAGCGCGCGCCACGGTGAAAAAGCGCGTCGGCAGGCGCCATCACCGCCACACCGTGACGGTGATGACGACGAAAATCCCCGGCCTGCCCGGCGCGCCGCGGCGCGGCGGCGGCTATGAGGATGCCGACCTGCCCAATCCGCCCGTCACCTCGGATGCGGCGCGCGCCATCCTCGAACAGGTGATGGCCAACATCAAAGCCGACCAGCCCGATCTCGCCAACAACGCACTGCAATCGCTGATCGCCGCGAATACCGCGCCTGCGAGCGACATCGCCGCGCTGTCGCAACGCATCTGCATGTCGTATCTCGCTGAAGGATTCGACGACAAAGCCTTTGCGCTCGGCGATGGCGCCGCCGCGACCGGTCGCCAAACCGCGCCGCAGCTCGATTGGTGCGCCGGACTCGCTGCTTTCCGCTTGCAGCGCTTCCCCGATGCCGCCGCGCATTTCGAACAGGTGGCGATGAACAGCGCGATCCCGAACTGGAACCGTAGCGCCTCGGCCTTCTGGGCCGCCCGCAGCTACATGCGTGCTGGCGATGCGCGCCGCGTCATCACGCTTCTTACCGTCGCCGCGAAAAGCCAGCCGACCTTCTACGGCCTGCTGGCCGAGAAGCTGCTCGGGGACGATATCCAAACTGGCTTTGCTGATCCGGTGCTGCTCCCTGGCGATTTTGCGAAGCTGATGCAGAACGGTCCGGCCCACCGTGCCGTGGCGCTGTGGCAGGTCGCCGACAAGAAATACGACTACTTCGTCAACACCGAACTGAATCGCGCCTTCGGCATGTCGGCCGGTCTGAAGCTCGATGCCGCTTACGCCGCCTTGGCGCGCAGCGTCGGTGTCCCCAATCTGGAATTGCGTGCTAGCGAAATCAGCTACGCGCACGGCCTGACGTTGACCGGATTGTTCCCGATCCCGCCGTATCAGCCGACCGGCGGTTACACCATTGACTCGTCGCTGGTGCTCGCTTTCGTACGCATCGAGACGCGGTTTCAGCCCAATGCGGTATCGCCCGTCGGCGCCATGGGGCTGATGCAGATCATGCCCAGGACGGCGCGCGAGCTCGGCGGCGCCAGCGCCGAAGACGATCTTCTCGACCCCGAGTACAACATGACGCTCGGCCAGCGCTACATCGCGCGGTGGCTGAAATACTACCACGGCTCCATCGTGCAAACCGCCGCCGCTTATAATGCCGGTCCGGGCAAAGTTTCGTCCTGGACCGCGGCGCGGGCCGGCAAGGAGGACGACTCCTTGATGTTCATCGAGAGCATGCGGGCGCCCGACACGCGGTCCTACGTCAAGCGGCTATTGACCTATTACTGGATGTACCACCGCCGCGACGACAAGCCGGCCCCGAGCCTGGACGACACCGCCCGCGGTGGCTGGCCGATCTATCAGCCGCCGAAGCAGTCCGCACCGCCGCCGCCGCCAGTACCCACCGACGAGGATGACGAGGATGACGACGCCGGCACTACGTCTTGATGAATCGAAAGCGTTCGTGCCCGTCCGCATCGCGGTGCTGACGGTTTCGGACAGCCGTGACGCGACCAACGACACCTCCGGCGACACGCTGGCCAAACGCATCGCCGAGGCCGGTCACACCCTCGCCGCCCGCGCGCTGGTGCGCGATGACAAAACCGCCATCGCTGTACAGGTTCAGGCCTGGATCGCGGACCCGCAAATCGATGTCGTCATCACCACCGGTGGCACCGGCCTCACGGGGCGCGACATCACGGTGGAAGCCTTGCGGCCGCTGTTCGACAAGGAAATTGACGGTTTTTCGGCGGTCTTCCACCAGCTCAGTTTTGCCACCGTCGGCACCTCCACGATTCAGTCGCGCGCCTGTGCGGGTGTGGCGGGCGGCACCTACATCTTCGCCCTGCCCGGTTCGACCGGTGCGGTGAAGGACGGCTGGGACGGAATCTTGAAGTGGCAGCTCGACAGCCGCCACCGCCCCTGCAATTTGGTCGAAATCATGCCGCGACTGAGGGAAAAATAGGCCATGCATTTCCCTGCGATCTTATGGCCGGTCGGCCTGTGGCCCGCCTTCATCATGCTGTTCGTGACCATTGGCCCGATCGACGGCGCCGCGATCTTCTCAGGCCTCGCCGCCGACATGTCGCGCAAAGACCGCGCCCGGGTCGCTTTGCGCTGTGTGCTGATCGCCGGCGTGATGTTTCTGGTCTTTGCCTTCGGCGGCAGCGCCTTGCTGTCGGTCCTCAACGTTTCGATGCCCGCCTTCCAGGTGGCGGGTGGGATTCTGCTTTTCACCCAAGCCTTGAGCTTGATGTTTGCCAATCCCGGCATGTCCTCGATCAACGAGCACGAACGGGCCGAGGTCGCCCAGCGCCGCGACATCGCGGTTTTCCCGCTGGCGTTTCCGCTGATCGCCGGACCGGGCAGCTTCTCGGCGACGGTACTGCTGATGGGCCGGGCGGCGACCTGGGTCGAACGCATCGAAATCGTCGCGTGCTTGGCCGCGTGTCTGGCGATCACCTACGTTGCGATGCGGCTGTCGGACCCGCTGATGCGCCTCTTGGGCCGCACCGGTTCGGACGTTATCGGACGGATTTCCGGCGTTCTTCTTGCGGCACTTGCGGTGCAGTTCGTCTTCGACGGCATCCGCGCCTCAGGGCTGTTGGCCTAAGCGAGCCGGTCGCGATGCTAGGCGCAATCGTCGCGCGCGTACTCTACCCACGCTTGCGTTTCAACGCCGCAGACGTGATCGCTTTCAGGTGGGCTTCCAATTCGTCGCCGCTGTCAAATACCCGATACCGCCCGGCGTCGATGTCGTCGATACCCAGTTGGACGGCGTCGCGCAGCGCCTTCAGCTTGGCCGCGTTCTCGGCTTCCTGCTGTTCGATCAGGCGCAAGCCTTCGCGCATGACTTCGCTGGCATTCTGATACCGCCCGGACGAGACCATCTTCTCGACGAATTTGGCTTGGCGGTCGGTCAAGACGACGTTGCGTGTGGGCATCGGGACGGCTCCCAATCTTCAATTGGCATAATATGCCAATGTGACGAACCTGTCCATCGCCGCCTATTTTCCTGCCTTCGTTCCCTTCGTCCCTTCGTACTGCGCCACCGCTGGTTCGCTGCGATCGGTCGCGAAGCCGCGGAGCATACCGAGGGAGTTGTAGTCCAGCGCGACGTTGCCCTTGGCGTCGATGCCGATCATGCCACCTTCCGCCCCCACCGGTTTCAACACGTCGAACAATTCCTGTTGCATCGCCGTGGCCAGCGGCGTGTGCGCATAAGCGATGCGGTCGGCGGCGTCTTTGGCGGCATTGAAGCGGATGAAGAACTCGCCGTGACCGGTGCCGGAAAACGCCGCCACGCCATCCGCCGCATAAACCCCGGCGCCGACAATCGGCGAGTCACCAACGCGGCCCGGCACCTTGGCATCGAAGCCGCCGGTAGAGGTCGCCGCCGCCAGATGACCACAGCGGTCGAGCGCCACCGCGCCCACGGTGCCATGCGGTTTCTCGGAGACAGGCTCCAGCTTGGGCTTGCCGGTGTTGTTGAAATAGTCCGGCGTCACGCGCACGGCGCCGAGCCCGAGCACATAATCCTGGCCGCGGTCGCCGACCACCAGCACATGACGATCCGCCTCCATCACCAGCCGCGCCGCCGCCACCGGATTCTTCAGCGCTGTCATGGAAGCCACCGCGCCCGAGCGCAGGCCATTGCCGTCCATGATGGAGGCGTCGGTTTCCACTTGCCCGGCCGCATTGGCGATGGCGCCTTTGCCGGTGTTGAAACGGCCGGAATCTTCGAACGCCTTGACGATTTTCTCGACCACATCCACCGCAGACGCGCCGTTCTGCAAATCCGCCCGCGCCGCGGTCAGCGCGGCCTTTATCGCCGCGAGCTGCGCCGTGCCGTCGCGCATCTTCGACTGCGCCCCGCCATGCACGGCGACGGCGAACCGCGCTTGCGCGCTGCAGGTCCCGGCCGCATCGGCATCGGAGGTGACAAAAACCGCGCCGCATACCGCGGCCAGAAGCGCAAGTCGCATGGCGAATCCTTCAAAACGTCGCGGGGAGTTTAGCCTTGTCCGGCGAGGCTGTCCGAGGTCACACCGACCGGCGCCTGCAGACGATCGCTGCCTTGCGGGGCGCGTTTGTTGACCGCGCGCGAACGCAGCATCAGCAGCCGCTTGGGGCCGATCCGGCGCACCAGATCGAGGTCTTCGCGCCCCACCTCGCGATAGCCGCCGAGCTGTTTGTACAGCCGCTTGGGGATGAGCAGGCCTTGATTGCCGTACGGCCGCTGAAACAGGGCGCAGCGCATCGCGGCAAAAACTTCGCTGCGGCGGGCGCCGCCTTCGAAATCATCGACCCCGAACTTAAAATACGCCGCCCGCGGATGCTCCAGCGACGAGCGCAGGATGAAAGCTTCCGCCTCGGTCTCCCAGCCGGGATCGAGCGCGGTTTCGGGATGCAGGAAGAGCAGCCAGTCGTGCCGCGCCGCCGCCGCCCCGGCGATGAGTTGCGCCGCGCGCGAGCGGCCCGCTTTTTTGATCCGCGCCCCGGCCGCATCGGCAATCAGCAGGGTTTCATCGGACGAGCCGCCGTCAGCGACAATCACCTCGCGCACGACGCCGCGCACGGTGGCCACAATCAGGCTGTCGAAGCAGCGCGGCAGGCCGGTTTGAGCATTGAGAGTGGGGACGACGACAGAAATCATGACGCCACTATGACGGAGGACCGCTGCCTGCGAAATATCTAATCTGTCGCATATTTGGGCAGGAAAGATTGTTGCTCAAGGTTCGGGCGGGGGGCCCCAGATCGTCATAGCCGGGCTTCCCCCTATCCCGTCATGGCCGGGCTCGACCCGGCCATCCAGACTTTTTTCCCAGCATCACACCCGCTCGCCGACTGGATGGGCG
>WSSedL1CaDRAFT_10000816_pt1 | contig 20455 bp, 23 predicted proteins | sample WetSurSL1Cattail_FD_9464 | JGI IMG/M metagenome (IMG submission 9464)
ATTTTTCGGTTCCAATACACAATGTACATCGTTCCTAATATGTTGGGTGCAATCCAAACTACAGTGGTTCCAATATGAATTCCTGCCACTAAAAACGCCGTTACAGAAGCAATTAAGGCGCCAACCATTCGCCCAACATGACTGCTTAGCCAAGCATTTTTATTGGTTGTAAAGATGCTAAAGGTTTTAAAATCTTTCCAGGTCATGAATGCTCCAAAACCACCAAAGAAAAGATACAAAACACTATTGTCTATGTGTTGCACCTGCCCAATTATACCAATACCTAACATAATTATCGAAGCGAAAAGCATGGTTCCTGATATTAATTTGTCAACCAAATCGGCTTTTGTCTTGGTCTTACTTTTGAGCGTTAATGCACGGTTTCCTGCCAAAACCATATAAATGGTAAATATACCAATGAGGAATAAAAACAAGTTTTCATGATGGGACATTCTAGCTACAAAAAGAGAAATCAACGCACTAATTATCATTGCATACGAAAATATTTTTCCGGTTCTTTTGTGGTTAGTCCCCCCTTTTTGAACAACAATGCTTATCATTCCTGTTAGTAACCCAATTCCGCCAAAGAATGCATGAATGTAAATGAGTGTTGTAATTGTTTGCTCCATTTTTTATTGGTTTGTTATCTTGTTTGCTTATTGCTAATCAGCTGTTTGCTTTATCAAAAACAAATGCTTTCGGTATCTGCAATATGCCTTTGATTTTTGTTCCAAATATATTAAAACTTTCCTACAAGATGGCTTTTAAAAATAAAACGTTCTTTCTAATAAAACCCCATTATAGTTTGAAACGCTGAGTGGCTTTCTCAGGGTTTTTACTTCCGTTTTTTTTGCTAATTTTACGGCATGATTAAAGTAAGTATTATAGGCTCTGGAAATGTGGCGCAGCATCTTATTACTACATTTCAAGACCTAGAAAAAGTGGGAACTGAAGTGGAGTTGGTTCAGGCGTTTTCTAGAAAAAGGGAAAGTTTGGCGCATCTGCTTCCTTTTGAACAAATTACAACTGATTTTAACGATCTACAGGAAGCCGATGTCTATCTTATTACGGTTTCTGATGATGCTATAGCAAGTGTTTCAGAGCAGCTTCCGTTCAAGAATCGTTTGGTAGCGCATACTTCTGGCAGCATGCCGTTAACAATGTTGAAAGACAACAACAGAAGAGGTGTTTTTTATCCGTTGCAAAGTTTTACCAAAGGAAAAGCAGTCGATTTCAAGAACATTCCTATTTGCGTTGAAAGCGAAAATGGAACTGATTTTAAAGTACTTGAAAAAATAGCTCGAGTGATTTCGGATAAAGTCTATGGTATCAATTCAGACCAACGAAAAGCCTTGCACGTAGCGGCGGTTTTTGTCAATAATTTTAGCAATCATCTTTTCGCGATTGGGAATGACATTTGCCAGAAGAACCAAATTCCGTTTGATATTTTAAAACCTTTGATGGAAGAAACGGTGCAAAAACTCCAAACACTCTCCCCTAGCGAGGCGCAAACTGGACCAGCCATCAGGCATGATGAGAAAACCCTTGCGGCGCATGAGGCTTTTTTAGACAATGAAAATCAATTAAAAATATATAAAACACTAACACAATCGATCCAAGAGCATGGCAAAGAGTTATAAAGAAATAATGAACGACATCACTACTTTTATTTTTGATGTAGATGGCGTACTAACTGATGGTTCGGTATTTGTAAACAACGATGGCGAAATGCTAAGAACCATGAATATTCGCGATGGATATGCGCTAAAAGCAGCTGTAGAAAGCGGTTATAATGTGTGTATCATCTCAGGTGGAAGCAATGAAGGCGTTCGAGTGCGTTTGCGTAATCTTGGCATTACCAATATTCATTTAGGCACTCCTGATAAGGTAGAAACCTTTGACCAATACATTGATTTGCACCAAATCAAGCAAGAACAAATTTTATACATGGGCGATGATATTCCTGATTATCAGGTAATGAAATTAGTGGCATTGCCCGCTTGTCCTCAAGATGCCTGTCCTGAAATAAAAGGAATTTCTAAATACATTTCGCATAAAAACGGCGGAAAAGGCGCTGTACGGGATGTAATTGAACAAGTAATGAAAGTACAAGGCAAATGGATGGAAAGTTTTGATGGGAAACATGATTAGTGGTCAGTAGGCAGTGGTCAGTGGTCAGTGGTCAGTGAGCAGAAGGCAGGAAGTGTTTTAATTAATCTTTTAAAATAAAAAACAGATGCGATTTCAAGATTTATTAGCGTATCAAAAATCATTTGCTTTGGCAATGAAAATATTTGAAATGACCAAATCCTTTCCTAAAGAAGAAACCTATTCTCTAACCGACCAAATTAGACGTTCTTCTAGAAGTGTAGCTGCCAACATAGCTGAATCCTATCGAAAAAGGATTTATCCCAGACATTTTCAGAGTAAACTAACTGACTCCGATGCAGAAAATTCCGAAACACAAGTTTGGATTGAATTTGCTTACAAATGCAACTATATCTCTATTGAAATCTATACTGTTTTAATTGCTGAAAGCGAAGAAATTGGAAAACTGATTAACTACATGATTCTAAATCCTAAAAAGTTTGGAGTAACCACCGAACACTGAATACTGACCAATGAACACTGAACACTGAATACTGATTACTAAAAAAATGAACTTCCTCAACCTTATTCGATACAAAAACCTACTGATGCTTGCTTTTATGCAGCTTGTTTTTAGGTATGGTTTTTTGAAATGGCAAGCTATCGATTTGGCACTTGCCGATTGGCAATACGGATTATTGGTATTGAGTACGCTGTTGATTGCGGCTGCAGGTTATGCGATTAATGATATTTTTGACCAAGATACCGACAAGGAAAACAAACCCAACAAAGTAATTGTTGGCAAATACATTTCGGAAAGCAAGGCTTATAATATCTATGCTCTTTTAAATATTAGTGGCGTGGCAATTGGATTTTATTTGTCCAATGTGATAATGCGACCTAATTTTGCCGCCATCTTTATTTTTATAGCTGCAACCTTATATATTTATGCCACGAGTTTAAAACAAATGCTGCTTATTGGGAATATTGCGGTGGCATTAATATTATCTGTAAGTGTCATTATCATTGGGATTTTCGATATTTTTCCAGCAACTGATACCGCCAATCAAGTAGTCATGGCGCGTTTGTTCTCAATACTTTTAGACTACGCTATTTTTGCTTTTATGATTAATTTGCTTCGCGAAATAGTCAAAGATGCCGAAGATTTTGAAGGCGACAACCAACAAGGAATGCGAACCTTAGCTGTTATTTTAGGAGTTCAAAAAACAGCCAAATTAGTTTTTGCACTGAGTTTTATTCCCATACTTGCCTTATTATTTTACACCAATAGCTATTTAGTTCCCAATCATCTAATTGGGGCAACTATTTACAGTTTTCTTTTTGTTTTAGGACCATTGCTTTATTTTAGCATTAAAATATGGAATGCCAAATCAAAAACTGACTTTACTCATTTAAGTAAAGTACTGAAATGGATTTTACTTTTCGGAATATTATCCATCGTAATAATTACCTTAAACATACATTATCATGCTTCGAAATAAGTTACAACAGTATAAAATCATATTAGCTTCGGGTTCGCCAAGAAGGCAACAATTTTTCAAAGATTTGGATTTGGATTTTGAAATTCGATTGAAAGAAATTGAAGAAGTTTTCCCTCCAGAACTAAAAAGAGAGGAAATCACTAATTATTTAGCCGAATTAAAAGCAGCCGCTTTTGAAGGTGAATTGCAAGAAAATGAAATTTTAGTTACTAGCGATACCTTGGTTTGGCATAACGAAAAAGCATTGGGAAAACCCAAAGACAAACAAGATGCTTTTGAAATCTTAAAGTCATTATCAAATGCCACTCACGAGGTGGTGACTTCAGTTTGTTTTAAAACCAATGTAAAAACAGAAGTACTTTTCGAAATCACCAAGGTTACTTTTAATGAATTAAGTGACGAAGCGATTGACTATTACATTGAAAACTACAAACCCTTTGATAAGGCTGGTGCTTATGGCATTCAGGAATGGATAGGATTTATTGGCGTAGCTAAAATTGAAGGATCTTATGCAAATGTAATTGGACTTCCCGTTGATAAAGTGTACCAATATTTAAGTAATTTAGCATAAAAACAAAACAATGACTTTTTTTAAAGATTTTGCAGATGAAATAATCATAACTGGAATAGTAGCAGTCGTATTAATCATTGTACGGGTAGTTTCTACAAGCTTAGTGCGTCGTTTTGCTAAAACGTCTCACAAGATTGAATACCGAACTAATCTGGTTATTAAATACATTCATTTACTTATTAATATTTTAGCGCTAATTGCATTAATCATTATTTGGGGTGTCCAACAAAAAGATATCATCTGGGCAGTTTCTTCAATGGCAACCGTTGTAGGTGTAGCTATGTTTGCACAATGGTCTATTTTAAGTAACATCACCGCTGGAGTAATTTTGTTTTTTTCGTTTCCTTTTAAAATTGGCGATAGCATAAAAATACACGACAAGGATTTCCCGATTGTAGGTGAAATAGAAGACATATCGGCTTTTCATATTGTTTTAAAAACAACAGATGGCGAACAAGTAATTTATCCTAATAACCTCTTGTTTCAAAAAGGAATTTCTATATTTCATAATTATCACGAGGAAAAAGAATTCACCGATTAATTCCTACAATATAAATTGATTTTCATTCGTTTTATGGTAACTTTATAAAAGAGCTCTCGTTTATAAACCTTAAACTATTTCCTGATGCTAATGAGTCCTAAAATAATAGGTTTTGTTGTTGCTCTTTTATGTTATCAGCTTTCGTTTTCGCAAAGCAAGATAACGTCAAAAGATAGCATTACGCTTCCTACTATTTATAGTACACCAAAAAATAAAACGGCTAAATTCTTCCATCGTTTGGTATTCAAACCCATGAAAAATAAGAAGAATGAAAAACTGCCTGTTGCTTCAAAGCACTTAGCTGTAGAGGGTAAGATTATTAGAAAAATACATATTGTTACGCTGGATCCTTTTGGTTATTCTGAAACAGATACCACTAGAATACCTAAAAACTGGCCCGAAAAAACAGGGAACTGGATACACTTGAAATCTAAAAATATAGCCATTAAAAATGTATTGCTTTTTTCAAGAAATAAACCCTACAACTTATTAGAAATAAGAGAATCCGAACGTTTATTGAGAAGCCAAAGCTTTATTAATAGAGTAAACATTACCGAAAAACTAGCTGCTCCACAGTCGGATTCAGTAGATGTTTATGTACGCGTTTTAGATTCCTGGAGTTCTGTACCCAGATTTTCTACTTCAGGTTCAAAAACAGGTATTGGACTCAAGGAACGTAACTTTTTTGGAATTGGACATCAATTAAATTATCGCCACACTAGCCGTAAAAGTGATGGACAAGAAGCCAATGACATCAGCTACTTGGTGCCCAATATTAAAAATACCTTTGTAAAAACCGAATTAAAATACAATGTCGATTTTGAAAATTATTATTCGAAAGGAATTGTGATAGAGCGTGCTTTCTATTCACCTTTAACCAAATGGGCTGCCGGAATAGCACTAAATCAAAATTATAGAAAAGACACTATTCAGGATGCAACCCAAGCCTATATATCTCAAGATTTCAAATACAATACACAAGATTTTTGGTTGGGAAGAGCCTTTAACATCATTAAATCGGATGCACTTACAGAACGAACTACTAATTTGATTGTAACGGCGGGATTTTCGAACAAGAATTATAAAATAAGTCCTTTGGAGGAATTAGATCCTATTCATTTTTATGATTCTGAGAAGACATTCCTCACTGGAATTGGAATCAATACGCGTCAATTTATTCAAGACCGTTACCTCTTTAAAAATGGGCAAATAGAAGATGTTCCTGTGGGAAGAATTTACGGAATAACAGCTGGTTACCAATATAAAAATACAAATTGGCGTCCATATTTTGGTGCTCAAATGTCTTTTGGCAATTATCATTCATGGGGATTTTTAAGTACCAATTTTGAAATAGGTAGTTTTTTAAGAGAGTCTAAAACGGAACAAACCACTATTAGTTTTCAAGCCAATTATTTCACCAATCTTTTAGAAATTGGAAAGTGGAAAATACGTCAATTTATAAAACCCCAAGTAATTGTTGGAATAAATAGACAGAACAGCTTAGGCGATTTATTGACTATTAACGAAGACTACGGTATTCAGGGGTTTAACAGTCCTGTGTATGGTACTCAAAAAATGTTACTTACTCTACAAACACAATCCTATTCGCCAAAAGAAATTTGGGGTTTTCGCATTAATCCTTACTTTAATTATTCTCTGGCAGTAATTGCCAATAAGAACAGTATAATGCGCACTAATAAAACCTATTCTAAAATTGGAGTTGGCGTAGTTATCAATAATGATTATTTGGTTTTTAGTGCTTTCCAACTTTCTATTTCTTATTATCCAAAGATCCCTTTTGTAGGAGATAATGTATTTAAAACCAATGCTTTTGAAACTACTGATTTTGGATTTCAAAGCTTTGAATTGGCTCAACCTAAAATCATTCCTTTTAAATAAAAAAAGATTTACATTATCAATTAATTAGTATATTTATAACAGAATCTAATTTTTAATTTAAACTTTTTAGGTATGAGAAAACTAAGCTTTTATTTGATGGTCATGGTACTATCATTGGGTGCGCTGCCAACAAGCACTTACGCGGCAGAAAAAAACAAGACAGAAAATCCAAAAGAAATTCCTGCCGAAGTTAAAACAATGCTTAATCGATTAGATGAAATTAAAGAAATGGATAAGTCGGACTTATCATCTTCTGAAAAAAAAGAGCTAAGAACTGAAGTTAAAACCATCAAAAAGAATTTAAAATCATCTGGACATGGAATTTATTTGTCTGTTGGTGCAATTATTATCATCGTGCTTTTATTGATTTTATTGCTTTAAAAATCAAATACATACACTAAAAAATAGCTCATCTATATCAGATGAGCTATTTTTTTTAATGTACAAATTGAACCTTACATTATTTTTTTGGCACAATAATTGGCTTTGGGCTAATAACAACAAATTTAATACACAATAAAAAAAATAGAAATCATGAAAACATTAAAATTAATCGCAGCAGGAATTATATTATTAGCAACTACTGCAACAACTCAAGCGCAAGTATCCGTAAATGTTAATATAGGAACGGCGCCTTCGTGGGGACCATCGGGATATAGTAATATTGATTATTATTACATTCCAGACATTCAAAGTTACTATGATATACGTCAATCTGAATTTATTTACTATGGTAATGGAAAATGGATTCGTTCCAGAAACTTGCCAAACCAATACAAAAACTACGACTTATACAATGGCTACAAAGTAGTACTTAATGACTATCACGGAAGATCTCCTTATGTGAATTACAAAACGCATAAAGCAAAATATTACAAAGGTTATAAAGGAAAACCACAAAAAACAATCGGTCATAGAGATAATAACAAACACGATAACAAACGTGATTATGACAGAGGAAATAACAACTCTAACCACGGAAATAAAAAACATTAATTTTTAATCCTTAAAATACTAAAGAAACGCAAATTGTGTTTCTTTTTTTTATCTTTTTATAAAATGTTAAAAAAAAGTTAACAAAATAAAAAATGGCATAGCATTTGAAATATAATTAAAATCCAACAAGCTTTATAAAACAGCTTTTATTAAAGACTCATTAAATCTAAAAAGCAAATAAAAGTAATGGAAACAGCAATAAAAAATATTAACAATTATAATAATAAATTTCAAATAATAACAAATCTAATTTCTAAAAACCCTAAAAAAGTTAAAATAAAGTTAACAAATTGTTTTTGGCACACTAATTGAAAAGCTAAAAAGAAGTAACAAATAACTTAAAACCCCAAAGAAACTTTAAAATATAGAAATCATGAAAACATTAAAATTAATCACAGCAGGAATCATTTTATTCGCAGTAAGTACCACTCAAGCACAAGTTTCAATTAATGTAAACTTAGGAGCACCAGCAGTTGTTGTAAGACCAACTTGGGTACCACAAAATCACGTAAATGTAGATTTCTATTATTTACCTGAAATTCAATCCTATTATGATGTTAATGCATCGATGTATGTTTATTTAAACAATGGAAACTGGTGTCGCACAAGATACGTACCAGTTCAATATAGAAACTACAATTTGAATCATGCGCATCGAGTTGCTTTAAGCGGATACCATGGAAGTAGACCTTATGCACATTATAACAATCATAAAGTTAAATATGATAACCGTCATAACTACAACGACAGATATGTTGAAACACGTAGATATACTAAAAACAATCGTTATGCCGACAATCATAGATCGTATAACAAACATGACAATCACAATGATAGAGGAAATCATAACGGACATAGAAAACATTAATCCCTTCCATTAAAAGAAAAAGAGAATTTCAATCAGAAATTCTCTTTTTTGTTTTTACCGTTAATGTAAAGAAAACAAGAATGATTTTATTACAAAAATAATAATTACTACATTTGAATCTATTGCAATTAAATCAACCCAAAATGCTCAAAAACAGCAAATTTTATATTTTTATATTCTTTTTGTCATTTCAACTGATAAGTGCCCAAAAACCTAAAAAATTAAGCGCTGTTGAAATTCATAATCAAATTCAAAAATTAAACTTCTTAGGAAGTGTTCTTTACATTGCAGCACATCCTGATGACGAAAATACCAAGTTGATTTCTTATTTTTCAAACGAAAAAAAAGCTAGAACCGCTTATTTGTCATTAACTCGTGGCGATGGTGGACAAAATCTAATTGGTCCCGAATTAAGAGAACTATTAGGTGTTATTCGCACACAAGAACTTATCGAAGCTCGAAAAATAGATGGTGGCGAACAATTTTTTTCTCGTGCCAATGATTTTGGTTTTTCTAAAAATCCAGATGAAACTTTTGAAATTTGGGATAGAGAAAAAGTATTAGCCGATGTGATTTGGACTATTCGAAAATTCCAACCAGATGTTATTATCAATCGTTTTGACCATCGCTCTCCGGGAACAACCCATGGACATCATACTGCTTCGGCCATTTTAAGTATTGAAAGTTTCAATTTATCTAACAACCCAAAACGTTTTCCAGAACAATTAAAATGGTACAATCCTTGGCAAGCCAAACGGGTATTTTTCAATCCTTCGGTATGGTTTTACGGAAGTCAAGAAAAATTTGATGCTGCTGATAAAACTAATTTTATGAATCTAGAAATAGGTGTTTTCTATTCTGAATTAGGGAAATCCAATCAAGAAATTGCTGCTTTAAGCAGAAGTAGCCATAAATCGCAAGGTTTTGGTAGTACAGGAACTCGCGGAAAAGAAACGGAATATTTAGAACTTATTAAAGGAGATAAACTAAACGATAAGACCAATATTTTTGACGGAATTGATACCAGCTGGAATCGTGTAAAAGACGGAAAACCAATTGACGAACTGATTAGCCAAATCGAAGCTAATTTCAATTTTTCAAATCCATCCGCTTCGATTCCTGATTTAATTAAAGCGTATCAAATGATTGATGCATTGGATGACAATCATTGGAAGCCGATTAAATTAAACGAAATTAAAAATACAATTGCTAATTGTGCTGGACTGTATCTAGAAGCAGTCGCAACAGAACAAGAAGCAACACCAGGAAGTAGTCTTAGAATCAAAGTAGAAGCTATAAATAGAAGTGCTATTCCAATGGAATTGAGTAGTATTACTAGTTTGCCAAATCAAAAAAACACCGTATTCAACCAAACTTTAGACAATAATAAGCTGGAGAATTTATTTACAAATGTAGAATTACAGCCAGATACAGAATACAGTCAGCCCTATTGGTTGAAAGAAAAAGCAAGCATTGGTATGTACCAAGTTTCTAATCAACAAAACATAGGAATTCCTGACATTATAAGAGATATTAAACTCCAATTCAACATTACAATTAATGGAGTTAGCATTCCTTTTGAACGTACTGTAGTTTACAAATACAACGACAAAGTAAAAGGTGAAATGTATAATTATCTTGATATTATTCCTCAAGTAAGTACTAAAATTATTGATCCAATTTCATTTTTTAATGATGGAAATACTAAGAAAATAGCCGTTCAAGTAAAAGCTGGAAAAGACAACATTAACGGAGAAGTTCAATTAGAATTAACCGATAACTGGACTGTTACACCACAAAGTATTGCTATTAATTTGGAGAAAAAAGGATATGAAAAAATAGTATATTTTGATGTTACTCCTCCTAAAGAAGCCTCTGAAATTACAGCCAAAAGTATGGTGCTCATCAATAATAAAAAAGAATACAAGGAACAAATTATCATTGATTACGATCATATCACAAAACAACAAATCTTACTACCCTCTGAAGCAAAATTTAAAAAATTAGATTTAAAAATTACAAATGAAAAAATTGGCTACATCATGGGAGCTGGTGATGAAGTTCCACAATGCTTAATCCAAATGGGGTATGCCGTTAAACTAATTACTCCTGAGGATATTAATGCCCGAAATCTAAGCAATTTTGATGTAATTATAACTGGAATACGTGCCTACAATACCGTAGCTACTTTAAGAAGCAGACAACATTTATTGCTAGAATTCGTTAAAAAAGGAAAAACATTAATTGTACAATACAATACTCCTGATGGCACAATTCCAACAAATATTGCTCCTTATCCTTTAAAAATTTCAAACGATAGAGTTACTGAAGAAAATGCTGCAGTGGAGTTTTTAGCACCCAATCATCCTATTTTAAATTATCCGAACCAAATAACAGAAAAGGATTTTAAAGGCTGGACTCAAGAACAAGGTTTGTATTATCCAAATGAATTTGATGCGGCCTTCACTCCTATTCTTTCGTCTCAAGATAAAGGAGAAAGCCCTAAAAAAGGAGCTTTATTAGTAGCCACTTATGGATCAGGACAATATATTTACACAGGATTGAGTTTTTTTAGAGAATTACCAATGGGTATTTCGGGTGCTTATCGATTAATGGCCAACATGATTGCTTTAAAAACAGCAGAAACTGTAGAAACACAAAAATAAAAGACAAATAAATGGGACTAAAAAAAGAAAAAAAATGGAAGACAAGTTACACCTGGGTGCTTGTTGCAAATGTCATTTACGTTATGGTTTTTTATTTAATAATGAAATTATACTCTTAAGCCATGCAATTATTTGACTGGATTGTACTGATTATCACCTTACTTTTTATAGTAATTTATGGTGCTTGGAAAACTAAAGGAAGTAAAAACGTTGAAGATTTTATCCTTGGAAACAATGAAACGCCTTGGCATACCGTAGGTCTTTCGGTAATGGCAACACAAGCAAGTGCCATTACCTTTCTTTCTACACCGGGACAAGCCTATCATGACGGAATGGGTTTTGTACAATTTTATTTTGGACTCCCAATAGCCATGATTGTTATTTGTTTGACTTTTATCCCTATTTATCATAAATACAAAGTTTTCACTGCTTACGAATATCTTGAAAAACGTTTTGATTTAAAAACACGTTCCTTAGCAGCATTTCTTTTTTTGTTTCAAAGAGGTCTTGGAACAGGATTAACCATCTATGCTCCAGCAATTATTTTATCGGCATTATTGGGTTGGAATCTAACCTATATGAATATTATAATTGGGATTTTGGTCATCATTTATACGGTTACAGGTGGTACCAAAGCAGTAAACGTAACTCAAAAACAACAGATGTTTGTGATTATGTCTGGAATGTTTATCACCTTTTTCCTGATTCTTCATTTCTTACCGAATGATATGACTTTTACCAACGCACTGCATATTGCGGGTGCCAATGGAAAAATGAATATTGTAGATTTTTCTACTGATCCAGAGGAAAAATATACTATTTGGAGCGGAATAACAGGTGGTTTCTTCTTGGCTTTGGCTTATTTTGGAACCGACCAATCGCAAGTAGGACGTTATTTATCTGGAAAATCAGTTCGTGAAAGCCAAATGGGATTAATCATGAATGGATTGTTAAAAGTCCCGATGCAGTTCTTTATATTATTGACAGGAGTTATGGTTTTTGTGTTTTTCCAATTCAATCCTGTTCCATTGAATTTCAATCCCAACAACAAATTGATGATTGAAAAAACAAAATATAAAGACGAATACCATTCGCTAGAACAAAAACTAGAAACCCTTTCTGAGGATAAAAAAGTAATCAATCTTTTGTACATCGATCAATTGAATCAAGATTATGACAATCCTATTCTAAGAAAAGAATTGGTTGCGATTTCTACCAAAGAAAAAGATTTAAGAGACCATGCCAGAGAAATTATTCTAAAAGCCGATAGTGGTAGCGAAACCAATGATAAGGATTATGTTTTCTTTCATTTTATCTTGCATTATTTACCCAAAGGATTAATTGGTTTATTACTTGCGGTAATCATATCGGCAGCGATGTCATCCACTGCTTCTGGTCTAAATGCACTAGCTTCCACCACTGCAATTGACATCTATAAGCGAAATTTAAAAGAACAAAAAACAGAAAAGCATTATTTAAACGCAACAAAAATATTTACTCTTGTTTGGGGAATTATAGCCATACTTTTTGCTTGTATTGGAACTCTTTTCGAAAATTTAATCCAATTGGTAAATATTATTGGATCGATCTTTTACGGAACGGTATTGGGAATCTTTTTAGTTGGTTTTTACATCAAATACGTCAAAGCAAAAGCGATCTTCTACAGTGCTTTCATTAGCCAGTTAACCATTTTTATTATCTATTATTTTGCCATTTTTATCTACCCAAGCGGCGAAGAAAAATTGGGCTATTTATGGCTGAATTTCATTGGAGCCATGATGACAATTGTACTTTCTTCTTTATTACAAGCGAGTATATTCAAGAAAGTAAAAGTTATTGAATAAAACAAAAATCCCATTTGCTTTTTAAACTGCAAATGGGATTTTTTTATTGAATTAAATAGAATTTCTTACCTACTCCATTCTTCTATACTGGCTTTATTCATGTCAACATATTCTTTATTTCCTGCTGCTTCCGAAGCAGAAATAGACCATTTTGCTGTTTCTATTGCTCCTTTTTTATCGCCTTGTTTGGCTTGAATTAAGGATTTTAATCTTAAGTAGTAAAACGGAACAGCTTTAGACATTTCAACTGCTTTATCGATATACGTTCTTGCTTTAGTAATATCATCATTAGATTGATAATAATACTGGGCTGCTGTATAAAACTCTTCTGGTGCAGCACCTGCTAATGTTTTTTCGATACTAGCAATAGCTATTTTCTTAGTTGGAACTTCAAATTTTAAGGACACATAAGAGTTCTCCCAAGAAATATCTAAAGTAGCCGAACTAGTGTCTAAATTATTAATTGCTATAGTAAAAGTCTCAATAGGTTTAGGTAAAGCTTCCTCGTTTACTGCAGTTTTCAAAGCAACTTTTGCTTCGTCATATTCCTTAGGTGTTCCCCAATTATCAGTTGCTGTATAAAAAATAACTTCCCAACTTTGAATATTTGGAATGGTATATAAGGCGTATTTTCCTTTCTTTAACGTCTTGCCATTAATTACGACATCGTCACTAAAAGAGATTGTCGAATTATCATTCGCACCTGTTCTCCATAATTGTCCAAAAGGGACTAAATTACCATAAACGGATCTTCCTCTAGCTGAAGGACGCGAATAAACAATTTCTACATCTGTTAAACCAACCACTTGTTTTACAATAGCTTTCGGACTCGTTTCAGGAATTTTAACCTGAGCTTCAACAACAAAGTGAGATATAATAAGGGATAAAACAATCAATACTCTTTTCATAATTCGGTAATTTTTAAAATTCAAATTTACAATTTCTATGCAACTGCAGCTGTTAATTATTGCATAATTTAGAATCCATATCTTTCACTATAGCGTAATTTAATTCATCAAAATGGTTCACAACACTATCTGACAAAGACAAATCCTGATTCTTTGAATGCTCGCTGTTGTAACCTATACACAAAATTCCTGCCGCTTTTGCTGCAATAACTCCATTAGCGCTATCTTCTATAACAATACAGTTTTCTTTTGGTGCAATGGACAAACTTGCAGCATGTTCAAAAATAGCTGGATGGGGTTTAGATTTTGGAAAATCTTCTCCACTTACTTTATGCGTAAAATAATCATGCAATTCAAATCGGTTAAAAACACGCTCAATAGTCACTTTTGAAGCTGATGAAGCCAAAATTAACTGCACGCCATTTGCATGCAAATCCGCTATTAAATTCCGAACACCATCTAATAATTCCAAATCCTTTTTGGTATCAAAAGCATCGTTAAAAATACTGCGTTTTCTTTGAATCAAATCTTCGACTTCATTATCCAATTTGAAAATATCTTTTAATTTTTGAAAAGTATTTCGAGTCGAATTTCCTGTAAAAGAAGTGTACAATTCTTCACTAACTTCAATATTTAATTCTTTAAATTGCTTGTAATACGCATAACGATGTACGGGTTCTGTATCTACAATTACACCGTCCATGTCAAAAATTACTGTTTTTATCATTTCAATTTTAGATTTTAGATTTTAGATTTTAGATTTTAGATTTTAGATTTTAGATTTTTTTCGCAATCTGCTCACTGATTACTCTTTCTTAATAATATAACGTATTACCGTTTCGGCAGCATGTAAACCAAATAAACCTGGCATATAACTATTAGTTCCGTAAAACGATTTTTTATAGTTAGAACCATCGGTCATTTTTAAACTACCCGCATCTTGAATTTCAGAGGAGAAAACCACTTTTAATTTATTAATATTTATTTTTTTCAAACGCTTTCGAATCGTTTTCGAAAAATAACAATTGATGGTTTTACCTATATCGGCAACCTTCACTTTAGAAGCCTCCATCTTCCCTCCTGCTCCCATGCTAGAAATAATTTTGACTCTTTGGCGTTTGGCTCCCATAATCAAATTAATCTTCGGCGTAATGCTATCAATACAATCCAATACATAATCAAATTCAGGTCTAACAATTTCGAAAGCGCGTTCTGGCGAAAGAAATTCTTGTACACGAGTCAATTGCAATTCGGGATTAATATCTAGCAATCGATCACCTACAATATTAATTTTAGGTTGACCAACAGTAGAATGCAAAGCTGGTAATTGTCGGTTAATATTGGTAATATCAACTACATCTCCATCAACAATTGTCATTTTTCCCACTCCAGCTCTCGCTAAAAATTCGGCTGCAAAAGAACCTACTCCGCCCAGTCCTACAATTAATATATTAGCATTTTGCAATTTTTCTAATCCTTCTTTTCTAAATAAAAGTTCCGCTCTTTCGGTCCACTCTGCCATAATTAAAAAGTGTATTCGTTTATTTGATATTTTTTTTATTTGTAAAAACAGTATCGTAATTACTGGAAATAATTTGCTGTAATTCCGTTACTGTTATCTTTTTATATTTTGCTGCCAAAGTATACACCTCATGGATTCCTTCTTCAATCATATCCGTTTCTAAAAAAAAACGATTGTTAGCAGTATTGACAAAAACCGATTCCAATTCCTGATTTCTCAATAAATTTTTACCAAACGAAAGATAAAATCCATTATCTAAAAGTTGTTTTGCTAATTGTTCCTTTTTTGAAAAACCATGAATTAAGATTGGAGTCGTAATTTTTAATTTATTCTTTAATTCCACTAATTCTTGAAAAGCATGCACACAATGGATTACGACTGGTTTCTGAAATTTTTCTGCCAATAATAATTGTCTTTCCAAAACGTCCAACTGAATTTCAAAATCAGTTTCGCTGCGTTTATCCAAACCACATTCTCCAACAGCCAAACATTCAGCTAATTGCAGTTTTTCTTCTAAAATTTTAAAATCACTTTCTAATCGATCTCGATTGATAAATAAGGGGTGAATTCCAATAGAATAATTAGGCAAACCAGCATCAAATTCTTGCGGATATTGATTGACTAATTCTAAAATACCTCCTTGATGAGTATAAACGTGAGTATGTAAATTAAAGTACTGCATTAGTCGTGAAATTTTTTAACACCAGCGCGAATGGCAATTTTTAAATCATTTTCCAATGGTACTCTTGGACAAGAATAATTCGGACTATAAGCGCAATACGGATTATAGGATGTGTTAAAATCGATAGCGATGGTGTTTCCTTTTGGAATTTTCAAATCGATATATTTTCCTCCGATATAACTTTCTTTTCCTGAAGTTTCATCAAAAAAAGGCAAAAACAAATCGTTTTTATATTTTGGATTTTTCGAAAATTCTACATCTTGATAGAGATTCAATTTAAAATGCCTGCCTTCAATTACAAAATGCGCTTCGCCATATTTAATAAACTTTGGAGTTCTTTCGGTTGAAGTTTTCATCTTAAATGGCTTCTCTTTTGGAGTTCGTACCAATTGAGCCACAACATAAAACTTTTCGTTGATAGGATAAAAATCCAAACTCTTAAAAGTAGCTAAATCTTTTGCTTCTAGCGGACTCGTTTTAGCTTCAGCATATTCTTTATTCAATTGTTGCTGAAACTTTTTGGCAGCATCCAAATCAAATTTCTCTTGGCTAAAGCCAAAAACACTTTGTAGCAAAACAACTGCAAATAGAATAGATCTCATCTTCAAAATTTTATGCAAAAATAGGCTAAATGTAGCAAAGCCACAAAGACTTAAGCTCTTAATATTTCCGAATTGAGATTAACGATTCTTGATTTCAGATTTGACTCTTCATCAACTTAAATTGATTGATTTGAGTGTTTTCTTCTTTCTAAAATTAAAATAAAATCGTAAATCTATCGAAGTCAATATTCTCTAAATCATGCTTAAATCTATTTAAAACTATAACTTTAGTTAAATAACTATAAAAATAGTTGTACAACTAAAAATATAGTTATACACTTGTATTCAAATTAAACAACTATGGAAAAGCTGACTAACAAAGAAGAAGAAATCATGCAAATTTTATGGAAGCTAGAAAAAGCTTTTGTAAAAGAAGTCATGGCTGAAATTGAAGAAGACAAGCCACATTACAATACCCTATCAACCATTATTAGAAATCTGGAAGAAAAAGGATATGTATCGTATAATGCTTTTGGCAAAACCCATCAATACTTCCCTATTGTAAAAATGGAAGACTATAGAAAGAAGTTCATGAATACAGCAATTGATACTTACTTTAATAGTTCTTATAAAAATATGGTTTCTTTTTTTGCCAAAGAAGAGAAAATATCTGCCGATGAACTGCGAGAAATTTTAGCTATGATTGAAAAAAAACAATAGTTATGGAAAATGTATTCATTTACTTCATCAAAGCAAGTGGTTTAATTGGGCTATTTTATTTAGCGTATATACTTTTACTGCGTAAAGAGACTTTCTTTACCGCAAACAGATGGTTTTTATTGTCGGGATTAATTACTGCTGCAATATTACCATTGATTGTTTTTACAAAAATTGTTTGGGTAGAACCTAATACAACTGCATTCAATTGGTCAAATATCCCCATAACGACGGTTCAAAATGCTAAAGAAGTTGAAATCAATTGGTATTCAATTGTTGGCTACGTTTATATCTTAGTAATTGTTCTTTTATTACTAAAACTACTCTTTGATTTTTATAGTTTATCCAAAGTTTTTAAAGGTAAAGGCATCAAACAACAAGAGAATTTTAAATTGATTGATGTAACCGAAAACATTGCTCCCTTTTCTTTTTTTAAATCCATTGTGTACAATTCATCTTTATACACAAAAACCGAATTGGAAAATATTTTGGAACACGAAAAAGTACACAGCAGGCAGAATCACAGCATAGATGTATTGCTTTCAAGATTATTTTGTATTGCTTTTTGGTTCAATCCTTTGATTTGGTTGTATAAAAAAGCGATTGTTCAAAACTTGGAATTCATTGCCGATAATGAAGCATCAAAAAACATTTTAGACAAAAAAGCCTATCAATTGACTTTATTAAAAATAACAACACAGGAAAATTGCATTACAATTAGCAATCATTTTTATCAATCCTTAATCAAAAAACGAATTATTATGTTGAACAAAAATCAATCAAACAAAAGGAATTCGTGGAAGTACATTACGATATTTCCAGCACTTGTTGCCTTTGTATTTTTATTCCAAATTGAAGTAGTTGCACAAGAGAAAGAAACTCCAAAACAAGAAAATGAAAAAAAATCACTAAAAGACCAATCAACTGAAATTCTTGTCACAAAAAACACAACTGATGAAGAACTCAAAAAATATTGTGAAGAACTCAAAAAAACACATGACATTGACTTAACTTTTTTTAATATTAAAAGAAATTCAAAAGATGAAATTATCAATATTGAGAGTAAGTTTAAAAGCACATTTGGTAGTGGAACTAACTTCCAATCTCGAACACCTATAAAACCATTTAAATTCTTTTATGAAAATAGTTCCGTAGGATACCTAAATCTAGATTTTTCCTCACTGTCAAAAGATGAAAATATTTATATCAATGGTGAAAAATCAAGCCAAGAAGAATTAGCTAAATTAGATCCTAAAGAAATTGAAAAAATTGATGTTGCTACAATTTCTGGTAAGAAAACGATTCTGGTTACTACTAAGCATTTATTAAAACCTGTAAAAATTACTAATAAAATTATTTATATTGATGGTATAAAATCGACTAATGAAGAATTTTCTAAATTAGATAAAAATAGCATTGACAAAATAGATATTAATACTTTAGAAAATACCATTAGAATAACAACTAAAACAACAAACAATACACTTGCTCAATTAGACAATAAAACTACCATTCGTTCGGTATTACAACAAGATTTAAATAGTAAAACGCTAATAATTGTTGATGGCGAAATACAAGCATCTAATTTTAGAGTGGAAGAATTCCCCACAGACCGAATTGCTAAAATAGATGTATTAAAAGGAATGAATGCAAGAAGTAAATATGGTGATAGTGGTAAAAATGGCGCAATTGAAATTACAACTAAAGAAAAAAATGAGAAAAAAGAATTTAAATCATCTGATGGAGTAAAAGTCATAGGATTTAAAATGATGCAAGATCAGGAAGTTTACGGCTGGAAAGCTAAAGAAACAGATTCGCTGGATATAAAACAAATTATTACCAACACAGATGTCAACAAGACACTTATTATTATAGATGGTAAAAAAACAAAAAAAACTATCAAAGATATTGATAAAAAAAATATTGACCGTATAAGTGTGCTGAAAGGAAAAAATTCCGTAGCTAAATATGGAAATGATGGAAAAAATGGTGTAATAGAGATTGAAACAAAACAATCTAAAAAATAAAATTCAAAAAAAGACGGTTCTTCGTCAAGACCGTCTTTTTTGTATCTTTGAAAAAAAGCATTTATGTTTAAAATTTTAGCACGAATAAATAAACTCATTTTGCCTAGCTTTACGAAACAAGGACTTGATTTGACCAAAGCCAAAAAATGGCAATTGGCTATAATTGGCTATCGCTATTTTGTTACTTCGAGAGCTTTAGACTAATAGGTTAACACGGTAAAAATATCGTATTCTTTTATTTTTTCTCTACCGTTTAGGAAAGTCAGCTCCATCAAAAAATTGAGCTGTACAATTTCGCCACCTAATTTTTCTACTAATTCACAAACTGCTTTAGCTGTTCCTCCTGTTGCTAAAACATCATCGTGAATCAAGACCTTATCCCCTTTTTTGATAGCATCTTTATGAATTTCTAAAATATCTGTTCCGTATTCTAAGTCGTAAGAGGAAGAAATGGTTTCGTATGGCAACTTTCCAGGTTTACGCACAGGCACAAAACCAGCGTTTAATTCTTGTGCTAATAACATCCCAAACAAAAAACCTCTGCTTTCGGCACCAGCAACCTTATCAATTTTTTGCCCTTTTAAGGAATCTACCAAGATTTGAAGACATTCTTTAGTTGCTTTAACATCATTTAATAAGGGTGTAATATCTTTAAACAAAATTCCTTCTTTTGGAAAACCCTGAATATCACGGATATAATTTCCTAACTTCATTTTTTTTACAATTTATTGAAATTTATGCTTGCAAGTTACACATTTATCCCTATATTTGCACCCGCAATCACGTTTACAAAATGACTGCAAAATGGCCTTGTGGCGCAACTGAATAGCGCACTTGATTACGGCTCAAGAGGTTACTGGTTTGAATCCAGTCAAGGTCACTTGATGGGACAAAGAAGAAATATTTTTCTTTGTCCCATTTTTATTTGGGCCTAACTCCTTGTTAATCTTATAAATAATCTTTACAACCTCATTTAGGGGTCAATGCAAAAACCTGTGGGCTGACCATAATTAAGCATACATATTAGTTAGCCTAAAAAGGAAGTATTCTATATTCCTGACACCTCTGAATTTTGATCTGAA
>WSSedL1CaDRAFT_10000817_pt1 | contig 20441 bp, 27 predicted proteins | sample WetSurSL1Cattail_FD_9464 | JGI IMG/M metagenome (IMG submission 9464)
ACAGACCGTCGATGGTAGCGCGCACGATGTTGTAGGGATTGGTCGAGCCGTGAGCCTTGGCCACCACATTGGTGACACCGACAACTTCGAAGACAGCGCGCATGGCGCCGCCGGCGATGATGCCCGTACCGTCCGGAGCCGGCTGGATCATCACGGTGGTAGCACCATGACGACCAAACACGGTGTGATGCACGGTACCGCTCTTCAGGTTGACCTTGGCCATCTTGCGACGCGCCTCTTCCATTGCCTTCTGAACGGCAACCGGCACTTCGCGGGACTTGCCCTTGCCCATGCCGATACCGCCATCGCCGTCGCCGACGACGGTCAGGGCTGCAAAACCGAGAATCCGGCCGCCCTTGACCACCTTGGTGACGCGATTAACCGCAACCATCTTTTCGCGCATGCCATCATCGCGCTCTTCAGCCTGTTGCGGCTTCTTGTTTCTTTCAGGTTTAGCCATTTTCTTATCCTTTCGCGGCGATCAGAACTTCAGACCGGCTTCACGCGCGGCTTCCGCCAGCGCCTGAACACGACCATGGTACTGAAGACCGGAACGATCAAAAGCCACCTGCTCAATACCAGCGGCCTTGGCGCGCTCGGCAATCAGCGTGCCAATTTTGGTGGCAGCAGCCTTGTTACCGCCGTTCGGGAGGTCCTTGCGGACTTCCTTATCCAGCGAGGAAGCCGAGGCCAGAACTTCACCACCGGTGGCGGAAATGATCTGGGCATAGATGTGCAGGTTCGTGCGATTAACGCACAGACGCACAGCCTTGAGCTCGGCAATTTTGGCCCGGGTTTGGCGGGAACGGCGCAGACGCGCTTGTTTCTTGTTAAACATATGCCACCCTTACTTCTTCTTGGTTTCCTTGATGACCACCACTTCGTCCGAGTACCGAACGCCCTTGCCCTTGTAGGGCTCCGGCTTACGATACGCACGAACTTCGGCGGCAACCTGGCCGACCTGCTGCTTGTCCGAACCCTTGATCAGGATTTCGGTCTGGGTCGGGCACTCGACTTTCACACCAGCGGGCATCTTGTGTGCCACGGGATGCGAGAAGCCCAGCGACAGATTCAGGACGTCGCCCTGAGCCTGGGCGCGGTAACCCACGCCAACCAGTTGCAGCTTTCTCTCAAAACCCTTGGAAACACCGGTCACCATGTTGTTGAGGTTGGCACGCATCGTGCCCCACATGGCGCCGCCATTGACGGCGCCTTCAACTTTGGAAACCTGGACGCTCTGTCCTTCGACGACGACTTGAACGGCGGGGTGAGCAGCAGCCTTCAGGACACCCAGGGGGCCCTTGACCGTGATTTGCTCACCAACCGTCACTTCAACACCGGCCGGAACAATAATGGGATTCTTACCAACTCGAGACATGTTCTCTCCCTTACGCCACGATGCACAGGACTTCGCCGCCAACCTTGCTGGCGCGGGCCTTGCGATCAGTCATGACGCCCTTGGGGGTGGACACAATCGCCACACCCAGACCATTCATGACACGGGGAATATCGTCACAGCCCTTGTAAATACGCAGACCAGGCTTCGAAACGCGTTCAATGCGTTCGATAACCGGGCGACCGGCGTAATACTTCAGACCGATTTCGAGGGTTGGTTTACCTTCAGCATCGCGAACGACGAAGTCATCAACGTAGCCTTCATCCTTGAGCACGGCTGCGATGGCAACCTTGACCTTGGAAGACGGCATGGAGACAGACGCCTTTTCGGCGAGCTGGGCGTTGCGGATGCGAGTCAGCATGTCCGCGATAGGATCGCTCATAGCCATTTCTGAATCTCCTCTTACCAGCTGGCTTTGACAATACCCGGAACTTCGCCGTTGAAGGCGAGTTCGCGGATCTTGTGACGGCACAGACCGAATTTACGGAAAACACCACGCGGACGACCGGTCAGCTGGCAACGGTTACGCAGACGCGACGGGCTGGAGTTACGCGGCAGAGCCTGGAACTTCAAACGGGCGTCGTAACGCTCCTGGTCGGAGAGGCTAACGTCATTGAAGATTGCCTCCAGAGCGGCACGCTTCTTGGCGTACTGCGCAACCATTTTGCGGCGCTTTTCTTCACGATTGATCAGAGCAAGTTTTGCCATGATTGCCTCAATTCTTGAACGGGAACTTGAACGCGACCAACAGAGCTTTCGCTTCTGCATCGGTCTTTGCGGTCGTGGTGATGCTGATATTCATACCCCGGAGAGCATCGATCTTGTCGTACTCGATTTCCGGGAAAATGATCTGTTCTTTGACGCCCATGTTGTAGTTGCCCTGGCCATCAAAACCTTTGCCGGAGACCCCACGGAAGTCGCGAACACGCGGCAGGGCGATGGTCACCAGACGATCGAGAAACTCGAACATGCGCGGACCGCGCAGGGTGACCATACAACCGATCGGGTAACCGTCACGAATCTTGAAGCCAGCGATGGACTTGCGGGCCTTCGTCGTCACCGGCTTTTGACCCGCAAGCTTCTGCATGTCGCCAACGGCGTTTTCGAGAACCTTCTTGTCGGCCACAGCTTCACCAACGCCCATATTCAGGGTGATCTTGGTGATACGCGGGACTTCCATCACGGACTTGTAGTCGAATTGCTTCGACAGGTCGCCGACGACGGTTTCTTTGTAAAATTGTTGCAAACGCGCCATGAGTGCTCCTTATGCGTTTACCAGTTCGCCGTTCGACTTGAACACGCGAACCTTGCGGCCATCTTCGAGCGCCTTGAAGCTGACACGGTCAGCCTTCTTGGTCACCGAATTGAAGAGCGCAACATTGGAGAGATGAATCGGCATGTCCTTATCGACGATGCCACCAGCCACACCCTTGACGGGATTGGGCTTGACGTGCTTCTTGGCACGATTGACACCTTCGACGAGCACATGCTCTTCACCGACACGACTCAGCACGGTACCGCGCTTGCCTTTGTCTTTACCGGTAATGACGATGACGTCGTCACCTTTACGAATTTTTTCCATGTATTTCTCCTTACAGCACTTCAGGAGCCAGGGACACGATCTTCATGAAGCGCTCGGTACGCAATTCGCGAGTTACCGGGCCAAAGATGCGCGTGCCGATCGGCTCGAGCTTGTTGTTGAGAAGAACGGCGGCATTGCCGTCAAAGCGCACCAGCGAGCCATCCGGACGACGCACACCCTTGGCGGTACGAACCACCACGGCGTTGTAGACATCACCCTTCTTGACGCGACCGCGCGGCGCAGCATCCTTGATGCTGACCTTGATGATGTCACCAATACCGGCATAGCGGCGCTTGGATCCACCCAGCACTTTGATACACATTACTGAACGTGCGCCGGTGTTATCGGCGACATCCAGAGTTGTCTGCATCTGAATCATTTAAATTAACTCCAACTTAATCCGCTTGCGCGGTCAGTCTTGGAACCCGTACGGGTCGAACACCTTTGCCGTGTCCAGAACTGGCCAACAGCAAAAAAGAAGCCGGATTATACCGGCCTCTTTTTTGCTACGCAAGCGTTTATGGAAACTTTCGTCAGACGACGATCGCTTTTTCCAGAACGCTGGTCACTGCCCAGGTCTTGGTACGTGACACCGGACGGGTTTCGATGATCTCGACGAGATCGCCGGCACGCGCCGTATTGCCTTCGTTATGGGCATGGTACTTCTTGGAGCGGACCATGACCTTGCCGTACATCGGGTGCTTGACCTTACGTTCGACGAGGACGGTGACCGTCTTCTCCATCTTGTCGCTGACAACGCGACCGACCAAAGTACGGGTGTTGCTGGTGGTTTCGCTCATTGCTGCACCGCCTTTTCACGGATAAGCGTGCGGACGCGAGCGATGTCGCGGCGCACCTTGGACATTTGGCTGGTATTGGAGAGCTGCTGGGTAGCGAGCTGCATACGCAGACCGAACTGGGCCCGCAACAGGTCCAGCAATTCCTTGTTGAGCTCGTCCACGCTCTTGGTTCTCAGTTCACTTGCTTTCATGATTACCCCAGATGACGAGTCACGAAGGTGGTGGCAATCGGCAGCTTGGCAGCAGCAAGGGCAAAAGCCTCACGAGCCAGCGCTTCATTCACACCATCCATCTCATAGAGCACCTTGCCCGGCTGGATTTCGGCGACCCAATATTCCGGGTTACCCTTACCGTTACCCATGCGAACTTCGGCCGGTTTCTTGGAAATCGGTTTGTCCGGGAAGATACGGATCCAGATACGGCCGCCACGCTTAATGTGGCGGGTCATGGCACGACGGGCTGCTTCAATCTGGCGGGCAGTCAGGCGACCACGGCCGGTGGCCTTGAGGCCCCACTCGCCGAAGGAAACCTTCGTACCACGGGTCGCCAGACCTTCATTACGGCCCTTGTGTTCCTTGCGGAACTTGCGACGATTAGGTTGCAGCATTTAGGCACCTGCCTTTCTTACTCGCTTGGCCGGATCGCCAGCACCTTCAGGCTTTTTCACCGTGCGCGTGCGCGGCTTGTCACCTTCCGGACGACCCGGGGTGCGACGCGGCTTGCGATCGTCGGCAACCGGCTCGACAACTTCCGGCTGTTCGTTGCGATCGAGCATGTCGCCCTTGTAAACCCAGACCTTGATCCCGATGATGCCGTAGGTGGTCAGAGCTTCGGAGGTTGCGTAATCGATGTTGGCACGCAGCGTATGAAGCGGCACGCGACCTTCGCGATACCATTCGCTACGGGCAATTTCGGCGCCGTTCAGACGACCGGCACTCATCACCTTGATACCCTGAGCACCGAGGCGCATGGCGTTCTGCATCGCACGCTTCATGGCGCGACGGAACATGATGCGCTTCTCGAGCTGCTGAGCGATCGAATCGGCAATCAGTTGAGCATCGATTTCCGGCTTGCGGATTTCTTCGATCGACACATGGACGGGAACGCCCATGATGCGCTGAAGATCCGTACGCAGTTGTTCGATGTCTTCACCCTTCTTGCCGATGACCACGCCCGGACGAGCGGAGAAAACGGTGACGCGGGCGTTCTTGGCCGGACGTTCGATCAGGACGCGACCCACGGAAGCGTGAGCGAGCTTACGCTTGAGGTATTCGCGAACCTTGATGTCTTCGTTCAGCATGCCCGGGAAATCCTTGCTGGCAGCATACCAGCGCGAACTCCAGTTCTTGGTGACGGCCAGACGGAAGCCAGTCGGATGTATTTTCTGTCCCATGGCTATTCCTTAGTTACCAACGGTCAGATAGATATGGCAGGTCGGTTTTACGATCCGATTGCCACGACCTTTGGCGCGCGCCGTGAAGCGCTTGAGCACCATGCCTTTTTCGACGTAGATGATTTTCACCTTCAGTTCGTCGATATCAGCGCCGTCATTGTGTTCGGCGTTGGCAATTGCCGACTCCAGAACCTTCTTGACGATACCGGCTCCCTTTTTCGGGGAGAACGCCAGGATGTTGAGAGCCTGACCAACCGGCTTGCCACGCACCAAGTCAGCCACCAGGCGACCTTTTTGCGCAGAGAGGCGTACGCCTCGCAGACTTGCACGAGTTTCCATGTCAGCTCCTTACTTCTTGGCCTTCTTGCCGGCGGTGTGACCCTTGAACGTCCGGGTCAGCGAAAACTCGCCGAACTTGTGACCGACCATATTCTCGGTGACGAACACCGGAATATGCTGCTTACCGTTATGAACGGCGACCGTCAGACCGATAAACTCGGGGAGGATCGTCGAACGACGCGACCAGGTCTTGATCGGGCGCTTGTCGCCAGTGGCGCGAACAGCCTCGACCTTGGCGATCAGGTGCGCATCAACAAACGGACCTTTTTTGAGAGAACGTCCCATTTCCTACCCCTTAACGCTTGTGACGGCGCTGAACGATCATGCCGTCCGTGCGCTTGTTGCTGCGAGTGCGGTAGCCCTTGGTGGGCTGACCCCACGGGTTAACCGGCACACGACCTTCGCCGGTACGGCCTTCACCACCACCGTGCGGGTGATCAACCGGGTTCATGGCAGTACCACGAACGGTCGGGCGAACACCACGCCAGCGCATGGCACCAGCTTTACCGTATTTGCGCAGGTTGTGCTCTTCGTTACCGACTTCACCAATGGTGGCGCGGCACTCGACGTGAACACGGCGAACTTCACCGGAACGCAGGCGGATCTGGGCATAGATGCCTTCACGCGCCAGCAACTGGGCGGAAGTNCCCGCCGAGCGAGCCAGCTGCGCACCCTTACCGGGCAGCATTTCGATACAGCAGATCGTCGTACCGACCGGAATATTGCGGATCGGCAAGGCATTACCCGACTTGATCGGCGCCTCGGAACCACTGATTACCGGCTGACCAACCACCATGCCCTTGTTGGCAATGATGTAGCGGCGTTCGCCATCAGCGTAGCAGAGCAGCGCGATATTGGCGGTGCGGTTCGGATCGTATTCCAGACGCTCGACCTTGGCCGGGATACCGTCCTTGGTGCGCTTGAAATCGATGACGCGATAGGATTGCTTGTGACCGCCACCTTGGTGACGAACCGTAATGCGACCGTTGTTATTGCGACCAGCATTGCCGGACTTGGCTTCAACCAGGGCTGCGAACGGCTTGCCCTTGTGCAGATTCGGATTGACGACCTGCACCACGGCACGACGGCCGGGGGAAGTCGGCTTGACTTTAACGAGTGCCATCAGGCATTCCCCCCTTCAACAAAATTGATTTCCTGGCCCGGCTTGAGGCTCACGTAGGCTTTCTTCCAGCCCTTGCGGCGACCCGTCGCACCCTTGAAACGCTTGACCTTGCCTTTGACGTTGGCAACTTGCACGCCTTCGACTTCGACCTTGAACAGCAGCTCGACCGCAGCCTTGATTTCCGGCTTGGTAGCATCGGAAGCAACGCGGAAGATGATCTGTTCATGCTTTTCAGCAATATAGGTAGCCTTCTCGGAGATTTGCGGTGCAAGCAGCACCTGCATCAGACGTTGTTGATTCATCCCCACATCTCCTCGAACTTGGCCACAGCGTTCTTGGTAACAAGAACCTTCTGGAAGCGAACCAGGGAGACCGGATCAGCTTCCTGGGCTTCAAGCACCAGAACGTTCGGCAGGTTGCGCGACGAGAGGTACAGATTCTCGCTGAGCACATCCGTGATAACCAGAAGATTGCCTTCCAGGCCCAGGGTCTTCAGCTTTTGCGAGAAGAGCTTGGTCTTGGGAGCATCAATGGTCAGATCGTCGATGACGACCAGGCGACCTTGACGGGCCAACTCGGAGAGAATCGCAGCCATACCGGCGCGGAACATCTTCTTGTTAACCTTCTGGCTGAAATTTTCTTCGGGCGAATTCGGAAAAATCCGACCGCCCCCACGCCACAACGGGCTGCCATTGCTACCGGCACGGGCACGACCCGTACCCTTTTGGCGCCACGGCTTGGTGGTGGTGTGACGAACTTCCGAGCGATCCTTCTGCTGACGATCACCGGAGCGCGCGTTGGCCTGATAGGCCACGACGATCTGGTGCACCAACGCTTCATTGAAGTCGCGACCGAAAAGCACGTCGGAAGCCTGCAGCTTGGCGGCTTCTTGTCCCTGCTCGTTAATTACATTGAGTTCCATGTCGCCCCCTTAAGCCTTGACTGCCGGACGCACGACGATGTCGGCACCCTTGGCACCAGGAACGGCGCCGCGAACCAGCAGAAGCTGACGCTCGGCATCGACGCGAACAACCGTCAAGCCCTGCATCGTGGACTGCACATCACCCATATGACCAGCCATGCGCTTACCCGGGAAAACACGACCCGGATCCTGCGCCATACCGATGGAACCCGGCGCGTTATGCGACAGCGAGTTACCGTGGGTAGCACGGTTGGAACTGAAGTTGTGACGCTTGATGCCGCCCTGAAAACCCTTACCGATGGAAGTGCCGGTCACATCCACTTTTTGCCCTTCGGCGAAAATGGTGACAGCAATCTGATCGCCAGCCTTGAAAGTAGCCAACTGCTCAGCATCGATACGGAATTCCCTGAGGACATGCCCGGCTTCCACACCCGCCTTGGCCAGATGGCCAGCAATGGGCTTGGAAACGCGGGAGGCACGGCGCTTGCCGAAACCGACCTGAATGGCTGCGTAGCCATCGATCTCCGGCGTTTTTACTTGGGTCACGCGATTGTTGGACACGTCAAGCACAGTTACCGGAATGGACGCGCCATCCTCGGCAAAAATGCGAGTCATGCCAACCTTGCGACCAACAAGGCCTAGACTCATGGTTATTCTCCTCATCGCCGGCTGCGATTGGCCGGTCGATGTAAAACAACAAATGGGCAGCCAGTGATGGCTACCCCCGAAAGGCGCGGATTATATCCGCAACCCCTGTTTACTGCAACTTGATTTCGACGTCGACACCAGCCGGCAGATCCAGCTTCATCAGCGCATCAACCGTTTTGTCGGTCGGATCAACGATATCCATCAAACGCAGATGGGTACGAATTTCCAGCTGATCACGGGAAGCCTTGTTGACGTGCGGCGAACGCAGGATGTCAAAACGCTGCTTGCGGGTCGGCAAGGGCACCGGACCACGAACAACGGCGCCAGTGCGCTTGGCCGTCTCAACGATTTCCTGGGCAGACTGATCGATTAGACGATAGTCGAAGGCTTTGAGACGGATACGGATTTTCTGGTTTGCCATTTTGTTTTTCCAAAGAGCGATGGGGTGAAGTCTTCTTCACCCCGGATTTTTAAAAAGAACGAATTACTCGATGATCTTGGCGACGACACCGGCGCCGACGGTACGACCGCCTTCACGGATGGCGAAGCGCAGACCTTCTTCCATGGCGATCGGAGCGATCAGCTTGACGGTCATCTGGATGTTGTCACCCGGCATGACCATTTCCGTGCCTTCCGGCAGGGTGATGGCGCCCGTCACGTCGGTCGTGCGGAAGTAGAACTGCGGACGGTAGTTGTTGAAGAACGGGGTATGACGACCGCCTTCATCCTTCGACAGAACATACACTTCGCCCGTGAAGTGGGTGTGCGGCTTGACCGAACCCGGCTTGCACAGAATCTGGCCACGTTCGACATCTTCACGCTTGGTGCCGCGCAGCAGCGCGCCGATGTTGTCGCCGGCCTGACCTTGGTCGAGCAGCTTGCGGAACATTTCAACACCGGTACAGATGGTCTTGACGGTCGGACGGATACCGACGATTTCGATTTCTTCGCCAACCTTGACGATGCCGCGTTCAACACGGCCGGTCACAACAGTACCGCGACCGGAGATCGAGAAGACGTCTTCAACCGGCATCAGGAACGGCAGATCAACAGCACGTTCCGGGGTCGGGATGTAGGTGTCCAGGGCATCAGCCAGACGGAAGATCGACGGTTCGCCGATTTCGGATTGGTCGCCTTCCAGAGCCTTCAGGGCGGAGCCGTGAATGATCGGGGTGTCGTCGCCCGGGAAATCGTACTTGGAGAGCAGCTCGCGCAGTTCCATTTCAACGAGTTCGAGCAGCTCGGCATCGTCAACCATGTCGCACTTGTTCATGTACACCAGCACGTACGGCACACCAACCTGGCGAGCCAGCAGGATGTGTTCGCGGGTTTGCGGCATCGGGCCGTCAGCAGCGGAACAGACCAGAATGGCGCCGTCCATCTGGGCCGCACCGGTAATCATGTTCTTGACGTAGTCGGCGTGGCCCGGGCAATCAACGTGGGCGTAGTGACGGTTCGCGGTTTCGTATTCGACGTGGGCGGTATTGATGGTGATACCACGGGCCTTTTCTTCCGGCGCCGCATCGATCTGGTCGTACGCCTTGGCGGAGCCGCCAAACTTGGCCGCCAGCACCGTGGTGATTGCAGCCGTCAGCGTCGTCTTGCCGTGGTCAACGTGACCAATCGTGCCGACGTTTACGTGCGGCTTGGTACGCTCGAATTTTTCCTTAGCCATTCCAGTTCCTCAATAATCAAATAAATAAAAAATCCAGAATCCAAGCTAATCGGTGGTGCCCATGGGCAGGATCGAACTGCCGACCTCTCCCTTACCAAGGGAGTGCTCTACCACTGAGCCACATGGGCCTACCTTAAAACTCCAGCCGTACCGCGCATGGAGCGGGTGAAGGGAATCGAACCCTCGTCTTAAGCTTGGAAGGCTTCAGCTCTACCATTGAGCTACACCCGCTTATCCTTCGCCCGCAGCACAGGCCGCTACAGCATTCAATCTGGTGGAGGGGGAAGGATTCGAACCTTCGAAGGCAGAGCCGACAGATTTACAGTCTGTTCCCGTTGACCGCTTGGGTACCCCTCCGGAGAACGCAGGATTATCCGGGCCCGGTTTGTTTGTGTCAACACCTAAATACGCAAAAAGCCGGCCTGAAGCCGGCTTTCGACGTCAAATGACGAAATTATTTCTGCGAAAGGATCCAGGCGACCAACTTTTTGGCTTCATCTTCGGTCACATTGTTCGGCGGCATCGGGATCTCGCCCCAAACACCCTTACCACCCGCCTTGACCTTGGCAGCCAGCTTGGCGGCGGCAGTCTTGTCGCCCTTGTACTTGGCGGCAACCTCCTTGTATGCAGGCCCCACCACCTTCTTGTCCACCGTATGGCAAGCCAGGCAACCCTTTGCCTTGGCCAGGGCTTCGTCCGCCAGGACTTGACCAGACATTGCAATACCAGCAGCCGCCATCATGGCCATGTAAACAGCTTTCATATCTCTTGCTCCGTTCGTCAGGTTGGTAAGTAAATCAGCGCGTGATGATAAGACCCTTTTAGGTCTCTGGCAAACAGCTTATGCAGTTCGCGAAAACGGCCTGAGCCTTACATCCACAGCCATTTAACGCGGCACCACCTGCCGCGTTGACAGTAAATGCTTATGAAGGCCGCGAAGATAGTGCCAAGAGCGCGCCGGCAGTGACAAACAGGCCGCCGAACAGGCGGTTCTGGAGGCGCACCGACTTTGGATCCCGCAGACGCCCACCCAGGCGCGAGGCGACCAGGGCGTAGCCCGACATGACCAGCATATCGGTCAGGCACAGCGTGACCGCGATCACCAGGTACTGCGGCAACTGTGCAGCCGAAGTATCGATGAAGGAGGGCACCAGCGCACCGATAAAAACGATTGCCTTCGGATTGGTCAGATTGACCAGCAAGCCTTGCAGGAAAAGGCCTTTGCGCCGCCCGACCGGCACAGGCGCAAGCTCTGGCTCCGGCCGAGCGCGCCACTTCTGGATACCAAGCCAGAGCAGATAGACCGCGCCGATCAGCTTGACCAGAGCGAAGGCTGTTTCCGAGGCGGCGAGCAAAGCGCCCAGCCCGACAGCAACAATGCTTAGATGCAGCAGGATCGCTGTTTGCAAGCCGAGAATCAGGGTCAGCGCCGACCAGTAACCGTGGCGCAGGCCGGTGCTCATGCTGGCCACGGCGCCCGGCCCGGGCGTCACGGCGATCAAGATCGCCGCCAGCATGAAGCCGAGCCAGAGGTGCAGACTCATTTACGCCGCTGAATCTGCGTCACGTCGCGCACCGCACCCTTGTCAGCCGAGGTCGCCATCAGCGCATAGGCCTGCAGGGCGGCAGAAACGACGCGCTCGCGATCAACCGGCTGCCAGGCCGCATCACCCTTGGCCTCCATGGCCGCCCGACGCCTGGCCAGTTCGGCATCGGCAATGGCCAGATGAATGCGCCGATTCGGGATGTCGATTTCGATGCGATCGCCCTCTTCTACCAGGCCGATCGCACCGCCATCAGCGGCTTCCGGCGAAGCATGGCCGATCGACAGACCGGAAGTGCCGCCGGAGAAGCGGCCATCGGTGAGCAGGGCGCATGCCTTGCCCAGGCCCATCGACTTCAGATAGGAGGTCGGATAAAGCATTTCTTGCATGCCCGGCCCACCCTTCGGACCTTCGTAGCGAATCACGACGACGTCGCCGGCCACGACCTGACCAGCAAGAATGGCTTCGACGGCCGCATCCTGGCTTTCAAAAACCCGGGCCCGACCGTTGAACTTCCAGATCGATTCATCGACGCCGGCCGTCTTGACGATACAGCCATCCAGCGCGATGTTGCCGTAGAGCACGGCCAGGCCGCCTTCCTGCGAAAAGGCATTGGCCTTGTTACGAATACAGCCATGCGTACGATCGAGGTCGAGTTCGTTGAAGCGGCGATCCTGCGAGAAAGCCGTTTGCGTCGGCACGCCCCCCGGCGCCGCCTTGAAGAAATTGTGCACCTTGACATCGTGTTCGCGGACGACGTCCCAGCGCTCGATAGCTTCGCCGATATTCTTGATATGCACGGTCGGCACCTCGCGCTTGATCAAGCCGGCCCGGTCCAGTTCGCCAAGAATGGCCATGATGCCACCGGCGCGATGGACATCCTCGATGTGATACTTGTCGGTCATCGGCGCTACCTTGCACAAGCAGGGCACGGCGCGCGAAATACGGTCGATGTCGGCCATCGTGAAGTCGACGCCAGCCTCCTGCGCCGTCGCCAGGATATGCAGCACGGTATTGGTCGAGCCGCCCATCGCGACATCGAGGGTCATGGCATTTTCAAAGGCGGCCTTGGTGGCGATCGAGCGCGGCAACACCGAGGCATCGTCCTCTTCGTAATAACGCTTGCACAAATCAACGATCAGGCGCCCGGCGCGCAGGAAGAGTTGCTTGCGGTCGGCGTGCGTGGCAACGACCGTGCCGTTGCCGGGCAGGCTGAGGCCAAACGCCTCGGTCAGGCAATTCATCGAATTGGCGGTAAACATGCCGGAGCACGAGCCGCAGGTCGGACAGGCGGAACGTTCGATATCATCGAGATCAGCCTGAGCAACCGAACTATCGGCGGCCTTGACCATGGCATCGACGAGATCCAGATGAACAACCTGCCCCTGCAGCTTGACCTTGCCAGCCTCCATCGGGCCGCCGGAAACAAAAATCACCGGAATATTCAGGCGCATCGCGGCCATCAGCATGCCCGGGGTGATCTTGTCGCAATTGGAGATGCAGACCATGGCATCAGCACAATGGGCATTGACCATGTATTCGACGGAGTCGGCGATCAGGTCGCGACTGGGCAGCGAGTAGAGCATGCCGCTATGCCCCATGGCGATACCGTCGTCAATGGCGATGGTGTTGAATTCCTTGGCCACACCGCCGGCTGCCTCGATTTCACGCGCCACCAGCTGGCCCATGTCCTTGAGGTGCACATGGCCCGGCACGAACTGGGTAAAGCTGTTGACGACGGCGATGATCGGCTTGCCGAAATCGCCATCCTTCATGCCGGTAGCGCGCCACAGGGAGCGGGCACCGGCCATGTTGCGACCGTGGGTGGAAGTGCGTGAGCGGTATTGCGGCATGAAAATCTCCATCTGAAACATGGCGCCCGATGTCATGTAACAAAGGGCGCGAACTATAATCGGCCAATTCTAGCCCACTCTGCGCCCCCGATGCTTATCCACCCCCAGTTCGACCCCGTCGCCTTCTCGCTCGGCCCGCTTGCAGTGCGCTGGTATGGTTTGATGTATCTCGTCGCTTTTGTTCAATTTATTTTGCTCGGGCGCTACCGGATCAAGACCAGGCCGTCACCGCTCAATGTCGAACAGCTCGACGACCTGCTCTTCTACGGCATGCTCGGCGTGATCATTGGCGGCCGGCTCGGCCAGGTATTTTTCTACGAACCGCCCTATTTCCTCGCCCACCCGCTGGAAATTCTCGCCGTCTGGAAAGGCGGCATGAGCTTTCACGGCGGCTTTCTCGGCGTCCTCATCGCCCTCGGCCTGTGGGCCAGGAAACAGCAGCTGAACTGGTTCGACATCACCGACTTCATCGCGCCACTGGTGCCGCTCGGCCTGGCCGCCGGGCGCATCGGCAATTTCATTAACGGCGAACTGTGGGGCCGCGTTGCCGACGCCAGCCTGCCCTGGGCGATGATTTTCCCGCAGGCCGGCGACCTGCAGCCGCGCCACCCGTCGCAGCTGTATCACGTGGGCCTCGAAGGGATTGCCCTGTTTGTCATCCTCTGGCTGTACAGCAGCAAGGCCAGACCACGCAGCGCCATCTCCGGGGTGTTCCTGATCGGCTACGGCGTCTTTCGTTTCATCACCGAGTTCTTCCGCGAACCCGACCATGGCATCTTCGGCCAGTCGTACACGATCAGCATGGGCCAGTGGCTGTCGCTGCCAATGATCGCCATCGGCATCGCAATGCTCATCCTGGCCTACCGGAAACGCGCCTGAAGCGGCATTTCCGCGGCCCGGCGAAGACCTTATAATTATGGATTACCTCATCCATCCATTAACAGGAATCCAGTCATGACCCGTCCCTTCAAGGTTCTCGGCATCCAGCAAATCGCCATCGGCGGTCCATCCAAGGAAAAACTGCGCACCCTGTGGGTCGAGAAATTCGGCCTGGAAATCACCAGCTCCTTCGTTTCCGAACGCGAAAATGTCGATGAAGACATCTGCGCCATGGGCAGCGGTCCGTTCAAGGTCGAAGTCGACCTGATGCAGCCGCTTGATCCGGAAAAGAAGCCGGCCGTGCATGCCACGCCGCTCAATCACGTCGGCCTGTGGATCGACGATCTGCCCAAGGCCGTCGAATGGTTGTCAGCCAATGGCGTGCGTTTCGCGCCGGGCGGTATCCGCAAGGGCGCCGCCGGTTTCGACATCACCTTCCTGCACCCGAAGGGCAACGAGGAGTTCCCGATCGGCGGCGAAGGCGTGCTCATCGAACTGGTCCAGGCCCCGCCCGAAGTGGTTGCCGCCTTCGCCAAGCTGGCTGCTCAGTAAACTTGCCATGAGCGACATCCCCGAGAAAGATCTCGAGGAAACCCGGGCGGCGCTTGCTCCGACACTGGAAGCAACTGCCGCCATCCTGCCCTGGGTGGCCAAGCCGCGCGTCCTGCGTTTCGCCAAGCCAATCAACGAACGCTGGATTGCCGGCTGCGCCCGCCTGCATAGCGCCTGGTCCACCCGCCACGAGCAAGGCGGCGATGACCTCCGCCCGAGTATTTTTGCGCTCTACGCCATTGCCCTGGACACTGCCGACGCCGATTGCCTGCATCTCGGTGAAGCCCTGGCCAGCGTGGCCGACGCCCTTGAACACGGCGACCCGGCACCGCGCCTGCTCGCCGCCCTGACGGCAACGACCGAGTGCTTCAATGAAATTGACGGCCTCGAACATGTGCTGTTCGGCGAACGTGCCCGGCATTTTGCCCAGCGTCTGGAAAGCAGCCTCGCCGCTGGCAACGAGCCGCGCTCCGCTGTCGTCGACCGGCTGTTTGCCAGCGAAGCCGGCGAACGCCTGGAGCGCATGCATGATGCGCTGGCCGCCCTGCCTCCCGACGCCTACGCCCTCAAGCTGGAAGCCGGCGAACTGATGCAGCAGGCCGAACTTCTCGAACTCTACGGCATCGTCCACCTGGCCAGGCAACTGCTGCAAGCCCTGCCCACCGAGCCGGGCGAACTGGAAACGCCGAGCCGGCGGCTAGCCTTGCTCGACCTCCTGAAGCAACTCGAAACAGCGCTCCTGCCCCTCGCCCCCTGAACCAGGCTGGGCTCGAAATTACAGGTCGGGACTACTCGGCATGGTCTTGAAGATGAAGGCGGCGCGCTCAACCTCAACCATCCAGACAATCCCGTCACCGTAGTGCCCGGTCTGGGCGACTTCGGTGACCCGGCGGAAAATTTCCTCGGCGACCTCGTCGGGCGCGACGATCTCGATGCGCACCTTGGGCGTGTAATCGGTCAATTCGTCCTTGATCTTGTTACGCGCGACATGCCGGCTGGGCGCACTGCAGCCCTCGACCTTGCTTACCGTCATGCCGGGAAAGCCAGGCAGGACAATCAATGCATCGCGCAAGGCCGCCAGCTTGTTGGGGCGGATCACCGCCTTGATCTCTTTCATCGCTTGCCCTCTCTCATGCTTCGACCTTCTCTTCGTCAAACCAGCGATAGATGGTCGGCAGGACCACCAGCGTCAGCAAGGTCGATGTTATCAGGCCGCCAATGACCACGATGGCCAGCGGACGCTGCACTTCAGAACCAGGCCCGTTCGAGAACAGGAAGGGAATCAGGCCGAGCATGGCGACGGTCGCCGTCATCATGACCGGCCGGAAACGCAGGGTCGCCCCTTCGATCACCGCCTCGCGCACGCTACGCCCTTCTTCGCGCAAGCCACGAATGTAGGAGACGAGCACGACGCCGTTCAACACGGCAATACCCCAGAGCGCGATGAAACCGACCGAGGCTGGCACCGACAGGTATTCACGACTGACGAACAGGCCGATGATGCCACCGATCGAAGCGAAGGGCAGCACGGTAATGATTAGGGTGGCAAAACGCAGGGAATTGAACAGCAGGAAGAGCAGGAAAAAGATCGCCGCTATGGTGATCGGGATAATCACCATGAGGTGACCAAGGGCCCGCTCCATGTTCTGGAACTGGCCGCCCCACTCGAGGTAATAGCCTTCCGGCAACTTGATCTGATGCTCGACCTTCTGCTGCAGTTCGGCGACGAAACTGCCGAGGTCGCGATCCTTGACGTTCACACCGACGACAATGCGGCGCTTGCCCAGTTCGCGCGAAATCTGCGCCGGGCCGTCCATGACGCTGATCCTGGCGACGTCGGTCAGGCGCACCTGGGCACCATTGCGCGCAGTAATCAGCACATTCGAGATGGCCTCGACATTGTTGCGGAAGCTTTCCGGTAAACGCACGACACCCGGGAAACGCCGCTCGCCCTCGAAAATCTCGGTCGCCACCTTGCCGCCGATGGCCGTTTCCAGCACATCGTTAACGTCGGAGACATTGAGACCGAGGCGGGCAATCGCCTGCCGGTCGATGTCGACCGAAAGATACTGTTGCCCGCTGATCCGCTCGATCCGCAGATCCTGCGCTCCTTGCAGGGTTTGCGCGACCTTGCCGATCTGGCCGGCGAGCTTTTTTAACTGATCGAGATCGTCGCCGAAAACCTTGACGGCGATGTCGGAGCGCACGCCGGTAACCATTTCATCGACCCGGTCGGAAATCGGCTGCGCCATGACCACCTGTACGCCAGGCAGCGCCTTGAGCTTGTCGCGCATGGCCTCCTGGATATCGTCCTGGGTCCAGCCCTGCGGCCATTCGCTGCGCGGCTTGAGGCTGACGATCGGCGTCGATTCGTTCGGCCCCTGCGGATCGGCCGGCGACTCGCCGCGCCCGACGCCGGAAACTGCCGACTTGACGCCGGGCACCTGCATGACCAGGCGCATCGCCTCCATTTCCATCTTGATCGATTCTTCAAGCGAAATGTTCGGTACCCGGTTGATGCCCGGCACCACCGAGCCTTCCTTCATTTCCGGGATGAAGGCGGTACCGAGGAAAGGCAGCACGGCGACGGTCAGCGCGAAAGCCACGACGGCGGCACTGACAGTCTTCTTCTCGTTGCCCAGCGCCCAGTGCAGCATTTTCAGATAACGCCGCTTCATTGCCGCAATCAGCCGAGTATCGTGATCGCCATCATGGGCTGGCGGCTTGAGCAGATAGGTCGACATCACTGGCGTCAGCGTCATTGACAGTACCAGTGAAATGGCCAGCGCAATGGCAATGGTGTAGGCGAGCGGCGCGAACATCTTGCCTTCCATGCCCTGCAGGGTCATCAGCGGCAGGAAGACGAGGATGATGATGCCGACCCCGAAGATGACCGGCGTCGCCACTTCAACCACCGCATGCAGAATCACCCGCAACGGGCTTTCACCGGTTTTCGTGTGGCGCCCGAGTTGCAGGAAGGCATTCTCGACGACCACCACCGAGCCGTCGACCATCAGACCAATGGCAATGGCCAGACCGCCCAGCGACATCAGGTTGGCCGAGATGCCCAGCTTGTTCATCGCGGCAAAGGTGAGCAGCGGCGTCAGGACCAGGGTCGCGACGACGATCAGCGAAGAGCGCACATCGCCGAGAAAGAGGAAAAGCACGATAACGACCAGCACGACACCTTCGAGCAAGACCTTGGTGACCGTCCAGAGCGCCGCATCAACCAGCTCCGAACGATCGTAATAGGCGGCGATCCTCAGGCCATCGGGCAACATGCCCTTGCTGTTGATCTCGTTGACCCGCTCCTTGATCTTGCCGACCACGGCCTTGGCATTGCCGCCGGCAATCATCATGACGACACCGCCGACCGCTTCCGTCGTGCCGTTCTTGATCACCGCGCCCTGGCGCACATCGTGGCCGATCTGGACCTCGGCCACATCGCGCACATAGACCGGCACCCCGTCCTTTTCCTTGAGCACGATGGCGCGCAGGTCGTCGAGATCGCGCACCAGCCCGACGCCGCGGATCAGGTACTGCTCGGCATATTGCGGCAACACACCGCCGCCGGCATTGGCGTTGTTACGGCCGACCGCCTGGTAGACATCGCCGACCGACAGGCCGTAGTGACGCAGCTTGTCGGGATTGACCAGCACCTGGTACTGCTTGGCAAAGCCGCCCTGCGAGTTGATTTCGGCGACACCGGGAATCGAGCGCAAGAGCGGGCGGACCACCCAGTCCTGGGCGATCCGGCGCTGCATCAGCTCATCGTCGCTCAAGGCCCGGTCACCATCATCCGGCCGCTCCAGGGTGTATTGATAGACCTCGCCCAGCCCGGTCGACACCGGGCCGAGGACCGGCGTAATGCCGACCGGCAGGCGCGTACCGACCTCAAGCAAGCGCTCCATGACCAATTGGCGGGCAAAATAGACGTCCGTCTTGTCGTTGAAAACGAGCGTGATCAACGACAGGCCCGGCTTGTTCAGCGAGCGCATTTCTTCCAGCCCGGGCAGGCCGGTCATCGCCACTTCGAGCGGCACGGTGGCGAAACGCTCGACCTCTTCCGGCGAGCGCCCCGGCGCTTCAGTCGCAATCTGCACCTGGATATTGGTGACATCGGGGAAGGCATCGACCGACAGCTTGCGCGCCGCATCAAGCCCGAAGAACAACAGGATGACCGCAATCACCGCGACTATCAGGCGCTGCTTGAGCGCCGCACGAACCAGTGACTCGATCACGTGCCCTCCATTTCCTTGCGATTGCGTTCGTTATTCAGATGGAAGGCGCCTTCAACGACAATATTTTCCTGCCCCTTGAGACCGGATAGCACAACCCGCTGACCGCCCTGCTCGATGCCGAGCTTGACCTTGACCAGGCGGAAGACGCCATCCCCCTCGGCCACGAACACATGGTCTTCATCGTTCTCGCGAACCACGGCACCGGCCGGCACGACCAGGCGCTCGACCGGTTTCGCCTCGATCAGCATCGAAGCCAGCATGGCCGGCTTGAGACGACCGTCCCGATTATCCAGTTCGGTGCGCACGAGCACCGTCCGGGTTTCCGGATCGATGGTCTGACCGACGTAAATCAGCTTGCCGATGAGCTTTTCGTGGCCCAGGGCCGGCACCTCGATACTCACGCTCTGCCCTTCCTTGACCTGGCTGACCTGCTGTTCCGGCACCTGGGCCACAGCCCACAGGCGGGACAGATCGGCCACCACGAACAAGGCGTCGGCCGGCTGCACGACCTGGCCTTGCGCCAGCTTGCGCTCAACCACCACACCGTTCAGGCTGGCCACCACCGGCATCACAGAATTGACAGCGCCCTGCTTGCCCAGGCGGTTGATCGCCGCCGGCGAAACACCGAGTAGTTGCAACTGGTCCGCCGCCGCGCGGGTTTCGGCGATGGAAATCTGATGTTCGCTTTCCCGTCGTTGCAACTCGGCTGCACCAATCACGTCGGCCTCGAACAGCGCCTTGGCCCGCTCGGCATTGCGCCGGTTCAGTTCCAGTTGCGCCCGCGCCTTGAGGTAAGCCAGTTGCTGGCTGGACAGCTCGCTGCTGTTCAGGCGGGCCAGCACATCGCCCTTCTTCACCGATTGGCCAAGCAGGGCGTCGATGTCGGTGACGCGACCGGTAATGGTTGCGCCGATTCTGGCCAGGCGCTGTTCGTCGAAACCGATCTGACCGGCGACACGCAGCGTCTCGGCGACCGGTTGTTTGCTGACCTCGGCCAGCTTGAGCTGGGCCAGCAATTCCTGGGCTGGAGCAACCACTGCCGGATCCGGCGGCGGCGCGGCAACCGCCTTGCCATTCTCCTTGTTGCACCCGGCCAGCAGTGCAGCAGACAAGATCAAGACCAGCGCTCTTTTCATTCCTTGCTTCTCCCGGGCATGGCCCGCAGTCTTTCAATTTCCACCCAGGCCGCAGCCAGTTCGAAACGGGCGGCGATCAGTTCGCTGCGCGCCGCCCGATAAACCCGCTGCGCGTCCAGCACGTCGATAAAACCCCGTTCGCCGAAGCGATAGGCGGCCTCTGCCACTTTCAGCGCCGCCTCGGCCTGGCGAACGATGCCGGATTCCAGCGCCGTCACCTGGGTCTGGGCAATTTCATATTGCTGCACGGCGACTTCCAGCGTCTGGCCCAAGCCGAATTGCTGGGCTTCCAGTTCATTGCGGGCCCGCGACAGTTGCGCCGCAGCTTCGCCGACCGGCCCGCCGCGCCGATCCCAGA
>WSSedL1CaDRAFT_10000818_pt1 | contig 20423 bp, 20 predicted proteins | sample WetSurSL1Cattail_FD_9464 | JGI IMG/M metagenome (IMG submission 9464)
GCCGCTTTTGCGGCTGCCTGCGATAGTGATGCATTGGCGGAACCATTCCGTGCGTCGTATTGAGGCGCCGAGGTACTATGTCTTTTGCGTCCAGTTTTAACTGGTAGTTTTGATTAGTGTGCTTTTAATTTTTTTTATTTGCAGAAATGCTCCAAATAACGGTCGATGCATTCCTGAATGATGTTGGTAGCTTCTTCATGCCCCTTCACTTGATCAATTGCCGTAACCTTTCCTTCCAGTGCTTTATAAACTGTGAAAAAGTGTGACATCTCATCAAAAATATGTTTTGGTAATTCGCTGATATCGCGGTAACTGCTGTAGGTTGGGTCGTTAACTGGAATCGCGATAATTTTTTCGTCTTTAAATCCACCGTCAACCATGGCAATTACTCCAATTGGGCAACAGCGTACCAGAGAAAGCGGATGAATATCTTCAGAACAGAGTACCAGTACGTCAAGGGGGTCGTTGTCACTGGCATAGGTACGGGGAATAAAACCGTAATTAGCGGGATAATGGGTGGAAGTATAAAGAATTCGATCCATGATAAGAAGACCGGTTTCTTTATCGAGTTCATATTTTGCTTTACCACCCTTGGTAATTTCAATTACAGCGCAAAAGTCATCTGACTTAATTCTCTTTGGGGAAATATCATGCCAAATATTCATAGATAACCTCCAAATGCTTTTTCTTATTCATCTTATCATTTTTTTATCCGGTTATCAATTAATTAATTATATAACAACCTGCGGCATATAATCTGTATAGGAGGTGGGAGCGTGAATTGCAGAATTGTTGATATGCGCCATAAAGAAGTGATTAATATCAAGGACGGAACACGCCTTGGATGTGTTTGCGATATTGAGATCGATACGGTTAACGCAAAGGTGGTGGCAATTGTAGTTTACGGCCGCCTGCGCTGCTTTGGGCTGTTTGGCAGAGAAGACGATATCATTATTAAGTGGCAGGATATTCAGGTAATAGGTGATGATACGATTTTAGTGTGTTATACTAATTTCTGCCGAACGAAAAAGCATTCCCGTAATTTTGGCGGCTTTTTTGGCAATGGTTGAAAAAGCCTTGTATTATGTCTTTATATATGATATAATAATCAGCGAAATTCACACGCTATCGTTATGACGATTTGGTGCCCTTTATGGATGTTGCGTCTGATAAAACATAGCGGAGGAAAAAACCAAGGAGGACTAAAAAATGTCAGTAGTATCTATGAAACAGCTTTTGGAGGCCGGTGTTCATTTCGGTCACCAAACAAGAAGATGGAACCCCAAAATGGCGGAGTATATCTTCACCGAGCGCAATGGTATTTATATCATTGATCTGCAAAAAACAGTTAAGAAATTGGAAGTCGCTTACAACTTTGTCCGTGACCTTACCGTTGAGGGAAGGCCGGTTCTGTTTGTAGGAACCAAAAAGCAAGCTCAGGATTCCGTAAAAGAAGAAGCAGAGCGCGCTGGTGCTTACTTTGTAAACGCTCGTTGGCTCGGCGGCATGTTAACAAACTTCAAGACAATTCGTCGCAGAATCGATCGTTTGAGCCAGCTCAAAACGATGGAAGAAGACGGTACCTTTGATCTTCTTCCAAAAAAAGAAGTCATTAAGCTTCGCTTACAGATTGAAAAGCTTGAGAAATTCCTCGGCGGTATTAAAGATATGAAGCAAATCCCCGGTGCATTATTCATCGTTGATCCGCGTAAGGAGAGAATTGCAGTAGCAGAAGCTAAGAAATTGGGTATCCCGATTGTTGCAATTGTTGATACCAACTGTGATCCTGATGAAATTGACTATGTTATCCCGGGTAATGATGATGCAATCCGCGCTGTTAAGTTAATTTCAGCAACGATGGCAAACGCGATCATTGAAGGTAAAGAAGGCCAAATGGGCGCAGCTGCTGCTGAAGCGCAGACCGATAAGGAAAACGAAACAGAGGCCGCTGAATAAATCAATAATATAGAATAGTAATATAACGAAATATTAAGAACCGGAGGAAATAAGAATGGCTTTTACAGCTAAAGATGTTGCAGCACTTCGTGAGAAGACTGGCTGCGGAATGATGGACTGCAAAAAGGCTCTTACAGCAGCCGATGGAAATATGGACGGAGCAATTGATTTTCTAAGAGAAAAAGGTCTTGCTGCCGCTACAAAAAAGGCCGGACGTATTGCCGCAGAAGGTGTTGCTTTTGCTTTGGTGAACAACGAGGGTACAATTGGCGTTGATATTGAAGTAAATGCTGAAACCGACTTTGTTGCTAAGAATGCAGAATTTCAAGCTTTCGTAAATACTTGTGCCGAAACAGTTATCACTGCAAATCCGGCGGACGTTGACGCCTTACTTCAATGCAAAGCAGTCGGAAGCGATAAAACAATTGATGATTTGCTGAAGGAAAAGATTCAGACGATCGGCGAGAATATTAAGGTTCGCCGTTTCAAACGTCTTGAGGGTTTCGTCGGTGCTTATATCCATGCCGGCGGAAAAATTGGCGTTCTTGTTAAATTTGATACTTCTGCTGAAATTGCGGCAAAAGATGAATTTAAAGAGTATTCCAAAAATATTGCGATGCAGATTGCTGCAATCAGCCCGCAATACCTGAATGAGAAATCAGTTCCGGCGGATGTTGTAGAACACGAAAAGGTTATCCTCAAGGAACAAATCATCAACGACGGTAAACCGGCAGCAATTGCTGATAAAATTGTTATTGGAAGACTTGGCAAGTTTTTCAAGGAAATCTGCCTTGTTGATCAGTCTTATGTTAAGGACAGCGACATTTCAGTTCAGCAGTATACTGATGCAACTGCTAAAGAACTTGGCGGTGAAATTCAAATTGCTGATTTTGTCCGCTTTGAAAAAGGCGAAGGCATTGAGAAACGCGAAGAAAATTTTGCAGATGAAATTGCCAGCTTGATTAAGTAAAGTTCATGATTAAATTAAATAGCGCGGGATGTTTCCTGCGCTATTTTTTTGCACCTTTTTGGCATATGTGCAAATGAAATGTTTCTAAATTATAAAACTTGTCAATAATAACTATATTTAGGAACGAAAGACTTTACTTTACACAAGGCTTATTGTAAAATAAAATAAATTGAATACAGGAGTGTTTGAATTGCAACCTAAATATAAGAGAGTTCTTCTTAAGTTAAGTGGCGAATCGCTTGCCGGCAAAGAAACACATGGAATTGATTTTGAAACTGTACTTAAAATTTGTAAGCCAATTAAGGAATGTTCAGATATGGGCGTCGAAATTGGCATTGTTGTAGGCGGCGGCAATTTTTGGCGCGGCCGCAGCAGTGGTCAGATGGACAGAACCCGTGCAGACCACATGGGGATGTTGGCGACTACCATTAACGCGCTTGGCGTGGCGGATGCACTTGAGCAGCTTGGCGTTCAGGTTCGCGTGCAGACTGCGATTTCAATGCAGCAAATTGCTGAGCCTTATATACGAAACCGTGCTGTCCGTCATATGGAAAAGGGCAGAGTGGTTGTATTTGGCTGCGGCACAGGAAACCCCTTCTTTTCAACTGATACTGCGGCAGCTTTGAGAGCAGCAGAAATTGAGGCAAATATTATATTAAAGGCAACCATGGTGGACGGTGTTTATGACTGTGATCCCAAAAAGAACGAAAATGCAGTTAAGTTCGAATCTATCTCTTTCATGGACGTTCTGAATAAAAATCTTCAGGTAATGGACAGCACTGCAGCTTCGTTATGTAAGGATAATAACATTCCGATCTTGGTTTTCAGCATTAACGAGCCTGAAAATATAAAAAAGGCGGTTTGCGGTGAATCAATCGGAACAATCGTTAGGGAGGAATCATAATGAAAGAAATACTGGCAACGGCGGAAGATCACATGAAAAAGAGCATTGTTGCATTGTCAGCTGATTTTGCAGCAATCAGAGCAGGTAGGGCAAATCCGGCAGTGCTGGATAAAATCAAAGTGGATTATTACGGCGCACCCACAGCAATCAGCCAGCTTGCTGCAGTTGCTGTCAGCGAAGCAAGAGTACTTACGATTCAGCCTTGGGATATCTCTGTATGCCATGCAATCGAAAAGGCGATTCAGACATCCGATATTGGAATAAACCCTCAAAGCGACGGTAAAATTATTCGTCTTACTTTCCCTCCGCTCAACGAGGACAGGCGCCGCGACTTGGCAAAAGAAATCAGCAAAATGGCGGAAGAACGCAAAATAGCGGTTCGCAATATTCGCCGTGATGCAATGGAAAAATTAAAGGCAATGAAGAAAAACTCAGAATTGACAGAAGACGACTTAAAGGCGGCTGAAAAAAAGACACAGGATTTAACTGATAAATTCTGTAAGGAAATTGATGCTGTATTTGAGGATAAACAGAAAGAAATTATGGAAATATAGGACAGAACAATGGAACAAAGTTATCTTCCTGAGCATCTCGGAATTATTATGGACGGAAACGGCCGCTGGGCAAAAAAACGAGGTTTGCCCCGTACCGCGGGTCATACCGCGGGTGCGGTCGTTTTTAAAACAATTGTGCGTTACTGCAGTTCAATTGGAATCAAATATCTGACAATATACGCGTTTTCCACTGAGAACTGGAAACGGCCTCAGGATGAGGTAGGCGCTTTGATCAAGTTGTTCCAGCAATATCTTGAGGATGCCCTGCGTGATTTTCTAAATGAGAACATCAAGGTACATTTTATTGGTGATACAACCGCATTCCCTGATTATCTGCAAAAGCTGATCTATGAAACCGAGAAGGTTTCGGAACAAAGAACCGGAATGGTGCTTAATATTGCGCTGAACTATGGTGGGCGTGCTGAGATTACCAGAGCGGTTCAGCTTTTAGCAGAGGATGTTAAAAATGGAAAATTAGCACCGGAACAAATTGATGACAAATCGATAGAGCAACGGTTATACACCGCAGGTCAGCCGGATCCCGACCTGATTATTAGGCCAAGCGGAGAAAATCGTGTTTCCAATTTCATGTTGTGGCAGTCGGCTTATTCGGAGTATATGATTATGAATGTTTTATGGCCGGATTTTAAGACGAAGGATTTGGATCGTGCGCTGGGTGAATATGCAAACCGGAACCGGCGCTTTGGAGGGATTTAATTGAAAGATAGGATTACGTCGGCATTCACGCTGATATTTTTTGTAGCGGCAATTATAATATTTAACAGTACATTTCCGACTGCTTTGAATATTGCAATTGCTTTGGTTTCGGTATTGTCTGTCTACGAGATTATATCTGCGCTGGGGCTGGCGAAAAATTCAATTTTGTTCGTTCCTACGATTATATTTTCCGCAGTGCTTCCGTTCATACAGTCAATTGCTGCGGCGTTTCCGTTTATTCATTACTCTATTTTACAGCAGACAGCTTATTTCCTCTATACGGTTATTATGTTCGGATCTCTTATCTGCTATCATAAATTCGTCACATTTCGTGAGGTCGGTGTCGTTTACAGTATGGCACTTATGATTCCCACTTCACTTCAAACGATCATCAATCTTCGTTCCTGCGGTGGGGAACATGGCATGTTTTATGTCCTCATTGCGATTTCATCTGCTTGGGTAGCGGACACCGGTGCCTTTTTTGCTGGTAGCTTTTGGGGCAAACACAAACTATGCCCGAATATCAGCCCCAAGAAAACAGTCGAAGGGGTAATTGGCGGATTTGCTCTTAACATTATTGCGATGGTGGTTTTTGGATACATATTCCATGCAATCTATTATCAGTACAGTGTAAACATTTCCTATCTTTCGCTTCTCATTATTGGGATATTCGGGACGATTATGTCAATTTTGGGTGACTTAAGCTTTTCACTCATCAAGCGCAGCTGCCATATTAAGGATTTCAGCGAGATGATTCCTGGACACGGCGGTATTTTAGACCGCTTTGACAGTGTGATTTTTGCGGCTCCGTTTGTATATTTATTTGTCCAGATTATGCCGATCGTTACAAAATAATAATTTGGCCGAAATGCAATAAAACAGTAAAATGGTGAATAATAATGAAAAGATGTTTATCTATCTTGGGTTCGACAGGTTCGATCGGCACACAGACGCTGGACGTTGTGCGCTGCCTTAACTTGCAAATTTGCGCCTTGGCGTCAAATTCGAATACGGCCCTTTTGGAGAATCAAATAAGAGAGTTCAAACCGCAACTAGTTGCGGTTTTTGACTTAAATGCGGCAAAATCACTGAAACTAGCGGTTGCTGACACCTCTGTCCGGGTCGTGCAGGGGATGGAAGGTTTGTGTGAAGCCGCCACAATCAATGATGCGGATGTAGTTTTAAACTCTGTGGTTGGCATGGTCGGGTTAACTCCTACTCTCGCCGCTATTGGTGCAAAAAAGGATGTTGCGCTAGCAAATAAGGAAACTCTTGTTGCCGGCGGCGCACTTGTTATGCAGGCCGCAAAAGAAAACCATGTGAAAATTCTTCCGGTTGACAGCGAACATTCCGCAGTCTTTCAATGTCTGGAGGGTTGTCCGGAAAAACAGGCGTTGAAACGTATTATCCTAACTGCTTCCGGCGGGCCGTTTTTTGGCAGAGCAAGGGAAGAACTTCAAAATGTGACGCCGGAACAGGCTTTGAAGCATCCGAACTGGAACATGGGAGCTAAGGTTACCATAGATTCTGCAACGATGATGAATAAGGGACTGGAAATTATTGAAGCTTCCTGGCTGTTCGACATGCCTCCTTCAAAAATCGATGTGCTGGTACACCGCGAAAGTGTGGTTCACTCCATGATAGAGTATGAAGACAATTCCGTGATTGCGCAGATGGGTGTGCCGGATATGCGGATTCCGATTCAATATGCGCTTACCTGGCCGCAAAGAGTTCGTTCTCCTGTAAAGCAGCTTAGCCTCACTGATTATTGCAAGCTTTCCTTCTATCAGCCGGATTACCAAACCTTTGAATGCCTCAATGTATGTAAAAAGGCGATTGAGCGTGGCGGGCTAGCGCCTGCGGCTACGAACGGTGCCAATGAAGTTGCTGTGAAACTGTTTTTGAACCGTCAGATCTCATTTACCGACATTGGCAGTCTTGTGAGCCGCGCAATGGAAAATCAGCCTGATGTGAATCGTGTTACGTCTGTTGACGATATTTTAAATGCCGATAAAACCGCGCGAAACTTTGTTTTAAACGCGATCGGCCAATGATGGGGTGATACCAATTATACAAGCACTTTTAATTATTATAGCGATTTTGTTATTTGGATTCATTATTTTTATCCATGAATTCGGGCACTTCTTCACCGCAAAGCTTTCCGGCATCCGTGTGAATGAATTTGCGCTCGGCATGGGACCTGTAATTTTTCATTTTACAAAGGGGGAAACCCAATATTCGCTTCGCGCTTTTCCAATCGGCGGATTTTGTGCGATGGAAGGTGAGGACGCGGAAAGTCCTGATGAACATGCTTTCAATAATAAGCCTGTTTGGAAACGTATTTTAGTTGTCATTATGGGCGCGGTGATGAATATTATTCTTGGCCTTATTATTATGATGATCATTTTAGGCCAGCAGTCTGCGTTTTCCTCTACGACCATTTCTAAATTTACCCAAAACTCCGCGACACAGGCTGCGGGCTTAAAAGTCGGCGATGTTTTCACCAGTATTGACGGTTATAAAATAAATGGTGACCGCGACTTGAGTTTTGCACTTGCTACTGTCAAACCTGCCAGTGTGGATATTCAGGTTTTACGCGGTGGTAAAGCACTGGACTTTAAAAATGTAAAGTTTAATACCAAACCCGTTAACGGAAAGAATATACTTGCGCTCGATTTTTATGTTCTGCCCATCGAAAAGAATTTCGGTACACTGATTACAAAATCCGTGCAGGATACCATCTCAACTGTCCGTATGATCTGGTACAGCCTGGTTGGGCTTGTCAGCGGGAAATATGGCTTTAACGATGTTGCGGGGCCTGTAGGGGCAGCCAGTGCCATAGGTGAGGCCGCTTCGATTGGGCTGCAGCAAAGCTTTTTGGCTGCACTGAATAATATTTTGATGATGATGATGATCATAACGGTAAACCTTGGCGTTGTCAATTTGCTTCCGCTCCCCGCGTTAGACGGCGGAAGGCTGATTTTCTTAATTATTGAGGGGATTCGCCGCAAACCAATCAATCCAAAATATGAGGGTTGGGTTAACGCGGCAGGGTTTGCCCTTCTCATGGGTTTGATGGTTATCATTACGTTCAGCGATATTCTAAGGCTCGTTACTGGAAAAGGGTTGGGTGGATAATGAAAAAAAGCAGAATCGTCTATGCAGGAAAGCTGCCAATCGGCGGCGGTGCAAAGATATCTGTGCAGTCGATGCTGAACGTGCCTTCTACGGATGTAGAAGGCAGCGTAAGGCAGGCCATTGAGTTAGAGAAGGCCGGATGCGATATCATTCGCGCCGCGATTCCTAATATGGACGCAATAAAATTAATTCCGGCAATCAAAAACGCGGTCGAAATCCCGCTTGTTGCGGATATTCACTTTGATTACCGGCTGGCACTTGAATCGGTTGCGGCAGGAATTGATAAAATTCGGATTAACCCGGGAAATATTGGCGCGGATGACCGTGTAAAAGCAGTTGCCGACGCGTGCCGGCAAAAGAATATTCCGATTCGCATCGGTGTGAATTCAGGTTCACTGGAAAAGGAAATTCTTGCAAAATATGGCAGCCCAACCCCACAGGCACTCGTGGAAAGCGCTTTGTTTCACGCTTCACTTCTTGAAAAGTTTAATTTTAACGATATTGTACTTTCAATAAAATCGTCCGATGTTGACATAATGATTCAAGCTTATGAGTTGGCGTCTGAGCGTTGTGATTACCCAATGCACCTCGGCGTAACCGAAGCCGGTACGGAACGCATGGGGCTGATTAAATCCGCGATTGGAATTGGTTCTCTGCTGCAGCGCGGTATCGGTGATACTATCCGCGTATCTTTAACCGCAGATCCGGTCAAAGAGGTCGCGGCCGGTTTTGATATTCTAAAAGCGCTTCATTTAAATGCAGGCGGGGTACAGTTCATTTCCTGCCCAACTTGTGGAAGAACAAGAATCGATTTGATTGGCATTGCAAACGAAGTGGAGAAGCGCCTGACAGGCTGCGAAAAAAACATTAAGGTAGCAGTGATGGGATGTGCGGTAAATGGCCCTGGAGAAGCCCGTGAGGCTGATATCGGCATTGCAGGAGGGGATGGGGTCGGGCTCATCTTTAAAAAGGGAGAAATTATCCGCAAGGTTCCCGAAAACGAATTGATAGACAGCTTAATGCAAGAGATAGATAAACTGTAAAGGATGAATACCCAGTGAAAACTTTTGGCGAATTCTTTGGTAATTTCATAGAAATGTCAAGGCTGCCATCTCCCGTTCGTGAAGGTTCTATTGCAGCCCTGCAAATTGACACTAAAAATCGAATGATCACTGCGGAAGTGGCGTTTCCATCATTGGTGGAGCGCCGCGTGCTTTATGATTTGGAAAAGAGTATTACCTCCTGTAAAGAACTTATGCTTTCCAGAGCGTGTATCCTTCCAAAGTTTCCGGAGAACAGCTTTTCAGTTGATTATTATCCCAATTTAGTACTTGAACTAAAGCGACGTGAAATGACGGTAAATGGAACCTTAACGGATTCAAAGGCGCGCATCGAAAACGGGAAGCTTATCGTGACGCTTACGCACGGCGGATGTGATCTTTTGCTTTCTCGGCACGTTGACCGTTCTCTTTCCAAGCTGATCAGCGAAGAGTTCGGCGTTAATTTGAATGTTGAATTTGACGGTACACTCACCATAGACAGTGAAAGTCCTACGTACATAGCTAAAAAAGAAAAGCAGCAGGAAACCTTAAGCCGTCAGGCGATAATAAATGAAATAGATACCTATGAAGCAGACATGAGCCATAAAAAGCCAAGTAAGACCATCAGTGTGCGCAGCGGTGAGACATTGATGCCGTCCATTATTCCGGAAAGTATGCGCGAGCTTTACGGACATCCGACGAAAGCAAAACCGATTCCCATCAGCAAGGTAACTCCGGATATCGGCAGCGCAACGATTTGGGGCGAAATCTTTTCGATTGAAGAAAAGATAACACGTGATCAGCAGAGAAAAATCATAACAATTAATATTACGGATTATACCAGCTCCATGACGCTTAAAATTATCGAAATGGTGTCACAATGCAGGGCACTTGATACGCTCAGTAAGGGTATGTCAATCGTGGTGCGCGGCGATGTGGAATACGATAAGTATGACCATGAAATTGTTCTGCGCCCCAAGAGCATTTGTACCGTGGAACAGATTAAAGTGATTGATCACGCCGAGACAAAGAGGGTGGAACTTCATCTTCATACCAACATGTCCAGCATGGATGGAATCAACGCTGCCGGAGACTTAATTAAGCGTGCCGCCGATTGGGGGCAGACTGCGATTGCGATCACTGATCATGGTGTGGCACAGGCTTTTCCGGACGCGATGAACGCGGCGATCGACATGAAGAAAAAAGGCAAGGAAATTAAAATTATCTATGGTTTAGAGGCCTATTTTGTCAATGACTCAGTTCCGGCCGTTAAGGGTGAAACTGATAAATCGCTTCAGGACGAGTTTATCTCTTTTGATATCGAAACAACCGGACTCAGCCCGAACAAAGAGCGGATTACCGAAATTGGCGCAGTTCGGATAAAAAACGGGGAAATCATAGAAAGCTTCGATACCTTTGTTGACCCACAGATTCCGATTCCCGCAAAGATAACCGAATTGACAGGCATTACAAATGAAATGGTAAAGGGTGCGCCGCGTGAGAAAGAAGCGATTGAAGCATTTTACCGCTTCTGTGGTGAGGATGCTGTTCTAATTGCTCATAACGCTGAATTTGACACTTCATTTATTCGGGTCGCAGCCCTGCGCAGCGGGCTGGATTTTAGTTATACATACATTGATACCATACCAATGTGCCGTTCCATGCTAAAAGATATTAAGAACTGCAAACTGGATACGGTCGCAAAATATCTAAAGCTTGACCCATTTAATCATCACCGCGCAAGCGATGATGCAACTATACTTGGAAAGATTTTTATTGCTCTTTTAACCCGTCTCCAGGAGGATACTCAGGCAAAAACAGTTAAGGATATTAATAGCTCCTTGGCAGGCAGCGACCCCAAAAAGATCAAATCCTACCATCAAATTATTTTGGTAAAAAATAAAGCAGGGCTTAAAAATCTATACCGGTTAATTTCAAAGGCACATTTGAATTACTTTTACAAGAAACCGCGTATTCCAAAGAGTGAATTGGTGAAATACCGGGATGGACTTATTATTGGAAGCGCATGTGAAGCAGGCGAGCTTTACAGAGCAATCTTCAATGCACAGCCATGGGAAACGCTGTGCGAAATTGCAAGCTTTTACGATTACCTTGAAATTCAGCCGCTCGGCAACAATCAGTTTATGGTGCGTGAGGGCATGGTTCCCGATGAAGAAAAGCTGCGTGAATTTAACCGAACCATCATTAAACTGGGTGAAAAACTGAACAAACCTGTTGTTGCTACCGGTGATGTTCACTTTATGGACCCGAAGGATGGGGACTACCGCAAAATTCTGATGGCAGGGCAGGGCTATGCTGATGCAGATCAGCAGGCGCCCCTTTATATGCGTACAACAGAAGAAATGCTGGAAGAGTTCTCTTATCTCGGGAAAGAAAAAGCCTATGAAGTTGTTGTTAAGAACACCAACCTCATTTCCGATATGGTTGAGGAGATCACCCCAATTCCCCCCGGAACCTTCCCACCTTTTATTGAAGGCGCTGAGGAGCAGCTTACAAGCATTACATGGGAGCGGGCGAAAGAAATCTATGGCGACCCGCTGCCGGATATTGTAAAAGCACGTCTTGACCGTGAGCTTGGCTCCATTACCAAACATGGATTTTCAATTCTGTATATGACTGCTCAAAAACTGGTTGCCGATTCCGAAGCGCATGGCTATTTGGTAGGCTCTCGTGGGTCCGTCGGTTCCTCTTTTGTTGCCAATATGTCGGGTATTTCCGAAGTAAATCCGCTTGACCCGCACTATGTCTGTCCCAATTGCAAACACAGTGAATTTATCACGGATGGTAGTTACGGCAGCGGATTTGATCTGCCGCCTAAAAAATGTCCTGTTTGCGGCACAGAGTATAACCGAGACGGTCATACGATCCCGTTTGAAACCTTTTTGGGATTTGACGGTGACAAAACTCCTGATATTGATTTAAACTTTTCCGGTGAATATCAAACCAGTGCTCACCGATACACAGAAACGCTGTTCGGAAAAGATAATGTTTTCAAAGCAGGCACAATTGCAACCGTTGCGGATAAAACTGCGCTTGGATTTGTGAAAAAGTACGCCGAGAGCAAAGGAACGGTAATGCACCGTGCGGAGGAATTGCGCTTAGCCACAGGTTGTACGGGAATTAAACGTACTACCGGTCAGCACCCCGGCGGCATGGTTGTTGTACCCAGAGGAATGGATGTCTTTGACTTTTGTCCGGTTCAACACCCAGCCAACGACCAGAATTCAGACAATATTACCACACACTTTGACTTCCATTCCATTCATGATACAATCTGCAAGCTGGACGAGCTCGGCCATGATGTTCCGACCATCTACCGTTATCTTGAGGACTACACCGGAATTCCTGTTATGCAAGTATCCATGAGCGACCCGGAGGTAATGTCGCTGTTTACTTCAACCAAAGCACTTGGCGTAACGCCAGAGGATATTGATTCGCCAACCGGAACATTCTCTTTGCCTGAGGTTGGTACAAGCTTTGTCCGACAGATGCTGATTGATTCCCACCCGACGACCTTTTCCGACCTGCTTCAGGTTTCCGGTCTGTCGCACGGCACCGATGTTTGGCTCGGCAATGCGCAGGACTTGATCAAAAATAAAACCTGTACCATTTCGGAAGTAATCGGAACACGTGACAGTATCATGACCTACCTGCTCCACAAAGGTTTGGAACCGAAAATGGCATTTAAAATCATGGAAATTACACGTAAAGGAAAGGCGACCAAGCTGCTCACGGAAGAGCATATCAATGCAATGAAGGAACATAACGTGCCGCCGTGGTATCTTGATTCCTGCATGAAAATTAAATACATGTTTCCGAAAGCCCATGCCGCTGCATACATGATTTCGACCCTACGTCTCGGCTGGTATAAGGTGCATTATCCCGTGCAATATTACGCGGCATACTTTACCGTGCGCGGAGAGGATTTTGACGGCGCAACAGTTATTAAAGGACGGGATGCGGTACACCGCCGCATGAACGAAATCAGTATGAAGGGTAAGGAAGCAAGTGCCAAGGAAGAAGCGGCTTTTGCCACATTTCAGATTGTCAATGAGATGCTGGCGCGCGGAATTGAGGTTCTGCCGATTGACCTTTATAAATCCGATGCACGAAAATATTTGGTGGAAGACGGTAAAATCAGGCTTCCATTCGCATCCCTTGCCGGCGTTGGGGAGTCTGCTGCGAACAGTCTTGCCGCAGCAAAGGACAAAGGCGTTTATCTTTCTATCTATGATGTGCAGACCCGTTCTAAGGTGTCAAAATCTGTTATTGAGACACTCGCCGTTTCCGGCGCACTGGCGGGGCTGCCTGAAAGCAGCCAGATGACATTATTTTAGTTGACAAAGCATGGTTTAGCGTGATATTATAGTAGCACACTAAAGCGATTATTTATATTCCGTGTGTATAGGAGCAGCTAAATATATGAAAAAATACAATAAAATAACCCCGGAGGGTACCAATGATTTGCTCTTTGAAGAATGCTTAGCCCGCAGATCCGTGGAAAAAACGCTTACTGGTGTTTTTTCTTCTCGAGGATTCAATGAAGTAGTAACCCCCGGACTCGAATTTTATGATGTGTTCGACCCGGAACATTCCGGAATCGGGCAAGAAATTATGTATAAAATGACAGATAACCGAGGCCGGCTTATGGTAATGCGACCTGACTCTACCATGCCGATTGCGCGTTTGACTGCAACAAGGCTTCAAAGCTTACCAAAACCGATCCGCCTGTTTTATACACAGCCGATTTACCGCAATAATCCGGGATTAACCGGGCGAAGTGATGAGACAGTTCAAACCGGGATTGAACTTCTTGGTGCTGGCGGAATGCGTGCCGACTTAGAGGTAATTGTTACCGCAATAGAAGCACTCAGCAAATGTGTGCCGAATTTTCGCCTTGAACTCGGTCATGCCGGCTTTTTCCGTGCACTTGCGGAACAGCTGCCGATCACAGATGATCTTCGTGAAGACATTCGAAAGACCATAGAATCAAAGGACTACGCGGCACTGAATACGATTCTGGACGGACTTGAAAATTCCAATCAAGTGATGGCCATGCGCAGGCTTCCGCGTCTTTTTGGCGGCGAGGAAGTTTTTGCACAGGCAGCGCCGCTTTGTAGCGATGAAAAATCCAGCAAAACCATTGAATACCTTCATGAACTTTACCGTTCACTTGCTCAGCTTGGCCTCGAAAATAAAATAATCGTTGATTTAGGGCTGGTTCAACGCAATGATTATTATACCAATATCGTTTTCAGCGCTTATGTTGAGGAATGCGGGGATGCCGTGCTGCTGGGAGGCCGATATGATCAGCTGCTTGGCTGTTTTGATCTTCCGATGCCCGCGATTGGGTTCGCAATTAATGTGGATGCAATTTCAAAAATTATGTTGGACAATAAGGCCGTCGTTTCTGTTCCGCCTGTTGATATTTTCGTCCATGGAGAGACCGGTTATGAGATGAAAGCGCTTCAATATGCAACAAGTCTTGTGGAACAGGGCTTTATGTGCGAAAGCAGTGTGTTTGAAACGCATACGGAAGCACTTGCCTATGCCAAAGCCCGAGGGATGAAACGCATTGATTTTGTTAGTGATACCATTGAAAGTATCAATTTATAACGATTCAAAAGAGAAAAATTGATTACTGACTATCTGGGAATCGTTATAACCTAAATATCTTGTATTGGATGATGAATATGAAGCCACTCAGAATTGCCCTGACAAAAGGCAGACTTGAAAAGGATACGGTTGAACTCTTTGAAAAAATTGGGTTTGACTGCTCCGCTGTAAGAAATAAAGGGCGTAAACTGATTCTGCCAATCGGAGACCATCAGTTTGAAGTTGTTCTTGCTAAAGCAGCCGATGTAATTACCTATGTGGAGCATGGCGTGTGTGATTTAGGGGTTGTGGGCAAGGATACCATCATGGAAAACGGCAGCAGTTTTTACGAGGTGTTGGACCTGGGCTTTGGTAAATGCAAATTTGCGCTTGCAGGGCCAAAAGAAATCGATTTTTTCAGGGGCTATTCTGCGAAAACGATTGCAACGAAATATCCCAATATTGCAAGAAATTATTTTGAAAAAAAAGCAATGGATGTAAGGGTAATAAAAATAGAAGGTTCTGTGGAGTTAGCTCCGCTTTTGGGGCTTTCCGATGCCATTGTCGATATCGTTGAAACAGGTTCGACCCTGAGAGAAAACGGTCTTGAAGTGATTGAAACCATTTGCGAAATTTCTGCCAGGCTGATCGTAAACTCAGCCAGTTTAAAACTCAGAAAATCGGAAATCGAGACGCTTGTAGAGCAGATGGAAAAGGCAAAGGAGGATGACCAATGATACAGATTATCAAAGAAGGCGGAAGTTTCGGCCGCAATTTCATTAATCAGTTGAAGATGCGCAGTGAAAATTCCAATCAGAAGGTCGAATCCGCCGTTACCGATATTATCGAAAATGTACGTCAAAACGGCGACAAAGCAGTAAGTGAATATACGCTCCGGTTTGACGGCAGTATTCCTGAAAAGCTGGAAATCAGCAAAGAAGAAATGCGCGAACTTACCAAACAGTGTGAGCCTGCATTTATCGCGGCACTTGGACGTGCCGCAGATAATATTAAAGATTTTCATATGCGCCAGAAGCAGCAGAGCTGGCTGAATACCCATGATGACGGCGTCATCATGGGTCAAAGGATACGTGGCCTTTCTAAAGTCGGTATTTATGTTCCCGGCGGTACGGCGGCGTATCCATCCTCTGTTTTAATGAATGCGATTCCGGCCAAGATTGCCGGGGTGGGCGAAATTATTATGGTTACTCCGCCGGCAAAAGGCGGAAAACCAAATCCGGATATCATGGCCGCAGCGCTTGCTGCCGGTGTTGACCGGGTATTTCTGGTCGGAGGAGCGCAGGCGGTTGCTGCGCTGGCATATGGAACGGAGAGTATTCCAAAGGTGGATAAAATCGTAGGCCCGGGCAACATTTATGTTGCCACGGCTAAAAAACACCTTTACGGAACGGTCGATATTGATATGATTGCCGGACCGAGTGAGATTCTGGTGATTGCCGATGAAACCGCCAACCCGAAGTTTTTAGCCGCAGATCTCATGTCTCAGGCGGAGCACGATGTGCTAGCTTCGGCAATTTTACTTACCACCTCCGTGAAAATTGCGGAAGAAACCGTTGCCCAAATTTATGAACAAATCGAAAACCTTTCCCGTAAAGATATCATCAATCAGTCACTAGACCATTTTGGCGCAGTAATTGTCTGCGAAAGTATCGAGGAAGCCATCGAGTTTGCCAATGAACTGGCGCCGGAACATCTTGAAGTTTGCGCCGCAAACCCAATGGAGTTCATTGGCAAAATTGACAATGCCGGTTCTGTTTTTCTTGGAAATTATTCGCCGGAACCGCTTGGAGATTATTTTGCCGGACCAAACCATGTTCTTCCAACCAGTGGCACGGCAAGATTCTTTTCTCCGCTTTCCGTCGATAGCTTTATAAAAAAATCCAGCTTTATCTATTACACGGAAAATGCGCTAAAATCAGCCCAAAATGATATTATTAAGCTAGCAGAAACCGAGGGCTTGACTGCTCACGCGAATTCGATTAAAGTGAGGCGCTGAAATGGGATATCAATTAAATGAAAAAATCAGGGATTTAAAACCATACGATCCGATTACCGGATATTATCCAATTCGGCTTGATGCCAATGAATCTTTTCTGGATGTTACGAATGCCGTTGTATCAAAAATTTTGAAGGCGTCAGCGTTTACTGAATATAACCGTTATCCTGACCCCTGTGCTTCCGACGTTTGCAGTAGTTTTGCGGCATATTACGGAATTAAAGCAGATAATGTCACCGCGGGGAATGGCTCCGATGAATTGATTTCTGTCATTTACAACGCTTTTTTAATGAAGGGCGACACCATGATGACCGTATCGCCTGATTTTTCCATGTACCGTTTCTACGCTTCCATTGTAGAAGCAAACTGTGTTGAATATCAAAAAAATCCGGATTTAACGATTAATGTGGACGAAATGATCTATTTTGCAAAGAAACATGACGTAAAAATGATTGTGTTTTCAAATCCCTGCAACCCGACTTCGCTTGGTTTAAATAAGGCCGATGTTAGGCGGCTGGTTACTTCTGTGGATGCTCTGGTTGTGCTTGATGAAGCCTATATGGACTTTTGGAATGAGTCCTTATTAGAAGAAGCAGAAAACTATGATAATCTGATTATTTTGCGTACCTGTTCCAAAGCATTTGGAATGGCAGGCATCCGGCTTGGTTTTGCGGTCGCTAATTTAACGCTGACAAATGTCTTGAAATCAGTAAAATCACCATATAATGTAAATTCTCTTACACAGAAAATCGGTTCAATTATACTGAGAGAGAAAGAATTCATACACACATCTATTGCTGAAATTGTTGCTTCCAGAGATGCCCTTTACTCTGAAATGAAACGCGTTGAAAGCAGCTACAGTGATGAGATACAGGTGTATCCAAGCGTTACAAATTTTGTTTATATCAAAATGAAGAATGCAAAAGGGATGTATGAGATTTTGCTGAAGGCAGGAATTGCTGTACGTTTTATGGGAGATTATCTTAGAGTCTCAGCCGGAAGTACGAAAGAAAATGCGGAATTTGTGAAAATATTCGAAATGTCTATCTGATTTAGAAAAGAGATGTGAAGCATGAGAACATCCATTCAGCAGCGCAAAACAAAAGAAACAGAAATCAGCATTCAGCTTTCCCTCGACGGGGGAGATGTCAATATTTCGACCGGGATTGGCTTTTTTGACCACATGCTCAATGCTTTCGCTGTTCATGGCGGATTCGGACTAAATGTTGATGCGGTAGGGGATTTACTCGTTGACTGCCATCACACCATAGAGGATGTCGGCATTGTACTCGGCAAAGCGTTTGCTGATGCACTCGGTGATAAATCTGGAATCGCACGTTTTGGTAGTTTTACGGTTCCAATGGATGAAGCACTCGCCTTTGCCTCGGTGGATATCAGCGGCAGACCGTTTCTTGTTTTTCAGGCAGATTTCCAACAGGAGCGTGTCGGCGATTATGATACCTGCATGACCGAGGAATTTATTCGCGCTTTGGCAATGAATGCGGGGATTACTTTACATACCCGTGTGGAATACGGCACAAACTCTCACCATGAAATAGAGGCCATGTTCAAAGCGGTGGCCCATGCCATGCGTTTGGCTGTTGCTAAAACTTCAGTCGGAGTGCTCTCCACAAAAGGTTCCTTATAATTTCTATTAAGAGGATGTAAATACATGATTATTTTTCCTGCAATCGATATCAAAGACGGGGAGTGTGTCCGTCTTTTCAAAGGGGATTACGCCACTGCGCATAAGGTTGCAGAAAGCGCTGTGGACACCGCAAACACCTTTCGTGCCTCTGGTGCCGAGTGGCTGCACATGGTCGACTTGAACGGCGCAAAGGCAGCGGAGCCGGTAAATTCCGAACTGATATTCAGTGTCCTTGACAATTGTGGATTGAAGCTGGAAATTGGGGGAGGAATACGGAATTTAAAAACGATTGATTTTTATATGGAGCATGGTATTTCCAGGGCAATTTTAGGCTCTGCGGCTCTGAATAACCCTGCACTCGTCAAAGAGGCGGTTCAAAAATACGGTGACAGGATTGCCGTTGGGATTGACGCGCTCAATGGAAACGTCGCAGCCGATGGATGGACGAAGACTTCAAATGTAAATTATATTGATTTAGCCAAACAAATGGAGCAGATCGGTGTAAAGTATATTATATTTACAGACATATCCCGTGATGGTATGTTGACCGGGCCGAACTTAGTAATGCTCGAGCAGATAAACAGTGCTGTATCCTGCAATATTACCGCAAGCGGCGGGATGAGTAACATGAAAGATATCGCGAATTTACTGGATTTAGACCTTTATGGGGCAATTTGCGGTAAGGCAGTATACTCCGGAGATTTGAGTTTAAAAGCTGCAATCGAACTTTGCACATCAGGCAAAGGAGGAAGTCATGAACAATAGAGACGATGTAAAGCAGGATACCTTTATAGACCGGTTCTTTCAAAAATCCGATTTACTGCCGGCGATTATTCAGGAGTACGGTACAAACGAAGTATTAATGCTTGCCTATATGAACCGCGAATCTATGAGAAAAACACTGGAGACCGGATACACCTGGTTTTACAGCCGTTCCCGGCAGGGACTTTGGAATAAAGGAGCGACCTCTGGGCACTTACAGAAAATTGTCAGCATTCACGGTGACTGTGACGATGACACACTTCTCGTTGTTGTAAAACAAACCGGCGCGGCCTGCCACACGGGCGCGCACAGTTGCTTTTTTAATGAAATTTGGAGGGATACCAATGGATGACACCATGCAGGAGCTTTATACAACAATATTGAGCAGGAAAGAAAATAAAGTTGAAGGCTCTTATACCTGCTATTTATTTGAAAAGGGCATTGATAAAATTTTAAAAAAATGCGGGGAAGAATGCAGTGAGGTGATTATCGCCGCTAAGAACGGGGACAACTCCGAAACCGTACTTGAAATTTCAGATTTACTCTACCACCTGACCGTTTTGATGGTCAACGAGGGGATTACCCTTGATGATGTGAAAGCCGAGTTGGAAAAGCGCAGTGAAAAAACCGGCAACCTGAAAACCTTTCATCAAGTAGATAAAAACAGTTGAATAACACAATGGCCGGTGCAGACGCACCGGCCATTGTGTTATTTAGAAACATATATCTTTGTCTCCCTTGCAAAAGAGAGATGTCGCCGCAGTGACAGAGAGATTAATCATAGATAATGATGATATCTTGATTTAAGAATAGTATGATCAGTTCCAACTATAAAAATCCTTTAAAAACCAGATTTCTTTCGCTTCAAATTCTTTCTCATTTAAATAATTCAGGATTCCTGCGTCAGTCGTAAAGGTGAATTTCAGCTTATAGGAATACAATGCCTGATATTTGAACCCAGTTTGCTTATTAATGGCGTTTGTTCCGTATTTTCCATCTCCGGCAAGCGGATGCCCAATGGAAGAAAGGTGCGCCCGAATTTGATGGGTACGGCCTGTGAGCAGTTCCACTTCCAGTAAGCTATACTGACTTTTTTCGTCT
>WSSedL1CaDRAFT_10000819_pt1 | contig 20419 bp, 17 predicted proteins | sample WetSurSL1Cattail_FD_9464 | JGI IMG/M metagenome (IMG submission 9464)
CGCTTAGACCGCCTTTATTTGTGATAATAAAATTCAAAGAACAACTCCGAAGGAGTTAAATGTGAATAACCCCCAGTAAGCTTGCGTAACTGGGGGATGCGAATAGTCCAGCATCTACAACCCCGAAGTGGGTTGAACATCAATGTTATAATAACATTCAACCCGCTTCGGGGTTATGTATCTGAGGGTGTCATTAACCCCCAGTCGTGCTTCGCTTACTGGGGGTTATTCACATTAAACCCTTACAGGGTTTTTGGACTCACATGACAAAATGTGTTTTATGCATATATTTGAGTAAAACAAACAAATTAATATGCTTATGAGCAATAATATATATATGGCGGTCTAAGCGCCTATACCAAAAAGTATAAAAACATGAAGGGAAAAATCTTTGTAGTAGGAACCGGTCCCGGTTTCGAAGAATATCTGAGCCTGAGAGCCATCGAAGTATTGAAACAATGCGATGTGGTGGTAGGCTACAAAACCTATATTGCACTGATCGAAAAACTGATTGAAGGCAAAGAAGTCGTTTCGTCGGGCATGCGCCGGGAAGTGGAACGGTGTGCCATGGTGCTGGAAATTGCCGAAAGCGGTAAAAATGTGTGTCTGATCAGTAGCGGCGACTCGGGCGTGTACGGCATGGCCGGCGTGGTACTCGAAATGGTAGACAAAGCCCAAAACGGCATTGAAGTGGAAATTGTACCGGGTATTACTTCTGCCTTGTCATCGGCTTCGCTGGCAGGAGCTCCACTGATGAACGACTTTGCGGTAGTGAGTCTGAGCGATCTGATGACCCCTTGGGAAATAATAGAAAAACGTACCGAAAAAGCGGCCGAAGGCGATTTTGTGATCTGTGTATACAACCCCAAAAGCAAAGAACGCGTAGAGCAAATCCGGATATTCACCGACATCGTGCTGCGGCATCGTGCCCCCGAAACACCGGTGGCCATTGTGCGCAATGCCATGCGCGATGAAGCGGCTGTAACGCATACCACCCTGGCCGAAATGCTGGAACACACCATCGATATGACTACAACACTGATCATTGGTAATTCGCAGACCTATTATAGCAATGGGAAAATGATTACACCACGCGGATATAAAATTTGAAAAACATGATTTGGGTAGTAGGCGGCACGAGCAATGCCAAGGAAATTTGCGAACATTTAGCTTCAGAAGCTCATCGGGTACTGGTTTCGGTCACTACCGATTATGGTCGGCAGCTCTCCGAATTTCCGGGCATTGAAGTGGTGCAGGGTAAACTGAGTCGCGAAGAAATGGAGCACTTAATTCAGACTCGCGGGGTAAGACTGGTAGTAGATGCCAGTCACCCCTTTGCGGCCGAGGTGTCTGCCGGTGCCATGGAGGCGGCGAAAAATACGGCAGTGCCTTACCTGCGTTTCGAACGGGCGAATACCCGCTTCGAAAGCGCCACCTACGTGGATGGTTACGAGCAGGCGGTTGCATACCTGGCAGAGAAACCGGGAAATATATTGCTCACCACGGGTTCCAGGTTTGTAGCTAAGTTTATTCCGCTGGGAGTCGAGCGGCTCTTTGCACGGGTGCTGTCCACGTCCGATAGCATCAGCCTGTGCGAGCAAGCCGGACTACAACCTGCCGGCATCATTGCCATGGCGGGCGTTAGCTCCATAGATCTCAACAAGGCCTTGATGGATGAGTTCAATATCCGGTTTATGGTTACCAAAGAGAGTGGTGCCGAAGGAGGACTGCAGGAAAAAATGGAAGCAGCGAAACAGAAAAATGTAGAACTGATCATCATCCAGCGTCCGACTATTCAGTACCCGGAAGTTTATTCCGATTACCAAAGCCTGTTTCTGCGAATAAAAAAACTACCGACTACCAACTACTAACTACCAACTAAACCCTTGTAACTAACATGCCCTATCCCATTTTTCTTCAACTAAAAAACTTTCGCTGCCTGGTTGTCGGTGGAGGTCACGTTGCTCTGCGTAAAGTAAAAGGATTACTCAGCGCAGGAGCCTTGCCACAGATAATAGCACCCGAACTGACAGCGGAACTATATTCGCTTGTTGACGATAACAAGTTGCTGTGGCTAAAACGGCAGTTCGAAGCAAACGATACGGTGGGTTTTCAACTGGTGATAGCAGCTACCAACCATCAAGCTACCAATGCCCTCATCCGGCAGGAAGCCATAGTTGCCGGTTTACTGGTCAACGATGTGACAGATTCCGAAGAGAGTAACTTCCATGTTCCGGCATTGGTAAACCGGTCGCCATTGATGCTGGCTATCGGTACTTCGGGTGAGGTACCGTACCTGAGCCATAAACTAAAAGCATTGTTGGATGCAAAGCTTCGTTCCGACTTGGGAGATGATATTGAAAGAATAAAGCAATGCCGGGACTCATTAATTGAAAGAGCCGGAGACAACATAGAATTAAAAGAACAACTAATAATAAGTGAACTGAATCCGTTAGTAGAAGAGTTTCTTTGCGGAATGTTGGTTAGTGATAAGTTGGCAAACAAGTAAACGAGTAAACAAGTAAACAAGTAAACAAGTAAACAAGTAAACAAGTAAACGAGTAAACCAATCAACCAATAGCCTTTTTATTCAATTTTGGCGTACTGAAGCAATAGGCAATACAGCCCTACTTTTGCATAAATACTCAATAATTGGGTTAGCTTATAGGAACCTTATAGGAACCTTATAGGAACCTTACAGGAACCTTGGAGAAAAGGTATAGGAAAAGGCAGTTAAAATGGATAGCAATACAATAAGTCGCTTATAAATATACGAAAATAGTAGCAAATTACGAGTAAACATAAATGATTAGTCGGTAGTAAGAAGTTGGTAGTGGGGAATTGATAGTTGTAATTCATCTCTCATCTCTCATCTCTCATTCCTCATTCCTATTTTCTACCTCGTTTATGGTATGAAAATGCCATGATGGTGCGATTGTACAGCTCTGTTTTTTTGAATTCCTTTGCTGTAACCTAAAAACCGATAGAAAAACACGTAACACAGACAATTATTAATATGAAAACTGAATTAAAGAATAGCATTAACTCCGGAGAATTACAACTAAACCAGGTATCAACGGAAAAAGATAATTTTCATCAATATGGAAATGTAACCCTGGTGGGTTTCGGACCCGGTGATCCGGATTTGCTAACCATAGCCGGCGACAAAGCATTGGCAAAAGCGCAGGTTATCTTTCATGACGACCTGGTGGATCAGGCTTTTCTGGATAAATACACCGGCGAGAAAGTGTACGTAGGCAAGCGGAAGCATTGTCACAGTCATGAGCAGGACGAAATAAACCAACTGATTTTAAATTCGGCAATAGAGGGTAAAGAAGTAGTCCGTCTGAAAGGAGGAGATTCCATGATATTTGCCCATGGAGGCGAGGAAGTTGAGTTTTTGAAGAAAAACGGTGTGCAGGTAGCGGTGGTTCCCGGTATATCTACCGGTGTGGCGGTGGCCGGGTTAACGCAGATTCCACTTACATTGCGCGGTATAGCCCGGTCGGTAGCCTTTATCACGGGTCATACATCCGACGTGCAGTTGCCCAATACCGACACACTGGTCTGTTTTATGGCCGGTTCTACCATTCATAAAATTGCGGCGAAAGCCATTGCCGAAGGCCGCGACCCCAAAACCCCGGTAGCTTTGGTGTATAATGTGTCTTTACCCGACCAACACGAATACCTGAGCACCCTGGATGCACTTGCAGCCAGCGAAGCGCGGTATCCGACACCGATAATTATTGTAATCGGGCAAGTGGTGGCATCGCGTGCAGGAGTAACTGAAGTTCTCGGATTATTATAACATTAAAGTGCGTTCAAAGCCAGCTCTTTTCCTTGTTTGATGCGGTCGGCCATGCCAATGCCGTTTCTCAGATTGCCACCAATCTGCAGACCCGGATATTGGGCTTCGAGTGAATGTATGGTCGAAAAACGCTCACCGCTTTCAACGCCGTATTGGGGAATGGCCCAATTGTGACGAATGATTTTAAACAGGTCGGGCTCGAATGTTTTAAGACCCAGTAGTTCCCTGCATTCGCGTTCCGCAATGCGGGTGATCTCTGCGTCATCTAACCGGATAAGGTCTTGCCTGCGAACGCCGCCCATAAAAATAGAAAGCAAGGCACCACCCTCGGGGGCGCGATGCTTAAACAGTGAAGACATATACAGCACACCGAGTATGTCGCGCTTTTCCAGCGACGGAATTAATCCGCCAAACCCGTCGAGCTCCTGTCCCTGCCAATGACTAAAGCCGATAGCCAGCTCAATAACTTTGGTGTAAAGCAAGGATTCAATCTTTGCCAAAGCGGACTGGTCAATGAAAGGAAGTATTTTACCCAAGGCGTAAGCACCCACGGTACTGATCACTTTCTTTGCTTTGATACTGAAAAGGTCTCCGTTCGTATTTTGATACGATACCATGTAACCGCTTTCGGATGGCTGTACACTGATATTCTCGGCACCCAAAACAAAATTTGAAGAACCTGCCGACTGATACAAAGCCTTCGTCAATGAACCTAACCCATCAACACACGAAAAAACCTTTCGGGTAACTTTCTTTTCTTCGGGAGTTTTGCCCTGCATCTTCTTCCGAAACGAACCGCCAATCAGGCTGCCATATTTTTGTTCCAGATCATAAAGCTTGGGCAATGCATATTTTGGAATCAAATAGTTTGGATCACCGGCATACACCCCAATAATAAAAGGATCAATGGCATAGTTCAGAAAACTTTTACCCATTCTTCTCTTTACGAATGAGGCCAGATTCTCATGCGGATCTTTCCCGGCAGGGCGGAACGGTTCACCCAATATCCTGAACTTATCTTTCAGCGAAAATAAAGGAGTGGTAATAGCATCTTTTGGCCCCTGAGGGAGATGTTCCCACTTTGCATTTTTAAGAATGAATCTCTTATTTACATTGTCACCACCTACTTCCAACTCACATTTTCCCGTCAGATCTTCGAACAATTCCACCACGGTAGTATTGCCTACTACTCCCGTATTGGGTCCATTCTCATATATAAATCTGTTTTCTGCTGTCGACTGAATAACGCCTCCGGCTTGAGCTTGCTTTTCTAAAACAATAAACTTCCGGTTGAACTTATTCAGGTAATGAGCGGTAGTCAATCCGGTAAGTCCGGCTCCTAACACCACCACGTCGGTGGTTGTTTCGTTGTAATTATTGGTCATTTTGCAGTGAGTAATTGTTTGAAAGTAGCTATCAATAGCGGATGTGAAGCGGGAATCTCTACGCGGCATATATTTCGGATGCCAAGTCTCTCTTTTCCATAGGGAGCAATTTCAATACCCTGATCGTAGGCTGTTTCCAGATTCTCGTTCACAAAGCTGATTGGTACCAGCATAATCTCGTCAACATTTTTGGCTTTTAATCCTTTCAGGCAATCTTTCGTGTCGGGGTTAACCCACTTTAGTTTTCCTATTTTCGATTGAAAAGCAACTTTATAGGGTAATTCCAGTTTGTCGGCTATCAGTTTGGCCGAGTCGTTTATTTCGTCAACATAAGTGTCGCCCTGATCGACCAGATACTGTGGAATAGAATGTGCGCTGAATACCAGAGTTGGGTTCTTATACCCGTTTTTCGCTATGGCTTTCTGAATATTATCCAGCCAGTAACCAATAAAGAGATCATTGTCGCCATAAGTGCCCAGTTCGGTCAGTTTGAGTTCCGGGTATCTTTTATGTATTTTCTCAAGATCGGATGTGACGCTCTCGGTGGTCGAAATACTCGAATGCGGATACATCGTAATGACTTTAATATTCGTGATACCTTTGTTTCGAAGTGTTTCTATTCCTTCGCGAATGGATGGACGGCTGTAAGAATAGGCCGAAGTAACTACATATTCCGCCCCCATTTCGGTAGCCAGTTGATCGTTGATCAGCTTCATGGATTCTTTGAGCTTTGAACCGCCTATTTGCTGGTATTTATCCCACGACCCCGCATGGCGGAACGTACTGATCATAAATGCCAGTAACGTACGTGGTATTGTAGGAAAAGGCAAAATGGCTTTATCACTAAACATATTAAACAAGAACTGCCTCATTTCCTTTTTGGAAAGAGGCGAGCCCATGTTGATTAAAAGAATACCTGTCATACCGTTTTCGAAAATTGAGAGGTTGAGTTTGTCAGGTTCGGGTCAAATAGCATGGCAATGTTGCGTACCACAAACATACCATCGGAGCTTACATGAATGTTTCCGTCAATAATTTCCACCAGTCCGTCTTCAATAAAGGGCAATAACATGGTGCTGTCATAAGCGGTGATGACTTTTACCTCGTCGGCTGTACATTTTACCCGCTGCGCAATGTCATCAAAGTTCAGGTATCCGTTACACATCACTTCGTTGATCACTTCGCGAATCACGGTTTCCTCTTTCGTGAGGCTATAACCGCGCTCAATGGCCAGTCCGGTAGCTTCAATAGCATCCATGTACTGATTCAGGTTTTTGAGATTTTGAGCGTAAGTGCCCCATAACTGCGAGATACCTGAAGTTCCGAAAGCATACACTTGTCCGGTAGTTTCGCGGGTACAATAACCCTGAAAGTTCCGATGCAGCTTTTTACTGTGTTTGGCAATGGCCAGGTTGTCGGTCGGTTTGGCAAAATGATCCATCCCAATAGCTTCGTAGCCGTTGTTGGTCATTATCTCATATCCGGCAAGCAGCATTTGTAGCTTTTCTTCTGGACCAGCCATGCGGGTTTCGTCCATCTTCTTCTGGTTGGAATTTACCCAGGGCACGTGCGCATACGAGAAGGTTACAATGCGGTCGGGCGATAAAGCAATGGCTTTCTTCACATTTTCTTTAAAGCTTTCGAGTGTTTGCAACGGAAGTCCGTATACTAAGTCCAGATTGATGCCTTTGAAATTCTTTTGTCGAAGGCGATCCATGACTTGTTCAATGGGAAACTTTGGCGGGCGGCGGTTGATAGCCTTAAGTACTTCCGGATTAAAATCCTGAATACCCATACTTACGCGGTTGAAACCGATAACAGCCAATCGATCGATATCTTCCATGGTCAGGTAAGCGGGGCTGCACTCAATGGCTATTTCCGGATTATCGGTGAACTGGAAGAGTGATTTTATCTTCTCGGTAATCTCTGCGAGATAATCAAAATTGATGGAGTTTGGAGTACCTCCTCCCCAATGTATCTGACTAACCTTGCGCGACTTGTCAATGTGCTGCGCCACCGTATCGATCTCTTTCAGTACACAATCAATATAGCGCCTGATTTTGGCTGCACTTTCGAATGCCGTAGTGTTGCAACCACAAAAATGACACAGTTGCGGACAAAACGGAATGTGTACGTAAATGGAAATACCCTCAGGCTGCTCCCCGTTAGAGGCTACAACAGCCGGAATAAAGTCAGCAGAAGTGAATTTAGGGCTAAAACTGGTTGCCGGAGGATAGCTGGTGTATCGCGGTCCTGTTTTATTATATTTATTTAGAAATTCGGGTGTTACTTTCATTGTATATTTATTTTAGCTCTTTCTGAATCCAACTTTCAACCATCTTATGTTCATCAATGGACGGAAACAATTATGCATTATTCATTATGAATTGTGCATTACAAATTATTTAGTCTCTGTCCCAATTGGTATTCTTTACCCAGTCAACAACGAACTTCACGTTTTCCAGTTTATTGTCGGGCGAAAGGCCGTGACCGGTATTAAAAATCCAATTATAGTTTTGCTTACCAAAAGCTTTGTATTTTTCGAGTTCAGCTTTCAGAATATCTTGATTGTCGATAGACAAAATGCGAGGGTCGAGATTTCCCTGAACGCCTACTTTCGTATCGCATAATGCCCGGGCTTCAGTCAGTGAATATTGCCAGTCGATACCCGCAAAATCAGCGATGTCATGATTGATATGCGCCAGCCCTGTACCAAGTCCTTTCGGGAAAAATGTCACAGGGGTGTTTTTAGTTCTTACCGAGTTGGTAATCCGTTTGACGTAGGGAAGAATCCGTTCTATATACATCTCGGATGGAATCAGGCCCGCATGAGTCTCAAAAAGTTGAAACAGATCAATACCGTGGTCAGCCTGTGTGGTGGCATATTCAATGGATAGTTCGGTAATTGTTTCCAGAATTTGTGCCGATAACTTTGGGTTATTATAGAATAATTTGATGGCATTCGAGAAATTATGATTGGTGCTATTGCCTTCTACCATATAGCAAAACACGGTAAACGGTGCTCCGCAAAACCCAATCATGGCCACGTCAGCGGGTTTTTGTTTTTTGATAATGTCCAATGCGTTGTATACATGTTCCAGTTTGGAACTATCAGCTTTCAACGAAGAAAATTGATTGCAGGCATCTTGCAATGGGGCATCAAAAATGGGACCTTTATCCGTAAATTTCAAATCCATTCCCAAAGCCTCGGGAATGATAAGGATATCGGAAAACAGGATAGCAGCATCTACTCCTAAATCAGTTACAGGCAATAATGTGACTTCGGCAGCCAACTCCGGGTTCAGCATTAATTCGCGGAAACTATGTTGTTTGCGTAGTTCAAGATAGGATGGGAGTACCCGACCTGCCTGACGCATAAACCAAACGGGAGGTCTTTCGCGTTTAATGCCTTTGAGTGTGTCTGTAAATATTGAGTTTGGCATGTTGTTATTTCGTTTTTATTATTATTTTCCTTCTTCTAACACTTTCTTCATCTCTAGACCCTTTTTTGTTAGTCTGTATTTTTGGTCTGGGTGTTTTGGGTTGTCAGGGTATTTCATTTCAATATAACCTAATTCTAAAGTAGGAATTATATATTGTAATCTAAAGTTCTCATCGTTTTTTAATTGAAGTACCTTCTGTATGTCAGCTCTTTTCATTTCTCCATTTAGAACTAATACTACTTTTTTTGCTTCCATGGTAGCTTCCATGGTAGCTTCCATGGTAGCTTCCATGGTTGCTTGCCCAGTGACTGTTTTACGATATATAATCGTTTTGAAATCATCGTCCTGAATAAATTCAGGCTCTTGAAGTCCTGCTTCTTTGGCAATACGTACAATATCTGCAGTCCCTGTCCCAAGCCTCTCAATATAACCAGCTAAGTACATAGGATCGGCTAAAAGAGGATTCGCGGGTACCGACCGATGGAGTTTCTTTAATTTTTCGGTGGTCCAACCCAAAGGTAAACAACCGGGATTCCATATTTCCAACCGGTCTTTGAATAACATTACTTGTATACTGCCATTGCAAGTATAGTCGCGATGTGCAACAGCATTTACAATTGCTTCAGAAACAATCTCTTTTGGTATCTCGTAAGTTCCCGGTATAGAGGTGCTCTCAGAACGCGTACCAATGGAGTAGTCTAATTTGGATAGTACGAATTCTTCTGTTTGTTTGACTAATTCAAAAACATCACCTCTAAAAACTTTATATGATGGAATGGGTTTTTCAACGTTGATGCCATAAAAGAAAGCACATCGAACTTCCGAATTGATGAAAAAATGTTGTGGCTTTTTTCCGAAAAGCAATATAGCGGCATTCGTCAATTTACCTTCGTTATAAAGGTTTAGGTGGGTCAGAATTTCCTCTGCAGATGATGTCTCCGGTAACGGAAATCCTCTTTTTGAATTTGCCAAACGCACAAAACCAACAATTTTATCTTTATCTAAATTATCAATCGTTGCCCTGTTGTTAGTTGAAGCATCAAAAGGAGCAGTCCGAATGATTTCCTTTTCAATCAAATAATTGACTAATGATGAGTAAACTGCCAGTTTGAGCTCCTCGGTGCTACAAAATTGCTTACGAACTAATGCTGATTGAACTTTCTTTATAAAGTTGTTTTCTTTTTTATGCCTTTCTTTTTCAGTATGATGAGTTAGAAATACAAATCTTGTATTATGATGAAGTGTGGCGTGATCAAATTCACGTTCGGTAGGCGACACTCCTTCATTATCCTCGAAACCATAAAATTCACCTAAGATCCCCAGATAGATAGAACTTTGTTCGACTTCGCGAAGATAGACATGACTTGCACTAAAATCTGTAGCTGGGAGTAACTCAAACAAAAATGGTTCAAAAAATTTACCCAATAAAGCATCGGATAGCAAATAGTCATGTAACTCCATCCGCTCTTTTGCAAACTCGGATTGAACACTACTTATGAATATTTTTATTTTTGTCATCTCTGTTGAATATACTTGATTTATAATTTCATCATTGCCTGATAGCTGGCTTCAATAGCTTTTTCGATATCTTCGTCGCTGTGCGCATTGGAGATAAAGGTTGCCTCGAATTGAGAAGGAGCCAGATAAATACCTGCTTCCAGTGCCATGCTAAAGTACTTAGCGTACTTGCCCTGATCGGATTTCATCACATCTTCGAATGATTCAATCTTTTCAAGGTCGGTGAAAAACATCGTTAGCAACGAACCAACACGGTTAATAACAGCTTTGACACCTGTCTTCTGAAGATTTTCTTTTAGTCCGGTTTCTAACTGAACTGCTTTACGTTCCAGTTCTTGGTAGATGGACGGATTGTTTTTCAGTGTTTTCAGCATTACCAGTCCTGCAGCCATAGCTAATGGATTTCCCGATAATGTTCCAGCCTGGTAAACCGGTCCGGTAGGTGCCAGCTGTTGCATGATTGATTTTTTGCCACCGTAAGCACCAACAGGTAAACCTCCGCCTATTATTTTACCAAGGGTTGTAATATCTGGTGTTACGCTGTAATGCTGTTGTGCACCACCGGGTGATAATCTAAAGCCGGTAATCACTTCATCAAAGATAAGCAGAGCCCCATGCTCCTCGGTAATTCTGCGGAGCCCTTCCAAAAATCCTTTTTCAGGTAAAACCAGTCCCATGTTGGCAGCTACAGGCTCAACAATGATAGCTGCAATTTGGTTCTCGTATTCTGTAAATATCTTTTCGACAGAAGCAATATCGTTATAATTGGCAGTGAGTGTATCTTTGGCAATGCTTTCGGGAACTCCCGGGCTATCGGGCAACCCAAGTGTCAATGCTCCCGAGCCGGCTTTGATCAAAAAGCTATCGCCATGACCATGGTAACAACCTGCAAATTTCAGAATTTTATTTCTACCTGTTACGCCACGTGCCAGTCGGATGGCACTCATGGTTGCTTCGGTGCCTGAGCTTACCATTCTCACCATCTCAATGGATGGAACCATGCTCACGATTAGTTCAGCCATCTCGGTTTCCAATAAAGTGGGTGCGCCATAACTGGTTCCCAGTTCTGCCGTGCGTTGAATGGCTTCAACAATTGGTTGATAAGCGTGCCCCAGAATTAAAGGACCCCATGAACTGATAAAATCGATATATTCGTTTCCGTCAATGTCTGTAATTTTTGAACCTTTACCTTTACTGATAAAGACAGGTTGTCCTCCCACACTTTTAAAGGCTCTAACCGGAGAATTTACACCACCCGGAATTACTTCGCAGGCTTGCTTAAAGGCTTTTTTACTATTTTCGATGTTCATGATTAAATGATAATTAAAACAACCCCTAACCCCTAAAGAGAAACTGAGGATGTTTAGTCTCTGAATTTGTTGAATCGGAGATTTATAATTCGTTACTATTTAATATGCCTAACATTAATTTGGAATTATGAAGACAAACTAGCATAATCCCCCTTCAGGGGTTAGGGGTCTTTTTTTATTTTCTGTTCAACACTTCTGCAATTTCTTTCGCAAAATAGGTAATGATAATGTCAGCACCGGCACGTTTGATAGAAAGTATTACTTCCATCATAATACGTTCTTCATCTATCCAGTCGTTACCTCCTGCAGCTTTTATCATAGAGAATTCACCACTTACACTGTAGGCTGCTACCGGAATGTTGAAAGTTTGTTTTGCTCTGTAAACAATGTCCAGATAACTCATAGCTGGTTTTACCATAACAATGTCAGCACCTTCTTCAATGTCAAGGGCAATTTCACGCATAGCTTCGTCGGAGTTGGCGGGATTCATTTGGTAGCTGCGGCGGTCGCCAAACTTTGGTGCCGAATCGGCAGCATCGCGAAAAGGACCATAAAAGCCGGAAGCATATTTGGCAGAGTAAGCCATAATGGGTGTTTGGCTAAAACCGTTTTCGTCGAGTATTTCGCGGATCTTTTTAATCCGTCCGTCCATCATATCGCTGGGCGCAATCACATCGGCACCGGCTTGTGCCAGTGATAATGATTGGTTGGCCAGTGTTACCAGAGTCAAATCATTGTCCACATCACCATCCACAATGGTTCCGCAGTGTCCGTGTGTGTGTTGTATATTCGCAGTTACAAACATCAGCTACTATCAGCAACTCATTTCCAAATCGCTCTTTGATGGCGCGGATAGCTCTCTGAACAATACCATTATGCTCGCAGGCTACATGACCGTCTTCGTCTTTACTCTCCGGAATTCCAAAAAGTAATACAGACTTAACGCCTACTGCAAGTATTTTGGTACATTCTTCTAATAGAAGATCGATGGATAATTGCGAATTGCCCGGCATGGACAAAATAGGATTGTTTACGTTTGTACCCGGACAAACAAATAGAGGCATGATTAAATCGTCAACACTGATTGAAGTTTCAGAAATCATGTTTCTTAGGATAGGGTTCTTTCTTAGACGGCGGAGTCTTGTTACTGGAAATGACATATTCTATTATTTTTTAGCCCTGAAATCCCCAAGGGGAGACTTTGAACGGCTGTGTTATTTTATTGTGATCTGAAAAGCCTCACAAAACAATTTCCCCTCATTTGGAGGAGCTAGGGGAGGCTATGTACTTTTCTATCTCGTTTGCAAAACTCTCTGCATCCGACTTCGGAGAAACAACCAATGGGGAACAATTGTTTTTCAAGAGTTCCATTTCTGTGGTCTTGCCGATACATGCAGCCCTGATGTTGGAGCTTATATTGTTTGCAAGCATTATTCTGTTGAAATTCCGGAATCCGGATGGACTGGTAAAGAGTATCATCTGATAACGATCATCTCTTATCCGGTCAATAATATCATTGGACGTATATTCCAACTCTATTGTTTTATATATATTTATGCGATGTACAATGCAGCTGTGGATGAGTCCTTTTTCGAGCTTATCCTCTGCCAGTTCGCCAAGAGCCAACAGTACTTTATCGCAGGGCTTAATTTCTTTCTGTATTTCGGCGAGTAAATCTTCCGACGTTTTTCCCGATGATATCAGATTGGGAGATTTATTGTGCTTTAGAACCTCTTCGCCTGTACTTTTACCAATAACAGCAATTTTTGTACTTGCTGTTACTTTCTCGTCGATGTTTAATTCATTCAACTGCTTGTAAAAATGAGTCACTCCATTTTTGCTGGTGAACACTATCCATTCGTACTCGTTTATGGCTCTAAGCATCGATGTTTGTTCAACTGTCAGCTCTACGCCACAGGTTTTGATCATTGGAAAATCAAGCACACAAGCTCCTTTTGCTGTCAGGTGATTTTTGATGGAGTCATCTTTGGTCAGCGGTCGGGTTGATATGATTATTTTTCCAGTTAATGTGCTCATGGCTTTGTTGAACTTAGTTTGCGTCGGAATCGGTTTGTGTCGGAATCGGAATTCCGACCTCCCGACTTTACTTCAGGATCTCTATTCCCAGCTTGTCGGCTACTTCTATAATTTCTTCAGCCAGTTTGATCCCTAATTTTTCAGCTTCCGAAGCGGCAGCTTTATCCGATAACCGAATAATTTGTTGTGTGTGATGATTGCCCAACATAACTGAGAGTTGTACCGTTTCGTTTTCAATCGTAGCATAGGCTCCCAACGGAAACTTGCACCCTCCTCCAATCGTCTTCATAAATGATCTTTCGGCAGTTGTAGCTGTTTCGGTATCCTGATTATTGATGGTTTTGAGTAATGCAATTGTTTCTTCGTCATCTTTTCTGCACTCTACAGCTATCGTGCCCTGACCAATGGACGGAATGCATAGGTCGACGGGAAGAAACGCTTTTTTATCAATTTGTTTTCCCAGGCGGTTCAGTCCGGCAGCAGCAAGTACAATGGCATCGTATTGGCCTTCGTCGAGTTTTCTTAATCGTGTATCAATGTTTCCCCGCAAATCGGCAAAAGTAGCTGTCGGTTTTAGTTCGGCTATTTGCACCATGCGGCGCGGACTACCTGTTCCAATGATGCAATGATCATTCAGTTCATTTATGCCGAGTCCGTTTCTGATCAAGAGAACATCGCGAGGATCTTCTCTTGTAGGGAAAGCGGCGAGCATTAATTTATCAGGTTGAATGGTTGGTACATCTTTCAGACTGTGGATGGCAAAATCAGCTTTGCCTTCCAAAATGGCGTTTTCCAGTTCTTTGACAAAAACTCCGGTTCCTCCAAATGCAGTAAGAGGCTTGTTGGTCACAGCATCACCGTGAGTTGAAATCTTTACGATTTCAAATTCGCATTCCGGATTTTTAGCTTTCAGCAGTTCAACCGTTTGTTGAGTTTGAGTGTAAGCCAAAAGGCTGGGGCGTGTAGCAACAATGAATTTCTTACTCATGTTCCGGAATATCTATGCTGAATGAATCTTTTAATGTTTGGGTGATAGAGATCATTTCCTCCCGGCTACTTGCTTTTCGCAGGTTGGACATGATGACCCGGATAATGCGGTTGGAATAGGAATCCATGAGTTTGTTCAATTCCTCTTGCTGACTATCGTCCAGTTTATTGGTGAATGGTTCATAAAGATCCAGTGTGCTTTGTTTTAAAACTACCAACCCTTTTTTTATTTCTGCCATCACGGGCATGATAAATTGCTTGGAGTACCATTCGAAGTAATCTTCGGAAATGTCCTGAATTATTTTTTCAGCTTTGGTCACTTCCAGATTGCGTTTGTCGAGGTTGGAGTTTATCATTTTATTGATATCGTCGATAGAATAGACAAAGCAGTTTTCTATTTTGTTGATGTCCGGATCAATATTTCGGGGAATGGAAAGATCAATGAAGATACGTGTTTTGCCTTGTAATTGTTCTTCCATCAGACTGATTTCATGCCGGCAAACAATAAAATTCGGTGCGCTGGTAGAGGCTATGATCACATCATTTTCGGCGATGGCAGCGAAACGTTGTGAATATTCAATGGTTTTGGCCTGAAGACGCTCTGCTATTTTAGCAGCTCCCGAACGGTTGGCAAAAGTGATATTGCAGTTGGCAAATTGCTCTTGCAGGTAATTAGCCGTTAGGTTCGAAATTTTTCCGGCACCCAGCAGCAGTATGTTCAGGTCCTTTTGATCTCCAAGTATTTGTTTGATGACGTCCACTGCCAGAGTGGCTACTGACACCGATCCGTCGCCTATCTTGGTTTCGGAACGCACCTTTTTGCCTATCTGAATGGCCGTTTGGAACACTTTGTTCAATAATCCATTGGTTGAGTTATTTTCTTGTGCATGAAAGTAGGCATCACGAACCTGACCTTGAATCTGGTATTCGCCCAGTACCATAGAGTCGAGGCTCGATGTTACTTTAAACAAATGAACAACGGCATCCTGACAGTTTTTTTGATAAATCACAGGCTGAAGTATCTCTTGCGGAAGGTTGTGAAATTTGCTGATAAATCCGCTAATGTCGGCAGATGCTTTTTCAACATCTTTTACTGAAGAATAAATTTCGACGCGGTTGCAAGTTGATAAAATGACGTTTCCATCAATGGATTCGTAATCTTTGAGCTGGTTTAAAGCCTCTATAGCCAATTCATTAGAGAAGTGTAATTTTTCTCTTATGCTAACATCTGCCGTCTTGAAATTTATACCTGTAACTAATAAATGCATATCAAAATAAATAAATTTGTGACCAGATAAATTTGATTGTAAAGGTAAACCCATTCTAATTAATAATCAAATTAATTTCAACATAATTACAGAAAAGATGTAATGATTTTATAATTGTCTTTTGTCCTATGTATTTACTCTAATATTATCAGGGGTTGACAGACACACGAATATTGTTAACAACTTTGACATCTTTAAAATAAAAAATGCACGCCAATCACTTGGAATGCATTTTAAAGGTAGCACAAACAAATATTCAAACTACAATTTAATCTATACAAAATAACTAAATAAGTAATCTTTGATTTAATATAAGAAAAGAGAAATTTCGAAGTTTAGGTTATGCAAAAAAAACAGCTGATCAAAAATCTGGTCAGCTGTCTCTCTATTTTGTTGATTTATAAAATCAGGTGCAAATAGCTATATCGCGAGCCGACCGGTTATTGTTGTAACTGGTATACCGCATACACATATTTATAAATCCTGATTTCATAATTTCCAAGTTTAAATAGCAGCGAAGGCTTGTTCTATGTCAGCTTTAATGTCAGCTATATTTTCTATCCCTACAGAGATGCGAAGCAGTCCGGGGAATGCACCTGACGAAATTTTAGCTTCGGGTGAAAGTTGCTCATGTGTAGTGGCTGCCGGATGAATTATCAATGTTTTAGCATCACCTACATTGGCTAAGTGACTGATCAATTTTAAATTGTTGATCAGACTGTCTGCTTTTTTAGGGTCACCTTTCAGTTTGAAAGAGAGTACACCACCAAAACCTTTTTTCAAGTATTTATTGGCTAAAGTATGATACGGACTACTTTTTAAACCGGGGTAGTTGACATACTCTACGGCCGGGTGTTTTTCTAACCAGCCAGCCAGTTCCAATGCATTTTCGACGTGACGTTCCACACGCAAAGAAAGCGTTTCCAATCCTTGCAACAGCAGGAAGGAATTGAACGGGCTGATGGTATTTCCCCAGTCGCGCAAACCTTCTACGCGGGCACGGGTGTTGAATGCGATATTACCGAACGGTCCGTTGAAACCAAATACATCCCAAAATATCAATCCGTGATAACTGTCTGTCGGTTCAGTGAATGCAGGAAATTTTCCGTTGCCCCAATTGAATTTACCGCTGTCAACGATAACTCCACCCAGCGAAGTCCCATGGCCGCCAATCCATTTGGTAGCACTTTCCACAACGATGGTTGCTCCATGCTCTAACGGACGGAAAAGGTATCCGCCTGCTCCGAAAGTATTATCGACAATAAGCGGAATGCCGTGTTTGTCGGCTACAGCTGCTATCGCTTCAAAATCGGGAATATTTAAATCAGGATTTCCGATAGTTTCCAGATAAAGTGCTTTGGTGCTTTCGTCAATCAGTTTCTCAAATTCGCCGGGTTCGTCGCTTGGAGTAAACCGTACGTCTACGCCCAGTCGTTTAAATTGATTTTTAAACTGATTGTAAGTTCCTCCGTATAAGTGCGAAGTGGAAACAAAATTGTCGCCAGCCTGCACAATGTTATTCAGAGCAATAAATTGAGCCGATTGACCGGACGAAGTGGCCAATGCATTTACTCCACCTTCGAGTGCCGCGATACGTTTTTCGAACACGTCAGTTGTGGGGTTCATCAAACGAGTGTAGATATTGCCGAATTTGCGAAGTGCAAAAAGATCTGCACCATCTGCAGCATCATCGAACACATACGAACTTGTTTGGTAAATGGGTACAGCACGGGCATGAGTTGTTCCATCTACTACCTGACCTGCATGCACCTGCAGTGTTTCAAATTTCAATTTGTTTTCAGACATATTTTTTAGGGGTAAGAGGTAAGAAAATAAGAGGTAAGCATCGAAATTTGATGAGTCATCTTAATTTCAAACGGTATGGATATATGAGTTTTATTTTTATTAAGAGGCAAGAATGGAAAAAGCAAATTACTTGCTTCTTACTTCTTGCCTCTTATTCCTTATATTATAGTGGATATTCTTCAAAAGCGTAAAGTAATGTTGAGAGATAGCGTTCGCCTGTATCGGGTAGTAAAGTCACAATTACTTTGCCTTTGTTTTCCGGACGTTGAGCCAATTGAGTAGCGGCATAAGCAGCAGCACCCGAAGAGATTCCAACCAGCAAACCTTCTTCTTTTGCTAACTGACGAGAAGTGAGAATGGCATTGTCATTACTAACCTGAATAATCTCATCAACTATGTCAGCGTTGTAAGTTTTAGGAATGAAACCTGCTCCAATGCCTTGTATTTTGTGAGGGCCGGATGTACCTCCGGAAAGTACAGGAGAGTCAGATGGTTCTACAGCAACTATTTTTACATTAGGGTTGTGAGCTTTTAATGCCTGACCTACGCCGCTTACAGTTCCACCGGTTCCTACGCCGGCCACAAAAATGTCTACTTTGCCATTGGTATCGCGCCATATTTCTTCACCGGTTGTTTTACGATGAATTTCTGGATTGGCAGGATTTTCAAATTGTTGAGGAATAAATGAACCGGGAATTTCGGCCTGTAGTTCCAGTGCACGGGCGATAGCACCTTTCATACCGGTTGCACCGGGGGTAAGTACGATATTGGCACCAAATGCTTTCAGTAAGTTACGGCGTTCTACACTCATAGTTTCGGGCATAGTCAGCGTAAGTTTATATCCTTTAATAGCAGCTACGAATGCCAGACCAATGCCGGTATTTCCACTGGTGGGTTCAATAATTTCCACACCGGGTTTTAAAATTCCTTTTTCTTCAGCATCTTCAATCATAGCCAAAGCGATGCGCTCTTTTACACAACCTACCGGGTTGAATGATTCCAATTTGGCGATTACAGTTGCCTCAAGGTTTCTGTGAGTACTGTAGTTTGTTAGTTGTAAAAGTGGCGTGTTGCCGACTAATTCGGTCAATTGTTTTGCTATTTTTGCCATAATTTTAAATTTTAATGAGTTTGTTTGTTTTACTGATGCAAAGATACAGGGTATTTCATTGTTTTACAATAACGCGGATAGGGCATTTTATATACCATAAATATGGTATATTGAAAGAAAAGGGGCAAAAAACGATGACTTAAAAAACGAGAGTTGGGACGAGATACTAGTCGGACCACGTAAAAAAGGTGTCCGGAGACGTAAAAAGGGTCTCTAACCACGTAAAAAAGGTGTCTGGATACGTAAATAAGGTCTCTAACCACGTAAAAAGGGTGTCTGGATACGTAAATAAGGTCTCTGACCACGTAAAAAGGGTGTCCGGAGACCTAAAAAGGGTGTCGAACCACGTAAAAAAGGTGTCCGGAGACGTAAAAAAAGAAAAAGAATTTAGTTACTCAGACTTTGAGCGTGAAGCCATTCAAGGTCTTTATCAAAAGAAGCAGTATTTAGGTGAAGATGGAATTTTCACGCCGTTATTGAAACACTTTTTAGAGACAGCTTTATCCGCTGAACTACAGGCCCATTTAAATCAAGAGTCTAACAACAAGCGCAATGGTCTGACAAGCAAGACAGTAAAAAGTAGTTCAGGAGAATTTGAGTTAGTTACTCCCAGAGATAGAGAAGGCAGTTTTGTTCCAGAGATAGTAGCCAAGCGTCAAATAGTAATAGGCGATGATATCTGTGATAAAATTCTGTCTATGTATGGCAAAGGAATGAGTTATTCAGACATAAAAAAGTTTTTATCAGAGATTTACGGCTTGTCATTTTCTCCGGGTCAATTGAGTGAAATAACGGATCAAATCATACCCGAATTAGAACAATGGCAATCCCGTGCCTTAGATTACATGTATGCTATTGTCTGGTTTGATGCCATACATTATAAAGTTAGAGAAAATGGGACGGTAATAACTAAAGCCTTGTATAACGTATTTGCTGTTAATATGGAAGGTCACCGTGAGTTACTGGGTATCTATGTGTCTAACAGCGAATCGGCAAGTTTTTGGTTGAGCGTAATGCAAGACTTACAACAAAGAGGAGTGCAAGACATACTGATTGCTTGTACCGATAATCTGAAAGGTTTTTCGGATGCCATAAGCTCCATATTTCCGCAAGCGGTGGTTCAAAGTTGTATTGTACATCAGGTTCGTAACACACTCAAGTATGCTGCGGCAAAGGATTACCAGCCGTTAGTAAATGATATGAGAGCCATATATTCCTGTGCTAACATAGGAGGTGCAGAAATAAAATTAGAAGAATTCACTCAAAAATGGGGCGAAAAATATCCCATAGCCGTGAAGAGTTGGCAGGAGAATTGGTACAAACTTAGCTCGTTTTTTGACTTTGGAAAGGACATTCGTAGATTAATGTACACTACAAATCCTATTGAAAACGTACACAGACAGATGCGAAAAGTAACAAAATCTAAAGGAAGTTTTCCTTCTGATATGGCAATTAAAAAGCTTATTTACTTAGTTATACGTGAAATTAATCGTTCACCAAAAGGGAAAGTCACCGGTTGGAACTTGATTTTTTCTCAATTAAGTATTAAATTTGAACAACGAATAAGCCTTGCGCAGACGTGAATTTTACCCGCAAAGAAAAGATATTCACCCGCAGTATGACAAGGGTAAACAAGTGGCGTCGTCCCTAGCCACCCTTGTCACACTACTGGAAATATCTTAAAAGGCAGGTATAATTCCTCTCTTCGAAAAAATAATGTGAGACACAGTTCCGTGAATACTCCCT
>WSSedL1CaDRAFT_10000820_pt1 | contig 20402 bp, 15 predicted proteins | sample WetSurSL1Cattail_FD_9464 | JGI IMG/M metagenome (IMG submission 9464)
AATGATGGGAGTTCAGCCGGGAAGCCTTCAGTGGATTATTGGCAAGACAGTCGGAAGTGTAACCAGGGATCAAGCCAGAGCCGAATATATCCGAAAAGAATTGCCGACAATTATATCATAAATGAGATTACAAACTTAACATTATCAAAAAGATAACTATAACTGGCAGAAACGAGCGAAAATATAGTACGCTAATTTGTACTAGGTCAGGAGGACACTAATATGAATGAAAAATTTACTGAAAATGCAAAAACAGCAATAAATTTAGCCAGGGAGATTGCATATCGTCTGTCACATAATTATATTGGAACAGAGCATCTGCTGATAGGACTGATGGAGGTAGAAGGTGTTGCCTCAAGAATTCTCGAAGAAAACGGAGTGACCGTTGAGAAGGTATTGGAGTTGGTTAATCAATTAATTGCACCAAATAACGGTGTTGAGATGATGGACGGTGGAAGCTTTACTCCAAGATCAAAACGTATTATGGACCAAAGCCATAAGGAAGCAGCCAAGTTAAAGGCTCCTTTAGTCGGAACAGAACATATACTGATTGCGTTGATTAAGGAATCGGATTGTATAGCGGTACGTCTTCTGAATACACTGGGAGTAAATGTACAGAAAGTATATATTGATATCTTAACAGCTTCCGGGGTTGATGTCAGTTCCGCGAAGACGGAGTATTCGGCCGGTAAAGGGACTAAAACAAAGGGAAAGACCACAGCTACGCCTACTCTGGACATGTACAGCCGTGATTTAACCGAATATGCTAGAGAAGGAAAGTTGGACCCTGTTATCGGTAGGGGAGAAGAAATTCAGAGGGTTATTCAGATTTTAAGCAGAAGGACAAAGAACAATCCTTGTCTGGTAGGTGAACCGGGAGTCGGAAAGACTGCAGTTGCAGAAGGGTTGGCTTTAAAGATTATTGAAGGCAACATTCCGGATACAATTAAGGAAAAAAGAGTGGTGACCTTGGATCTGTCAGGTATGGTGGCGGGCTCGAAATACCGTGGTGAATTTGAAGAAAGAATTAAAAAAGTTATAAGTGAGGTAACCAATGACGGTAATGTATTACTGTTCATTGATGAGATTCATACCATAATCGGTGCCGGTGGAGCAGAAGGGGCAATCGATGCTTCCAATATCTTGAAGCCTTCCTTGGCACGCGGTGAGCTACAGATACTTGGTGCAACCACCAGAGAAGAGTATCGTAAATATATTGAAAAGGATGCTGCGCTGGAGAGAAGATTCCAACCTGTAGTTGTTGAGGAGCCCTCCGAGGAGGAGGCTGTACTCATACTCTACGGTTTACGTGATAGATATGAAGCACATCATCAGGTACGAATTACCGATGGTGCTCTTGAGGCAGCGGTTAAGTTGTCGAGTCGTTATATTAATGACAGATATCTTCCGGACAAAGCAATTGATTTAATGGATGAAGCAGCCTCCAAGGTACGCTTAAGTGCATATGCATCCTCGCCTATTATTAAGGATTTGGAGAAGGAAATCAGCCATTTGGAGGACGAGAAGGAAAAAGCGATTAAAGCGGAAGCGTATGAAAGAGCCGGTGAAATCAAGAAAAAGCAAGAAGAAAAGACAGAAGAGCTTGAAAAACAGAGGCTAATAGAAGAGAAGGAAAAATCAGAGAAACAACTCGTGGTCAGTGAAAATGAGATTGCCGAGATTGTCGCAAGCTGGACAAAAATACCTGTGAAGAAGCTGGCCGAGGAAGAGACAGAGAGACTAAAGAATCTGGAAAATATACTCCATAAGCGAGTTGTAGGCCAAGAAGAGGCTGTCGGTGCAGTGGCAAAAGCGATCCGACGTGGTAGGGTAGGACTTAAGGATCCGAACCGTCCGATTGGTTCCTTCCTGTTTTTGGGACCGACCGGTGTTGGTAAGACGGAGCTTTCGAAGGCTTTAGCAGAAGCAATGTTTGGCAGTGAGAACTCCATAATCCGTGTTGATATGTCCGAGTACATGGAGAAGCATAGCGTCAGCAAGCTCATTGGCTCCCCGCCCGGATATGTGGGTTATGATGAAGGTGGTCAGCTTAGCGAGAAAGTAAGACAGAATCCCTATTCGGTAATTCTGTTTGATGAGATTGAAAAAGCACATCCGGATGTATTTAACATATTGCTGCAGGTACTCGATGATGGTCATATTACAGATGCTCAGGGTAGAAGAGTGAGCTTTAAGAATACCATTATTATTATGACCTCCAATGCGGGTGCACAAAATATCATTTCTCCTAAACGACTGGGATTTGCTTCCGTTGTGGATGAAAAAGAAGATTATAAGCGCATGAAGGATGGTGTAATGGATGAGGTTAAGAAGATATTCAAGCCTGAATTTATTAACCGAATTGATGAGATTATTGTCTTCCATTCCCTAACGAAGGAAGATATCAACAGTATTGTTGTTATCATGATTGCTACGATTGCAAAGAGAATTAAAACTCAAATGGATATTTCGCTTGAAACAAGCGATGCGGTAGTCACCTATATTGCCGAAGTTGGATTTGATACAAAGTACGGTGCAAGACCTCTTAGACGTGCGATTCAAACCAATATGGAGGATAAACTGGCGGAGGCAATTTTGGCCGGTACGATTAAAGAAGGGGATACGGTTCAAATCGAGTACCTTGACAATGAAATAGTAGTTCGGATAAAAAATAAGTAGTAGAAATTACTCGATATATCGTATATAATGAAAGCAGTAATTTATATAAATATAATGTAATTATTTTGATATAAATACAATTAGGAGGATTACACAATGGCAGTTGTAGAAGAGTTAATACGCAAGGAAGACGATGGGACATTAAGCTTTGGAAACTATACATTGAATGTGAAATCAAAAATTTCTGATTTCGAACATCAGGGTGATCTTTATAAGGTAAAGACCTATAATGAGCTTACCAAGCTTGAGAAAAATGGAATGCTTGTCTACGAATCGGTGCCCGGTACTGCCGTATATCATTTAGATACCATAGGTAATAATATCAGCTTTGAGGTGACGGGGGATGATTCAGCCCAGATAACACTCGAATTAGAGGCTGAGAAGGATTATGAAATTTTCAAGAATGATGTAAATTTGGGTAAAATGAAGACAAATCTGGGTGGAAAGTTAGTACTTAGTCTGGATTTGGGTGAAGATAAAAAGGATTTTATAAAGGTGGTTAAACTATAACAATGGCTAAAAATAAAACCGTGTTTTTCTGTAAAGATTGTGGCTTCGAATCGGCGAAATGGATAGGTCAGTGTCCGGGTTGCAAGGCATGGAATTCCTTTGCAGAAGAACCGGTGGCTAAAAAGAGTGCCAAGTCGGCTGCCATTAAAAACTTTAGCGAGCCACAACTATTGTCAAATATTACAGTGGAGTCGGAATTTAGGATGCAATCCGGTATTGAAGAATTTGATCGGGTACTCGGAGGCGGGATTGTTCAGGGAAGTCTCGTGCTGGTCGGCGGTGATCCGGGTATCGGTAAATCAACCTTGCTACTCCAGGTGTGCAAGGAGCTTACCGACAAATCCAAAAAAGTACTATATATATCAGGAGAAGAATCATTAAGTCAGATAAAACTTAGAGCAGAGAGGCTCGGCGTATTTCACGGCGAGCTGTTGCTGTATTGTGAAACAGATTTAGAATTAATAGGAAATATAATACATAAACATACTCCTGATGTTGTAGTCATTGATTCTATACAGACAATGCACCGGGATGAGATTGACTCTGCACCCGGAAGTGTCAGCCAGGTCAGAGAGGCAACTGCAACATTGATGCAGATAGCCAAGGGTACGGGTGTTACCATATTTATCATAGGACATGTAACGAAAGAAGGTACAGTTGCAGGGCCCAGGGTACTTGAGCATATGGTGGATACTGTACTGTATTTTGAAGGAGATAATTATGCCGCTTACCGTATTCTGCGTGCGGTGAAAAACCGTTTTGGTTCCACCAATGAAATTGGTGTATTTGAAATGCAGGGTAAGGGACTGGTTGAAGTAAAAAACCCGTCGGAATTCATGTTAAAAGGAAGACCGGAAGGAGAACCGGGATCTGTCGTCGCAGCCTCCATTGAGGGTACGAGACCGATACTGGTAGAGGTTCAGGCATTAGTCTGCAGAACTAATTTCAATATGCCAAGAAGAACGGCTGCCGGGACGGATTATAACCGAGTCAACCTGCTTATGGCTGTATTAGAGAAGAGGGCAGGAATTCAGCTTGCTGATTGTGATGCTTACGTCAATGTGGCAGGAGGAATGCGTGTTACGGAGCCGGCACTTGATCTGGCGATTACCACCGCAATTCTTTCAAGCTATCAGAATCTAGCGCTGGATAACAAGACAATTCTATTTGGTGAGGTTGGACTGACCGGAGAGATCAGAGCGGTGAATCTTGCGGAATATAGAGTCGCAGAGGCTTCCAAGCTGGGGTTTGAGGTCTGCATTTTACCTCAGGCGAATAAAGAAAATATCAAAGTATCAGGAATTAAATTAATTGGAGTAAAAAATATTCAGGAAGTAATGGGGATACTTAAGAGATAAAATCCACAATCAAGCGGTAACCGGGGGGATACAGATGAAGGATTTGATGAAGGACAGATTAATTAATCTTGCAAACGCACAGGAATTTATGGCGGATGCAGCTGATAAAATGGCTAAGTGGGATCAATCTCAGTTAGTTATGGAGAATAGTGCCTTTGAATCTCTGAATCTCTCAGATGAGGTGTTGAATCTATCAAAAAACGGAAGCCAAATGGTTGGAAGGCTTCTGGAATGCATGCAGTCAATGCTAGAAAATCCCTGTGAACTGGAACATGAAAAAGTAAAAGTTGTACTGGAGGAGCTGATTAGTTCCTTTGGAAGAATTGATGGGGCATCCGTCAATTTGAACGAGATTTCCCATCGGATTGAGGCAGAAGCAGCAATTCAAAGGGAGATTGAGGAAGGTATTAAAAAGACACTTAACGAAGTCGCTGAGAGCATAGATTCGGCTACAGCATGTGTGGAATTTTTAATGTCAGAATTTTAATACCTGACTCGATAGGATGATTTCAGAATCGTAGAAAATTATCTGTTTTGGTTACCATATAACATGACCTGCTTAGCGGAAAAAGTCATGCGGTAACCAAAACAGATTTTTTTTATGCATTACAAACGGAGTGCTACAATCTTAACAGCATCCTTTTTTACTATAGTTTGTACTATATAAAACACTAGTTCGTAGGGTGTTTTTTATCAAGTTGAAGTTTATAATGGTAATATAATACAAATATTGGATTTTGATTGATTTAGGGAATAAAAAGTCGAGTGGAGGTTACTATGGAACTGATTAGAATTAAGGAAATGGCTGATACGATAAAGGCTAATATTGAAAAAGTAATAATTGGGAAATCTGAGGTTGTAGAATTATTATTAACAGCACTTACAGCAAATGGTCATGTCCTTCTTGAAGATGTTCCGGGAACAGGTAAGACAGTTCTTGCAAAATCTATGGCTAAATCAATTGATGCAAGTTTTAAGAGAATTCAATTTACGCCTGACCTTCTGCCCTCTGATATTACCGGAATGAATTTCTACAATCAGCAGGAAGGAAAGTTTACATTTCACAGTGGCCCGGCCTTCACCAATATATTATTGGCAGATGAGATTAACCGTGCAACGCCACGAACACAGTCAAGTCTGCTGGAATGTATGGAAGAAAAGCAGATAACCATAGATGGCGAGACACATGTTCTGGAGAGACCGTTTCTGGTTATTGCGACTCAGAATCCGATTGAAACCTATGGAACATTTCCTCTGCCGGAGGCTCAACTGGACCGTTTTCTGATGCAAATCAGTCTGGGCTTTCCTGGATTTAATGAAGAAATAGCAATATTGAACCGATTTATTGATAATGATCCGCTAGAGCAGCTCACTTCGGTCTGTACCAGAGAAGAGCTTGTGAAAGCACAGGAGGCTGTTAAATCCGTATATATCCACCCGGTGTTAATGGAGTATATCATAACGATAATACATAAAACCAGAAATCATAAAGAGATCACAATGGGAGTAAGTCCAAGAGGTAGTCTTGCATTACTTAGGTCTGCCCAGGCGTATACGGCTATCAAGGGATTATCCTTTGTGTCACCGGAGGCAATCAAATATGTTGCACCTTATGTGCTGTCACACCGGCTGATTGTTAAGACAGCTTTCCAAAAGGGAGAGGCAGCAATTGAACTGATGAATAAGATTCTGGCGGATATTCCTGTACCTACGGAAGATTTTGAGAAAAGGTAGGCGTATATGGAGCTGTTATCTGCAATATTAGGTGCAATTATTTTGTATCTGATACAAATGTATTTATATAATAAATATTGGTGTCGGAATTTGTCAGTAGACATTGCCTTTTCAAAGGGATATGCGGTAGAAGATGATGACATGACAATAAAGGAAACTATTGTCAATGATAAATTGCTGCCAATTCCCATACTCAAGATGAAATTTGTCATATCAAGTAGACTGCAGTTTAGTGATACGGATAATGCAGCCGTATCGGATAACTACTATAGAAATGATATGGTATCAATTATGATGCACCAGAAGCTGATCAGGACACTAACCTTTCGTTGCAAAAAGAGAGGATATTATAAGATAAATCGGATGGAGGTCATCGGATCTAATCTGTTTCTTTCCAATGAAAACATTTTGGTATATAAAGTGAATACGGATTTGTACGTCTACCCAAGACCAATAAACGATATAAGATTCGAAGCAGCCTTTCAGAAAATGCTTGGAACTGTGCTCACCAAGCGCTTTATTAATGAAGATCCTTTTGAATTCAGAAACATCAGGGAATATCAGTCCTACGATAATCTAAAAACAATTAACTGGAAAGCGTCTGCCAAGACAGGATCGCTGATGGTTAATGTTCATGATTATACTTCATCACAGCAGGTCAAGATATTTTTAAATACACAGTCACAGACGCTCATTGACTATAATGTTCTTAAGGAAGAAGGCATTCGGATTGCTTCAGCCCTCGCAATCATATTTATCAATCAGGGGATTCCTGTTTCTTTCGATACGAACGCAAGAGATATGTTAACAAAGGAGCCGGTTAAGGTTTTACTTGACTGCGGTAATAATCAGATCAAAACAATTCAGGAGGCTCTGTCACGAATTGATCTGATTCAGGAACCTGAAAATTTTATGACGATATTTAACGAAGAGTTTTTAAAGGCTGCCGATCATGATTATATCATCATAATTTCGACCTACCATAGAAGCGATTTTCAACATTTTTTGCTATCTCAGCTCAAAAGTAAGACAGAATATATATGGGTTATTCCGTTTAATCATGAAACTAAGTTACAGGTAGAGGATGGACTTATATCGAAAAGCATGCCAATGGAATTCATATAGTCAAAACGATTAAGAACGCTAGGTGTACATAAACAAATGTCTATGTTAGGAGGAGCAAGCCTTGAATAAACTATACTCGCTTCAGGTCGATATATTGAATATGATTTTACGTTTCATGCTGGGTTTCTCGATCATGGGGGCATGTCTTTTGCAATATGCAAAACATACTTCAGACATCTATGGGATATTCGGTCTTGTTCCGGCATCTGTGATATCGCTGTTAATTGGTAAATTCACAAAACATATCTGGAGTTACTGTGTTATGCAGCTTGTTCTGTTAATCGGATATATTTTTTTGGTACAGGAACCGATTGTAAGGTTGATATTCTGCGCCTTTATTATATTGAATGCTTTCTTTCAATTTATGACTGCGTTGGGAAAGAGCAGCAGCAATATTCCGTGGTTTCTTGTTTTTGTTATCGTAGGAATGTATCTGTTATGTAAATATCAGTTTTCTTCGGATATTGGTTTGAACCATTTTTACCTGATATTTGCACTGTTTTATCTGCTCATTTATATTCTAAATATGTATTATGTAAATTTTAATAATTATTTTGCTAAGCATGTGGGCGTCTATAAGATGCCGATTAATCAGATAAAAATAAGCAATAATTTCTTTATTGCGGTGATCGTCAGTGTGTGCTTTTGTGTCATGCTTTTGTTTACACAGCTTCCGGTAGATAAGCTGTTCCATAATACGTCACAACCCAATACAACAATTACAGAGCCAGGCAAACAGCAAAATAATATGGATAGTATGGATACTGTTCCAAATACCGATCTAGAAGGATTAATTCAAGAATCTCATCCCGCATCACAAATGCTTGATGTAAAGGCGAACAAGTTCTGGTATTATGCGACTAGGATTATGCTGGCTCTTCTGATAACAGTGGCAAGTGTAATTATCATAAAATCAATTATCTATCTTTGTATCCGGTTCTATAAACAATTCTATCGTAAAAAGGCTAGCAATGCTGAGAACCAGATTGAATTTATCCCTCCTATGAAAGAGAAAAAGAAGGCAGAGACCAGAAATAAAAAAGTATCAGTAAATATTTTCCGTAGCTTGTTTGTAAAATCAAATAATGATAGAATCAGAAAATATTATTATAAGGCTGTGGCAGAACACGCGAGCAAGGAGACAACACTCGAATATCTTACACCCACTCAGCTATCCACCTACGCTCTCGCCTCTGCAGATAAACAGGCAAAGAGAGGGTACATGACAAAGAATGGAGCAAAGGTAACCGATTTGTATGAAAAGGCCAGATATAGTGATAAAGAGTGCACAAGTATGGAGGTTCAGGAGCTTAGAAGCCTTATCAAAGAAGCACATACCGTGTCAAAAAAATAAGTCCAAACCAGCTAAATATTCTTGACAATAGCAACAATTCATTGTAATATAAGAAAGTGCCTGTGGCACAAACGCTTAATTTAGGGGTATAGTTCAGCTGGTAGAATAACGGTCTCCAAAACCGCAGGTCGAGGGTTCAAATCCTTCTGCCCCTGTAAATACAAAAAGTTCACACGAGAGTGTGGACTTTTTGTATTTATTAAGTGGCAGTTGGATTTGAGCCCTCGACCTGTGGGGCATAGTCGAAAGGTCTCGCTTGCGAGACCTTGTTCAACATCCTTCTGCCCCTGTATTTATAAAGAGTCAGTTATTCCATCTCTCGACTAAAATCGAGCACTTTGAATACCTTTATATATGACTACATATAATACCTCTCATGGAGGTGATATATTATTGGGTCGTTAAATTTCATTCCGTTAGCTGTTTCAAACGTGACAAACACATCATTACCAACATTTGGTAGTACTGGTTTTTACCCTGGCATCTTCCGAGTCACAGATGACTATCTATCATCACTCGATTCCGACACGAGGGAATATGTTGTGCGACACACAAGCGAAGATAGATCAAAGGAAGATATTGTTAAATGTATTAATGAATTACACAAAGGGCGCAAGTAAGACTAAGTTAATCTATGTGTTAGGGTAAATATGGGAGGACTATACTTTCTTTTAACAAGAAGAGAGTTCATACGTGAGTATGGACTCTTTTCTTGCCATCTAGTGGGAATATGATTCGAACTCTCGGTCTGAGAAGTATGGTATTTATTGTCATAAGATATAAAACATGGTATAATTATTAAATTATAATACGGAGGAAAGCAATGGAATACTTAAGAGAATAGTTCTATGCTATCAATGGGATAAAGTATGGACCTATTTCATCAGATGAATTGAGTCAATTATATTATAATGATATAGTGAATAAATCCACCTATGTATGGAAGTCAGGAATGGCTGACTGGGTTACACTTGATCAGACCGAGATGGTTATGAACAATTTAGTTCCCCCACCTTTGAAATTAGAAAATATCAATGATTACTCTGTATGGATATTGGCATCTTTGCCAATATTGGCACAAATACTACCTCACAGTGGTCATCTGTCTGCTGTGAGCTGGTGTATATATTTATTGATAATAGGGACCTTGGTTCTGACTCTGGGTATCAGTGATGAACGAAATCTTAAAAAGGCAGGATATGATACAAAAGAATTAATAGTATGGGCGATAATGCTGACTCCTGTCTATCTGTTTCGAAGGGCATATATTTGTAAGCAGAAATATGGATATGCCATTACATGGCTTGTAACTTATAGTATTAGTATGGTATTTATCATATTTTCCACTCTAAATTTACTATTTCCAAGTACAGATTATTTGAGTTTAGTTATAAATGGTTCTCTGAAGTTGTATCCTGACAAAACAGTAGAACAGATTATTGATGCAGGTATTGAAGATCCCAAATGGCAGGTGATAAAGGGTGAGGATGGTAATATCTATGTGAATATTACGGGAGAGATGAGATATAATGATAAAGACACGAACATAGTAATTCAATATAGAGTTACTAAGAGCTCTTTTACCTATCATTCGATGGATCTAAATGGAGAGCCTCAAATCATAGCGACAGTATGAAAACGCGTGAAATTAGCGATATTTTACCGGAGAATTACCAAGGACTAGGAAAAGATCAACGGGAGGAATTTTATGATTTAATTGAAATCATTAATAAGTACACAATGGAAGAGCTTATCATTCATCCCAGAATTCAGAAAGACTTTAAAAAAACAAGCCTAATCCGAGTATTTTTAAAGATGCCATGAGCTTAAGTAAAAACCCGATATGCTATAACGGTGATATATTTACACAACATTTTTTACACATTCGTCCGAAAATATAAAAGATGGCGTCGCATTTTAACTCAAAAAGTTATTATGCGACGCCGCCTTTTTGTATATATTAAGAAACGGTTAAATGTATTAATGAATTGTATAGAGGGCGCAAATATGATTAATACAGTTGTGTGTTAGGGCAAGAAGGAGAGGGCTATATATCCTCGTAATAAGCTTTCTTACCAAGCTCTATGGCTCCCATGATACCTTGATCGTCATTGAGACTACTGGGTACAATATAAGTGTCAAGATTCAATAATTCTTTCGTGTTAATGTAGTTAGAATTAAGTTGTTTAACCTTGTCGCGTATCAAAGGGAATAATTGCATCTGATGCATTACGCCTCCACCTAATATAATTTTCTGAGGTGAGTATATATAAATAAAATTAGTAATCGCTTGTCCAATATAATAAGCTTCCAATTCCCAGACATTGTGGTTGTCTTTAAGTTCAATTGCTTTAGAACCCCAGCGCTCTTCAATTGCAGGACCGGCGGCTAATCCCTCGAGACAGCTGCCATGATAAGGGCACTTACCGGAGTAAATATCATCCTCTCTGACTCGCATTAACATATGACCGGCTTCAGGGTGTAACATTCCGTGAAGTAATTGCCCGTTTAAAAACACACCTACACCAACACCGGTTCCAATGGTGATATAAACGACACAGTCCAGATCCTTCGCACAGCCAAAAGTTACCTCTCCTAATACAGAACCATTCACATCCGTATCAAACCCGATGGGTACATTTAGTGTTTTTTTAAAATCTCCTACGATATCATAATTCCTCCAGGCAATTTTAGGCGTAGTGGTTATGAATCCGTAGGTTGATGATTTTGGGTTTACATCAATTGGACCAAAGCATCCAATACCCAAAGCTTCAATTGACTTATCCTTAAAATAATTAATAATCTTCGGCATGGTAACTGCTGTGTCTTCTGTGGGGAAGGATGTTTTGTGAAGAATATTGCCATTCTCGTCCCCGATTGCACATATCATTTTAGTTCCGCCGGCTTCTAATGCTCCGAATAACATTTTAACACTCCTCGTCGTGGTTCGTTAATAAAGTCTGTCTAATGATTTTATATAAGTGATAATCCAAAATAGAAAATGGTAGCATATATGATTATTATAAGCGCAAGTTTGCCATAATTCAATATGTATGATACAAAATATAAAAAAGTATAATATAATAGATTATAAAAAATAGAATATAGGCTTAATACATTAAATTAATAACTGTATTCATATTAATTATATTGAATAATCGAACATAATGTTGTTATTTATTCTTTAATATGTAATTGACATATTAATATATATGGAATAATATTGTTAATAAAACATACTATAATGCAAAACAATGAATATTATAATTTGTTTTTATAAAAAAGGGTTAAAGAAAGATGTGTTAAGACTCAGTGGAATACCTGATATGCGTTTTGCATATCATCACATGCGGATGGAAAAGTAGCTAAAGGGAGGTACGGATATGATTGATAAAACAAGAATATGCTTGATGCTGATAGCATTATCATTTTCATTTTTGTTTGCTGGATGTTCTCGAATCGAAAAGGCGGACGAGAAAGCTGAGTATGGTGCTCAAATTGTGGCAGCAGCCATATGTGAGAGCGACGAAGAGGATTCTGCTACTATGGCCAAAAAAGCAACGAATAGTTTGGGAATGTCAGGTCAAGAGGGACCATTTCAGACGCATGATAATAAGAAGACAAGTATGTGGCTTTCGAAGAATGATCCTGGGGATAAGAATAGTATTATATTTGAATTTGAAAATGTGGAGCCCGTTGGAAAGCTTTTTGTTTGGAATTATAACGAAAAAGAAAATCAAAATGCCGGGTTAAAGAATATTAAAATATATTATTCTACGGATGGCAAACGTTGGAAAGAATTTAAAGGGAAAGGATATCCTTTTGTATTGGCCAAAGCAGATGGATCTAAGCAAATTGGGCCAACAAATCTTGATGACGGAAAGAATACGCCTATAGATTTTGAAGGCATATGTGCTAAATATGTCAAAGTGGCTCCGGATTCGAAGGTTGATGAAGGAAATTGGGGCAACTATACAAATGGTGAGAGTAGATTCGGAATAAGTGAAGTGAGGTTTTACCGTTATAAGATAAGAGCAGAATATGGGGAGAATCTAGTTTCGGAAGCCACCGCCGGAAGTTATACACAAGAAAGTTCTCCGGAAAACACAGTGAATGGTTATGGAATTTCCGGAATGCAAAAATCTGACGATAAGCACGATAATAATGTCGAAACAATGTGGCTGACGGAAGATAATCCGGAAAATAATAATTGGATTATGTTTGATTTGGATGGAACCTATCCTGTTAAGGAAATGGAAGTATGGAATTTTAATCAGAAAGGAAACGAGAACGCGGGCCTGAAAGATGTTAAAATTTTTTATTCGGTAAATAAAATTGATTGGGTTGAATTAAAGGGAACAGATTATCCATACAGATTTGAAAAAGCTAGCGGTTCAAAGGAAGAAAAATCCACAAGTTCGGTAGACTTTGGGGGAGTGAGTCTGAGATACGTTAAAATAGTACCTGATGAAGGCGTCAATCGTGGAAATTGGGGTTACTGTAATGAAAATGAAATAAGGTATGGCTTAAGTGAGGTAAGATTTTATGCTGAAGAGGGAATTGCTTCTGAACCTGCACGCGAATGGACGGGACTAATGAGTAATTACACAGGATGGATTGGAGCAGATGGAATTTTTTCTATTCCACTAAATGAAGATGATTCCGTAGGTAGTGCTGACGATAAAACCAAAACTATGTTTATTTTTAGTGATACCTATGTAGGTTCGGCAAATATATTGACAAAAGGCATGAATGGTTTTGGATTTAAAAATCATTCCGTTGCTCTTTTAGAAGGGGATAAACCATATACAAGTTGTTACTCGCAAATACTGGAGGACTCAAAGGGCGCTAATGTTTTTGGATATAAGTGTTGGCTGGAAGACGGAATTGTGATTGATGATAAAGTACATATTATTTCCTTTATTCCGAATGATGATTGGAATCCGACCCAGGCTGACTTGTTAACGATACCGATCGTCGAGGGCAACCCCGACTTGGAGAACTTTACAAAACAATCAAATGTGCCCTTGTACTATAATGATGAAAATCAAATAGTTCTTTTTGGAGCTGGAATTCTTGATAATACGATACAAGCACAAGCGCCTAATCCTGATGGTTATATTTACGTCTATGGCTGGGCACAGGAATGGTCGAAAGGGGTCAAGACGCTGGTGGTCTCTAGGGTAAAAAGGGAGGACTATTCTGATATGAGCCAATGGAGATATTGGGATGGAGAAAAATGGGGAGAGAAGATTACGGATGCACGAAAGGCGAATGCCGTTATTAGCCAGGGACATGTTTCTTGCGAACTCAGTGTTACACCGATGACGTCGGGGAAATACAAAGGAAAGTATATGTTAATCTACACGAAAGATGTGATGTCAAAAGAGTTGGAATATTGTATTGGTGATACCCCGATTGGTCCGTTTGATAATCCTGTTCCGCTTTATAATTGCGAAGATAATATAGTGAATGAAGCTGCGGGCAATATATATTATTATAATGCGAAAGCACATCCTCATTTATCACCGGAAGGGGAACTGTTGGTTACATATAACTGTAATGCCGAAGATTCTCTGACACAATTAATGAATGTAGAGGCATTGCATCCTAGATGGATAAGAATTTACGAGGTTATAAAATAGATAATTGTTGAGGGTGTATCATTGTACCGGAGAAAATATTGTCGGAAATAAATGGATTTGATGAAATCGCTATGCAATGAATAAAAAGGACATTCAAGTTAAGGAGACAGTGATGAAATTAAAACAAACAGAAGATATTTTTTTAGACAGTTATGAAAAACACAGAAATCACCCGATTAAAACTTTGCTGGCGATGTATAAAGGGAAAAGCTACAATTTTGTATTGTCTACAATTTTTTTTACTATAAAACATAGTCCTTCATGGGGAATGCCTATTGTTATAGCCAATATTGTTAATAGTGTAATATATAAAGAAAGCAATGCATTTTACATTATATTATTAAATGCAGTAGTTATCTCGGTATTACTCTTGCTAAACGTACCAATGAATTATTTGCATGTTCGATTTAGTAGTAGCGCAATTCGCTTTGTGGAAGCGGGTCTACGGAATGCGTTGATCAGAAAGCTGCAACAGCTTTCTATATCATATCACAAAGAAATGCAGTCGGGGCGGATTCAGTCTAAGGTAATGCGTGATGTTGAAGCTGTAGAAGTTCTGTCTTCTCAAATGTTTGTGGGATTATTAAATGTGCTTATTAATATATCGGTAGCACTGGGAATAACTGCGTTTAGGGATTTGACGGTGTTTCTATTCTTTCTGCTCACGATTCCGGTTGCTGCGGTTGCGATTGTAATATTCCGCAATAAAATTAAAAAGCAAAACCATCGATTCCGGACAGAAATGGAAGCGACTTCGGCTAGAGTTATGGAGATGGAAGAGATGATATCGGTTACCAGAGCGCATGCGCTAGAAAGATTAGAAGTTAACAAAATGGAAAATCAAGTCCGGAATGTAGCGGAAGAAGGATACAGACTCGATATTATTCAAGCTAATTTTGGTTCGGTAAGTTGGTCCGTTTTTCAATTGTTTCAGGTGGGGTGCCTGGTTTTTACAGGCATGATGGCTGTAAATGGTAAAATACAGGCCGGAGATATCATTCTTTATCAAAGCTATTTCTCGTCAATTATTGCTCAGGTATCCTCACTGATCACTTTGTTTCCTACAATTACGAAAGGCTTGGAGTCTGTTTCCAGCATAGGTGAAGTGTTGAATGCTCATGATATAGAAGACAATCAGGGTAAGCCAAAGCTTCAGCACATAGAAGGAAATTTTGAATTACAGAATGTAAGATTCCAATATAATAATAGGGGTAATGCTGTCTTGAAGGGATTAAACATGAAAGTAAATTCAGGTGAAACAATTGCTCTTGTCGGCGAATCCGGAGCGGGCAAATCTACGGTGCTTAATTTACTTATTGGTTTTGTTACGCCTACAGAGGGTAAATTGTTGGTGGATGGAAATGATATTACGCAGATAAATCTTCGCAGTTATCGAAAGCATATTGCTGTGGTACCTCAGAATTCGATCCTTTTCTCGGGTTCGATTAAAGATAATATTACTTATGGCCTTTCCTTTGTTACGCAGTTACAGTTGGAGGAAGCAATCAAAGCGGCGAATCTTTCTGATTTGATTGGGAGCTTACCAAATGGCCTGGACACCATGATAGGAGAGCATGGAAATGATTTGTCGGGAGGACAGCGCCAGCGAATTTCTATTGCACGAGCAATTATACGTAATCCTAAAGTTATTATTTTTGATGAGGCGACATCTGCTTTGGACAGCATATCGGAAAATCTGATTCTGGAAGCGCTTGGAAAGTTGATTAAGGGGCGAACTGCGTTTATTGTAGCTCATCGCCTCTCCACGATTCGCAGGGCAGATAAGATATGTGTCCTGCGAGATGGTGTTTGCGAGGAATTTGGTACTTATGATGAACTGATGAATATAAAGGGTGAATTTTATAAGATGAATATACTGCAATCATAAACAAAAATGACAAACTTGACGAATCATTTTTGACAATTGTTGAGCCATTTGATCATGTTTCTTGACAGAAGGATGCCCTTGCCCGCCCATACCGTCCTCAGGTCGTCTGATGAGAGGAAATTCCATGAAGTGTATGCGGGCGTCACCTTCTTCGCGGAGCGTATGTACTAATGTTTCCAAATAGGGGCTAGGATCAAGGTTCATGGGGCCAATTACGCAAAATAATTCTGTAAATGGATACCTGCTACGAATAAAATCGGTAAGTTTACGATACTGATTAATGTAGTCAGAAGGATTGATAGGCGCAGACCAATCGTTAGTACCGAGGTTGATCACAATAACATCGGGATGGAAGATATCTATCGCTTTTTGGTCCAAATAGGGACAAATCGTATTAATGAAATAGTCTGACATACGACCTTCTTTAGAACCGCCAAAATTTTGATAACAACCGGTACCTGACGCACCTACAATCAAGGTTTCGGCGCTCAGATACTGTCCGAGCAATGTACTGTAAGCGGATGCGTTGTTTTCACGGGATGCATCACAATCGCATGGAACTTGTGACTCGTTGCCATAACCACAGGTGATGGAATCACCAATCACCAATATTTTGCGAGATAAAGGAGAGGGCGGGCACATAAAAAGTCCGTTTTCTGCTGTTAAATCTGTAAACTTTAAGCTACCAAAAGCTGCTTCCGTCCGTTTCTGCAAAGTAAGAGTATGCGGAATATCTTCAAGATCGTCGGCAAGCTGGTAAAGGCGATTATCGGGATCTATCCTCATGACACGTACAGGAAGGTCGTCGATGTAAATGTTGATCCAGCTTTTACCGCATTTCTCAATATCTTCGATACCTGCAGTGATTTCTCGCCCTTGAAAACGTACACTTATTGCACTGCCGGGAAGAAAACAGGAAATTCCGTCTTGTTCTTTGTGAAAAAGTCCGTGACGAAGGCTCATGGTTAAAAAATCAAATGACATAAGGCAAGTACTCCTTTTATTTAATTTTATTGTGCGTAAGGATTTTCACAGGTGGATTCTCGGAGAACTAAAGAGACACCTGATAATACTTTGGTATTTCCACCATATATTTTGCCTAGAATAGCATTAATAAGTAAGTTTGCGGCGTTGTTGCCTATTTCTTCGAAAATCTGTCTAACGGTTGATAATTTGATCGGCAGATCATTGGATTTATCCCAATCATCAAATCCCATTATGGATACATCTTGTGGAACTTTAATACCGCAGATCAGTAATTGCTTCATTATTTTCATGGCGAGTTTATCATTGCAACAAAAGATAGCAGTAACATCTCGCTTTAGAATACTTTTTGTTAATTCATCGAAATTAATTTGGGTTAATAAATTATCACCGGTTACTGGCAATCCCGCCTGGCGCATAGCGCTACAATAGCCATCAAAGCGCTCTTGCTCAGAATTAAGAAAGAAGTGATAGCTTGCAAATTTTATATTAGTATGTTTTAGACGTAGCAGCTCTTTGGTTGCCAAAATGGCACCGTCATAATTATTGCATCCCGCAAAATAGCATGGATAATCCACGTTGGAACGATCTATTAATACATAGGGAATCTTTTTTTGCTCTATTAATTTGTAGTTGTCTAAGCTTTTCAAGGGATCAAATGGATAAATTAAAAATCCATCCACGTTTCGATCGAGCATTTTTTGAATGGACGCCTGTTCAGTGGCCAAATTCTCATTACTCCATTCTATAATTAAGGAGTAGTTAAGCTCTGCGGCTATTCGTTGGGCGCCTTTAATGATTTTCATATACGATATGTCATTGTAATCTTCGGCGGATAAAATAAATGCAATCAAATGACTTGAATTTTCGTTCTCCTTAGGACTGTTCACAAAAGAACCTTTTCTTTTGATTCTTAATATGTATCCTTCGTTTGCTAATTCTGTCATAGCTTTTCGGATTGTTATCCCACTTACGTTAAACCGCTTCATATAGTCGTCTTCGCTGGACAACTTATCGCCGGGGCTAAGCTCGCCAGTGCTGATTTGATTTACAATTGCTTGTTTTACTGTTTTGTATTTTAATTCGTTCTCCAATGATGGACCACCTCTTCTTTGCGATATTTAGTAATTTAATGTAGCAGGAAGGTGTATGCACATATTAATGCTATATAAATTATAATTAAAGTATACAATAACATTGATAAAAGTCAAGAAAGAATATTTTGGAAAATATAGTGAAGATATAATGACTGATTTAGACTAAATTGAAAATACTATAAATATGCCAATTATTAATCCGTTCAAATAAATTCAATAATAATATGCTTATATCAAAGAGAGTTTTACCGACGACTATCTTGACATAGGTCTGTATTTGATGATAACTAATCTATAAAACATACTAAAACAATAAAAAAAGCATACGCAAATGTAAAATATATAAAATAAAGTATGCGGTAAAAACATATGTAAAATTATGAGATTTGCTTATAGAATATGTAAAAGTGTACAATATTGATAAAAAAGTAATAAAAATAAAAATTATTATATAAGGTATTGACGAATTAGTGATGTAGTGTTAGCATATAAATATGCCTTTAATAAATAATAATGTATACATTTAATGACAGGGGGTTACAACGTGAGTAAGCAAAGTGATCATATGGAGCAAACAAAATATCGAAAAAGTTATTTTCGTAAAAGGGTAATGAGTAAAATATTAAAAGATTCAACTATACTTTTTCTTTTAGTCGCATTAAGCATTTTATTTATGTTTCCGTTTATATGGATGCTTATGACTTCACTGAAAAGTAACAAGGAAATGATTCTTCCAATCTTTTTTCCAACAGAAATTCACTTGGAGAATTATATTAAGGCGATGACGGTAATGCCCTTTGGCAGATACACATTTAACACCTTGATTCTGACGGGTCTTAATATGATTGGGACGGTAATAACATCCTCCTTGGTAGCGTATGCTTTTGCCAGATTACGTTGGAAAGGAAGGGATATCTGGTTTGTTGTTATGCTGGCTACCATGATGTTGCCTGGGCAGGTTACTCAAATACCATTATTTATCCTTTATAAAAATTTTCATTGGCTTAATACTTATTTGCCACTGGTTGTAGGCTCGTATTTCGGAGGTGGTGCTTTTAATATCTTTCTATTAAGGCAATTTTTTAAAACTCTCCCGAATGAATTGCCTGAAGCCGCAAGAATTGATGGTTGTTCTGAGTTGAAGATTTTCTCCGGCATTATGATGCCACTATGTAAACCGGCACTTGCAACAATCGCAATATTTACGTTTATGGGAACCTGGAATGATTTCTTTGGACCCTTGATTTATCTGACAGATCCCAAATTATATACGATAGCTCTTGGGCTACGTGCGTTTAAGGGGTACTCAGGAGTACAGTGGAATCTCTTGATGGCGGCATCCATCGTTACATCGATACCAACTCTGTTGTTGTTTTTTAGCTTTCAGAATTATTTTGTTAAGGGAATTACCCTTACGGGAATTAAGGGATGAGTTTATTGAGTTGTATTTATTCAGTCACTGACTGATAAATAGATAATTACAAACATAAAAGAGGAAAGAGGAGGAACAAAAATGTTAAAAAAATTAAGTAGAAGAATTTTGTCAATCTTGCTTGTTGTTTTACTTGTCGGATCATTAGCGGCTTGCAATAAGAGCACCGACACGAAAGAGGATGAAACAACGGACAAGGGTGATGTAACAGTGGCAGCAACAAACGATAAGCCGAAGGAAAAAGTGACAATTACATATTGGCATATATTCCCTGAAGGTGATGCGTTTAAAGCAGTAAATGATAAGCTGATAAAGGACTTTAATGAATCTCAGGATGAAGTTTTTGTTGATGATTTAGGTATCAGCTTTTTTGATTTCTTGTCCAAAATGGATACTGCTATACCGGCAGGAACAGGTCCGGATGTCGCTTTCTACAGTGCAGAGGACAGTAATTTCAGAGCTGCTGCCGGTGTCCTTGCTAATTTGAAACCATATATTGATGCAGATGGCTTCGATATGAGTCAATTCTATGAGGGAGCTGTCAAGCAGGTTACTTATGAAGATGGTATCTATGCTATGCCCTATACTTGGTCTTC
>WSSedL1CaDRAFT_10000821_pt1 | contig 20399 bp, 16 predicted proteins | sample WetSurSL1Cattail_FD_9464 | JGI IMG/M metagenome (IMG submission 9464)
GGAGTAATTTCGGGATTTACCGCAAAGATAAATCCTCTCTCATTGGGCTATTATACCAAGGCTTTTATCAATCTGACACTGGAACCAATTCAGAAAAAGGAATTCTATCCTTACATTGCATCCTGTCCTAATGTAATTCAATGTAATTGTGTTACCGGTGAATACTCCATGCTGATAGAAGTGGCATTTCACAATACCCTGGAACTGGATTATTTCATAGGGGAACTACAGAAGTTTGGAAGCACAAAGACGCTGATCGTATTTTCCACCTCTGTAGAGCACAGGGAAAGCTACTGGGTGGAAGAAGACTGAAATTCAAGTTTATTGACTTGAGAAAATCAAGAAAATTCCACGAAATATTGAGAATCTCAATCAAACCGACCCCAAATTGCAATCATTCAACGAAAATCACTGAATCTATTGAACTTATATTCTAGTATTTTATAATAAGCTTAAGTTAACGGTTTGCAGTATTAACGAAGTCTTGATCAGGTTGCCGAAAGGAAGTGCTTAAGTTGAAGAAAAATACGGAATATGAAACGAAGATGAAGGATAAGAAAAGGACATTGCTTGTGAGATCCAATTACAGAGGGATGTCGTCAACAATGCAGACCCCTGTGACATACTCGCACAGTGAGGTCATGAGCATGTACATGAAGAAAGCGGGAGAAGTCAACCTTTATTAATGTGGGGATCGTATGGATACGGAATATTCATACATCCTTGCCAGAGACCGGAAACAGCCTATCATAACAATCACCTTAAAAAAATAGTACGGGATATCTACCCCGGTATTGTACACAAAAGAAACGCATTTTCAATAAGAATCCAAGGGGTTCTTATTGTTTTATGGGCGAAAAATTTATTTTTCACCCACTGCTGAAAGAACATCCCTATTAACACACTAATTCAAGAAAAGTATTATATACCATGAACATAGCAATGTGGTTGAGATCATGCTGAACACAAAAGCACAATTTCAAAAAGACTGGGAAATAATAGAATGGTCAATGATATTGTGGGTAAGGTATCCTGGCTTAAGGCTGAGTGAAAATGCTGCAAAGGGTGTTTGTGAAATGTTTGGAAAAATGATTCATTCCGAATTGAATAAGGAGAATCGGAATCGACGCCGATATCTGATTGTCGCGGCAGTTATTTCTGTCATAATAATTGTCTCCTGGATTGCAATAGTTTATATAGATCCTGTCAGGAATTTTGTATTTTCGGAAACGGCAAGTAATAAAAACCTTGAAGAATCCATTCCCGAAGCCAAACCGGAATTAAGCCCGGAAGTTGATCTGGAAACCGACCCAGTCATTGAGAATAGTGTTGAAATACCGGTAGATGTGACAGACTATCGCACAGAGACTGAAATATATATGGAAATGCATAAGATGGCCAACACCAAAATCATTGCTGATCAAGTGTGGGGAGAAATTGATATCACTGCGGAAAGAGTGAATGCATTAATTTCGGAAATCTCTCTTTCCGATTTCGAAGATAAAGAAATATTGCTGAATACTCTTTCCAACTGGAAGAATGATGATTTTTCAAATGCCGTCCAGGAGCACAATTATTTGTGGGAAAAATTGAACGGTACGGTTGGTGAAGCATATGAACTGAAGTAAGTTATTTACCAAGGTCATCAAAGGCGGTAAGACATAAAATTCGCAGTTCTGAATAAAACGAATCGAATTCCTGTAGAAAATGGGCTTTGAAGGCCCATTTTCTATGCAGATAAGTATATTGCGTTCCCTCAAATGTTGACAATTGACGGAGAATAAACTATCCTGAACTGGAGAAAAAGCTGAAAATGTTGTGCCGTTCTCCCTTTCACACATGGTAACAGTGCCTATTCAGCGAGCTGCAATCCGTGGGTGCATCGTTGGAATCTATTGATGCTGACCTTTATCATTTCTTTGACGATCTTTTGCTATTGACTCATCAAGCGACCGGAAGGGAGGAAGGATCAAAAAGTGCTTCCATTCCACCTGGGATAGGATCAAGCCGACGAACATGAGGGAACAGCCGATGCCGCCCCGGAGACCCGGGTTTTCTCCCAGGATCAGAAAACCGCCCAGTGCTGCGAAAACATTTTCCATGCTGAGGAGGATGGCGGCATGAGATTCCTTGGCGTGCTTCTGGCCCATGATCTGCAGTGTATAGGCAATGCCTACCGATGCCAGGCCTCCATAGAGGATCGGAATCAATGCCTGCCGCACGCCTGAAACAGGGATGCCCTCAAAAAACAGCGCGACAGCAAGGCTGAGGAGCGAACAGACGGCGACCTGTATGATTGATAGCTTCAAGCCGTCCAATTTCCTTGTGAAGTGTCCAATTACAAGGATATGCAAGGCCCAGAAAAAGGCTCCGACCAATTGGAGAATATCTCCTGTGGAAATTGAAAACTGTTCGTTGACGCTGAGCAGGTATAATCCGATTACTGAGATCCCTGCGCCTACCCATGTGCTGAAGCGGATCGACCGCCTGAGAAAAAGCCCCATAAAGGGTACAATTATAATGTAAAGACTTGTAATGAATGCAGCTTTCCCTGCTGTAGTATGTGCCATGCCAACCTGCTGCAATGAAGCTGCGGTAAACAGGACAAGGCCGCAGATAAGGCCGGCGGGCAAGGCTTTTTTCAGTTTGCCGGGGATGTTCCGGATTCCAGATTTTCTATCCAGAAATAGAATCAGCGGGATTAGGGACAAGCCGCCCAGGGCAAACCGGATCCCATTGAAGGCAAAGGGTCCAAGATGCTCCGCTCCAACCCGTTGTGCCACAAAAGCAAAGCCCCAGATGCTAGCGGCCGTCAGTAAAAGTGCATTTGATACAACTGTTTGCTTTTTCATGCTGTACTCCCCGGTAAAATGAATTTATCCTTTCGATTCTACTATAACTTTTACAGTAAGCAAAGTACAATTTGCATTATATTGATAAATCCAGGTTGGAAATAGCCACATCTTGATGTATTAGCTAAATGGAGTTATAATGTAGCTAATACGAGGAAGGCGGTGAATAAAATGAAGGTTCCGTCAACAGAAGTACAAAATAACTTCGGGAAATATTTAAAAATTGCAGCGGAGCTGGAGGATGTGATTGTAACCCGGAAGGGATATGAGGTTGCGAAAATAGTCCCTTGCGAGGAGCGGTCCATTGTTGCGGAGGAGGCTGCAAATTACATTTTCAACGACCGGTGGAAGGTTACCTATGAAGAATTTCTTAATATGGTTGAAAACTCGGATCTGCGATATGAATATATCGATGGGGAAGTCTACCTGCTTTCCTCTCCGGTATACAGCCATCAGGTATGTGTAGTTGAAATCCAAGGCATTTTTCATAACTGGTTTAAAGGAAAAAAATGCAGGCCTCTGACATCTCCTTTTGATGTCACATTGATCAAAAGTAAGGAGAACATCAATGTGGTACAGCCGGATATTATTGTCATCTGCGATATTGATAAAATTGATGCTTACGGAAAATATAAAGGCGTGCCCACTCTTGCCGTGGAGGTATTATCCAGATCCACAAGGAGGAAGGATATGCTGAAAAAGCTTGATCTGTTTATGCAAACAGACGTCAGGGAGTACTGGATAGTTGACCCGGATAAAAAGGAAGTGTCCGTTTACAGTTTTGAAAAACACGACATCGCGGATCACGATACTTATATCGGAGACATGATAGTGAAGTCAAAGGTCTTTATTGGGCTGGAAGTCCGGCTTGCGGATATTTTTACATTCTGAGTTTACTAAAAAATTGTGCAATTGGCAAAGAAGACGAGCTTCATATCGGGCTCGTAAAATAAAATCTCAAAATGGAAATATTTCCTCTTGACTTGGAGCTGACTCCAAGTGATATGATATCGGATATTGGGGGTGAATTTCTTTGACGATTTCAGAAGTGAATAAAAAATATGAAGTTCCGCAGGATACACTCCGCTACTATGAACGAATTGGACTGATTCCTCCTGTAAACCGCAACAATAGAGGGATCAGAGACTACACGGATGAGGACTGCAAATGGGTCGAATTCATCAAATGCATGCGCAGCGCAGGTCTTCCGATCGAAGCTTTGATGGAGTATATGGCGTTGATTCAACAGGGCGATGAAACCATCGAGGCAAGAAAAGAACTGTTGATCGGGCAGCGCAAACAGCTACAGGCACGATTGGAAGAAATGAAGAAAACACTGGAACGTCTGGATTACAAGATAGCGCGTTATGAACGTCCTGTCGAATAATCTCAGGCAGCCAAGTCCGGGCAATTGATAAAAACTGTCCGGTTAACTTTGAAACGGAAATTGGAGGAAGAAGAAAATGAGTGATAATTACTTAGGGGAAAAGATCCACAAGCTGGGATTTGGGTTGATGCGCCTGCCGATGAGCGAAGAAGACGTTGATCTGGAACAGACGAAAAATATGGTGGACCGTTTTATGGAACAAGGGTTCACGTACTTTGATACGGCGTATGTGTACATTAACGGGAAATCGGAAGTGGCTGCCAGGGAAGCAATCGTGAAGCGATATCCGCGGGAATCATTCCAGTTGGCAACCAAACTGCCTCTCTGGTCGGTTAAGAACTATGACGATATGCAGCAGATCTTTGATACACAGCTGGAACGGACGGGTGCAGGGTATTTTGATTTTTATCTTTTGCATGCATTAAATGGGGAAATGCTTGATAAAATAGAAAAGGCCGGAGCCTGGAAATTTGGCCGGGAACTGAAAGAGAAAGGCCTGATCAGGCATTTTGGATTTTCTTTCCATGATAAGGCGGAATATCTGGACCGCATTCTGACGGAGCACCCGGAAGCGGAATTTGTTCAATTGCAGATTAACTACACAGACTGGGAGAACGATACTGTACAGTCCAGGCTGTGTTATGAGATAGCCCGGAAACACAATAAGCCGATCATTGTGATGGAGCCGGTGAAAGGCGGTGCATTGGCTGCGATGAGTCCGGAGGTTCAGTCGGTTTTGAAAGCGGTAAACCCCGGTTTGTCCGTTGCTTCCTGGGCTGTCCGTTATGCTGCGTCACTGGATGGAATTATTACTGTGCTCAGCGGCATGTCGAATCTGGAGCAGATGAATGATAATTTAAGCTATATGACGAATTTTCTACCCTTGCAGGAAGCAGAGTTAAAAGCGATTGCAAAAGTGGTGGAAGAGCTGCAGAAAATACCTGTTATACCTTGCACATCCTGCAAATACTGTGTAGATGGCTGTCCGCAAAAAATCAACATCCCCGGTATATTTGAAGGCTATAACAACTATATGCGGTATCAGAATCTCGAAGGAGCAAAAGGACACTATAAATGGTTAACGGGCGGAAATGGGAAAGCTTCTGACTGTATTGCATGCGGTGCATGTGAAAGCCATTGTCCCCAGCACATTGGAATCATTGATCGGATGAAAGAGATTGCCGGAGTATTCGAATGATACGTTCCTCTGTCGGGCAAAAATACTTTTGATCTTACAGTAATGGAATTTGAATTGGCCGTGAGATATCGACGCTCCCGGCCAATTTTTTTCTGGCGTCTGAAGCTGCTTGTCGTCAGTTTTATGTCGTAAGGCATGGGTATTTGAGTTACGATAGGGTGCATTACATAAAACAGGACAAAATAAAATGGGGTAAATGATGAAGAAAAAATGGTACCAACTGGACGCAAAAGCGGATAAGGAAATCATTTCAATGGCCTGGCCTTCCATCACCGAGCAGATACTCGAGATGATGGTGGGAATGGTTTCCGTTATATTCATGGGCAGGATCGGTACTTACGCAGTCGCAGCCATTGGCATGGTAAATATGCTTATGGGGTTCATGCAGACTGTTTTCTCAGGTTTATCCATAGGGACCACAGTTGTAATAGCAAGGGTTACGGGTGAAGGCAACAAGGAAGAGGCAAAAAGGGCATTGATACAATCAGGGTATATGGCAATTATTGTCGGAATACTCCTGGCAGTGGCAGGCAGGGTATTTTCTCTTCCAATACTGGGCTTGTTTTTTGGTGGAACTGAACCGGAAGTTTTCAAAGCCGGAATAAGCTATTTCAATATTGTACTCTTTAATCTGCCTTTTCTTGTGCTCGACATTATCATCTCAGGAGCAATGAGGGGAGCCGGGGATACAAAAACCCCGATGGTTATCACGGGAGGAGTCAACATCCTGAACATCATCTTGAATACAGTACTGATATTTGGTGTACCGGCACTTCATCTGCCGGCACTTGGCATAGTAGGTTCTGCCATAGCGGTAACGGTCTCAAGGATTATCGGTGTGAGTATAAGAGTTCTGGTTTTATTCAACCGTAAAGGGCTCAAGCTGAACCTGAGTTTGAAGGATGATTACAAAATCAGGCTGGATATGATGAAAAGGATCGTTGCCATTGGAATCCCGGGCTTCATGGAGCAGGCAGTCATGCAGGGGGGCTTTCTCGTGCTTCAGATCATCATTGTCTCCCTGGGGACAGTTGCCATGGCGGCCTATCAGATAGGAATCAACATTAATGCGCTGGCTTTCTTCCCCATCTTCGGCTTTGCTATTGCAAACACGACTCTTATAGGACAGAGCCTCGGGGAGAAGAATTTTAAAAAGGCGGAAACCTATGCCTACGATGGTTTGAAGATTACGATGGCAGTGGGCTTTGTGATAGGAATACTCATGTTTATATTTGCAAAACCGCTTGCAGGTCTGTATTCCAATGATCCGCTTGTCATAAAGGAGTCAGTCGGAATTGTCCGTACTTTCGGATTAATAGAGCCGCTGCTTGCGGTACTGAATTTGTGCTCGGCAACCTTAAAGGCGGCAGGGGACATCAAATATGTTATGGTCACTTCCTTTGTAGGGCTTTGGACGATCAGGGTCATTTTATCCTTCGTACTGGTCAAATGGTTCGGATTAGGCCTGACTGCAGTTATGATCGGAATATTCTTCGACTTCAGCTCAAGGTCGGCCATGTATCTTCTCAGGATGAACAAGGGCAAATGGAAGTATCTGAAGGTATAACTTTCAGACGATTTAAATTTTTGAAGCTGTCTGTTGTTACTGAAACTCTTCCTGCTCATTTTGTATTGATTATCCGTTATTTATGCCGATATATACAAAGAACAGAAAGTACAAAAATTTGTGAGGAATGTTTCATGACAAATGCTCCAATGTTTTTTTCCAGCCTGTTCTTTTTTTCAAGTTTTATATATTGTATTTTCGGGTTCTACATATTGTATATGAACCCGCGGAAACCTATCAACCGTATTTTTTTCGCGCTCTGTACTTTTGTATTTATCTGGTGTTTCGGATTTTCTATAGCCAATACTGCACCAGATGAGGTAACCTGGCTCTTCTGGAGAAGGGTTTCCGCTGTGGGCTGGGGATCTGTCTATACGGTCATCTTATATTATGCACTTATCCTGACCGGGACAAAGAGCCTTTTCAGAAAGTGGTGGAGCTATCTCCTTGCATTGCCTGGAGTCGTCACGATTTACATATTTGCTTTATCTGACTGGCATGCATCCATTCAGTACAGATCCGGCAAAACTTTATATGGATGGACAAACATTACAACAAACAATTTCTGGGATATTTTCTTCTATATCTATTATATCGGCTATATGGCCATCTCTCTGGGATTATTGATTCGATGGAAATCAAAGACGGGAGATCCCAACAAAAAAAAGCAGGCCAATATTATTCTGTTTTCTTTTCTGGCGGCGCTTTTGGCGGGTACCGTCACGGACATTATCGGCAATACGGTGTTGTCTCTGAACATTCCCCAAATGGCGCCGATTGTTTTGCTGTTTCCCATTATAGCAATCTACTATTCCATTCGCAAATACATGTTCATGAATGTGAAACCGGTCAAGGATGAAGAACTGATCCTGAATGATGTAAACCGGAACAAAATTTACAAATATATTTCCCTTTCTTTCATAGCCGGAGGCTTCATTAATTTCGCCTCCCAATACTTGTTTTACAAAAGTGCGGATTTGATTGACGTGCTTGTCTGGAGTATTGTCATCCTTGTAGTGGGCATTGCAGTGAAAGTCCTCCAACACTCAAAATTGAGTGAAAACACCAGAAGCTATTTCCTTATGGCAGCCATTGCCATAATTATCCCTTTGTTCACGTTAAGGTTCATACGTTATGGTGGGATTACCATATGGGCTTTCCCATTCATATTCGTCACCATATCCCTCTTGCTTAACAAACAGATACTACTGGTGTTTATAGCGGCTTCCTTTCTGGCAACCCAGATTTTGATCTGGATGTATGCTCCGCATATTACTGTAACGGTGGATGGTTCGGATTATTTGACGAGAATCGGTTTATTTGCCATTAACATTTGCCTTGCCTATTTTATCAGTAAAATCTATCTGGCCAGATTGAAGGAGAATGCGAACCAGACCAGGTTCCAAAAGCTGATTTCTGATATTTCATCCGGTTTTGTTACGATCGGCATGACAAATCAGGACGAAAGGATTAACTTTGCTTTAAAAAAGTGCGGAGAGTATTTTGGAATGGATAGGACATGCATGGTTGTTTTTGACTTTAAAAACGGTATAATGACCTGCGATCATGAATGGCGGGAAAGAGATGAGATCGTCCGAAAGATTCCCTTTCATAGATCCCGGGTCGACAAAAATGTATCATGGATTCGTCAGTTGCTGTTAAATCAGGTGGTATACATAGGAAACAAAGGCAAAACTTCCGAACAGGATTTGGAAAGGATTCACCATATTCCTGATAATCCATTTCAAGGTCTGCTCCTGATACCGATTTCAGTTAACGGGCAAGTATCGGCATTCCTGGAATTCGGTCTGCTTTCCTCTTCGAAAAAATGGCGGGAGGATGATCTAAACCTTTTTATCATATTAGCGAATGTATTTGGAGATGCGCTTGTCAAAATCAATGCGGAGAAAGAAATCAACTATATGGCCTATTATGATCCGCTGACCCATCTTCCGAATCGGGTCCTGTTCAGGGATAGAGCTACTCAGGCCTTGAACCTTGCTGAGAGAATGAAGAAAGAACTGGGAATCGTATTCCTGGACCTGGATTCTTTAAAAACTATTAATGATATGATCGGACATGACGGCGGAGATGTGCTCCTGATTAAATTAGCCGAAAAATTGATGAAAATGGTACGTAAATCCGATACGGTTTGCAGATTTGCCGGAGATGAATTTCTTATCCTGTTGAACAATATTTCAGAAAAGAGCGATATTGTAAAAATCGTTGAAAAGATCTTGAGATCGTTTGAGCAGAGTTTTCATTTGAAAGGACAGGAGTTTTTTGTCTCAGTAAGTGCCGGTATCGCCATTTATCCCAATGACGGCAAGGATACCGACACATTGATCAAGAATGCGGACGTCGCCATGCATAAGGCAAAGGAACTTGGTAATGGCCAGTATATGCTCTGCTCGGAAAAAATCAAGGATGAGATGGACCTGAAATTGAAGCTCACCCATAGTTTATATCGGGCCCTGGAAAGGAATGAGCTCTTCATCCAGTATCAACCCCAAATCGATTTAAAAGCAATGAAAGTAGTTGGAATGGAAGCACTTCTGCGATGGACGCATCCGGAATTCGGATTGATATCGCCGGCAGTCTTCATCCCCCTTGCAGAACAGACTGGGCTGATTCAGCCCATCGGGGAGTGGGTGCTGAAATCAGCATGCTGCCAGAACAAGGTGTGGCAGGACATGGGGTTACCCAAGGTTCGCATTGCAATCAATCTGTCCGTACAGCAATTCAGGAATCCCAATCTGGTTCACTTGATCGACAGGGTCCTGAAGGCATCGGAACTGGATTCCAGGTATCTTGAACTGGAGATTACCGAAAGCATTGCAATATTGGAGGAAGGCTACATTATCAGCGTCCTGGATGAGTTGAGACAGCTTGGAGTTTCTATTTCCATTGATGATTTCGGTACGGAATATTCATCGCTCAGCCGGTTGAAAATCCTTCCTGTTGATCGTATCAAAATGGATATGCAGTTTGTCCGCGGAATTGATACAAATGATAAAGATCGGGCGATTGCAGATGTAGTCATCAATCTTGCCAAAAAATTGGGACTCGGCGTGATTGCAGAAGGGGTGGAAACAGAAACACAGTTTGCGTATCTTGCTGAAAGGCTGTGCGATGAAGTGCAGGGCTACTATTTTTACAGGCCACTGTCTTCGGAGAGGATGGAAGAGGTGTTGAGAATTAACTAATCAGGGCAACAAACAGCGGACATTATGACCCGGCCACAAGTACTGTGATCTTTGTATCCACCGACTAGTAATGAACTAACGGATAAGCAGATTGATATTTTATCGGCACTACCATATAAAACATAAACATTGAGACAATCGTAAACAAATCTTGAAAAGTGGAAGCATGAAAATAACGAGGCGAAAGATATCCCCCACCAAGGCTTTTTGCTTCACAAAAAGCCTTGGTGGGGGATATCAAATATGTTATGATCACTTCCTTTATAGGGCTTTGGACGATCAGGGTCATTTTGACCTTCGTACTGGTCAAATGGTTCTTTCAGGGATTTTTTATCTCAAAATATACACTATATTTTTCATACCCGATCTCATATAACGGGACGAAGCGTAAATTCTTATCCTGCCCGCAGGTGCGGTAGCTTGTGACCCAATAGCCCCATTCTCTTTCGTTATCCGGTATAAGGATGGTTTCAGGGTGCTTGCTGTCTCCATAAAGAGAACGGTCTTCCTCACATAAGCCTGCAAGAACGACGGGACCTTCCATGAAAGCAACGACATCCGGGTTGTCAGGCAATGCGCATACGGTAAGGCCTTTAGGCAATTCGATCCTGACAGTATCTTTCTCCCAGACTCTTTTTATGGTACAGAAACCGGAAGAGCCGGTCGGGATATCCTGTAATTCTCCATTGACGAATATTTTTGCAGCCCCCTTGATCCACCAGGGAATCCTGAATTTCAGCTCAAATTCGGCGGGGGAGTCGCAGCTGACAGTAAAATCTGCAACAAGCGACATCGGTTTCTCCATGACATCAATATTCATTTGATTTACACTGCTGCAGCTGCCGGCCTGATGATCGATTTCCTGCCGCAGTAGAATTTTGTTGTCGTCTTTGATCCACGTCAGTTCGGAAGGGATGTACTGGCAAATTGCAACACCGCAGGGGTCTTCAAAGTATATTCCCGTGGTATGGGTTGCGTTTGCCTGGACAAGGCTGCCGTGACAGCACCAGAAATCATGCGTATGGGATCCCCAACCTTTTGTGGAACCCGAGCGGAGGGGCAGAAAGTACGTGATGAGTCCACTCTTCGGATGAGGACTTTGTGCGCCGTGGGGTAAAGAGCCTTCCCAGTATCCTTGTGCGAGAATGCCATTGTAAAGGTTTCTTTCCCAATAGTCAGCATAAACGGCATCTCCCGTCCACTTGAAAAGAAACTCGGCAAGACGCATCATATTATATACGGTGCAGTGCTCCTGGTTTTTATCGCCCAGTCTGGCAGACATCTTGTGGGGAGGGGTCCAGACTTCACCGCAGGTCTGGCCTCCGGTGCAGTAGGTTCCCCGCTCGGTTACGGCCAAACGCCAGTAGGCTTCCACGATATCTCTCCAGCGCTGTTCCCCTGTTACCTCCCAGGCGCGGGCTGCTCCGAGGACTTCCGGTATCGTTGTATTTGCATGCATATTGGTAAGGGCGTCGACACCTGACAATAGAGGATCAAACAAGCGTTGACGGTAATACTTCTGCAGGAGCTCGTAATGCTCCTTCCGCCCGGTTATTTCATAAAGGTCCGCCCAGATTTCCAGCATTCCTCCTGTTTCATAATCCAGAATATCATTGAACTGTTCTCTGCTGAATTGCCCGGACCAGCGGTGGAACCAGTTGGACCACAGATCGGCGATTTCAAGCGCTTGTTTGTTTCCTGCCAGCTTGTACATTTCCAGTAAACCCATAAAGGTTTTATGAAGGGCGTATTGGGGTGCCCACACCTGCTTTCCTTTGGCAGTCCACTCCAGATATTTCTCAGGAATGGAACCAACCCATTCTCCACCGTTTTCCTTCTGGCATTTTGCCAATTCCGAAACGATACGGTCCGCCTTTCCTTTCACCTCGGCATCCCCGGTTGCAGCATAGACTCTTGCCGCCGCCGACAGCCAATGTCCCAGGAAGTGTCCCCTCATCTGACTGGATGGAGATTCCCAGCCCCAGTGGATGTTTTCCGGCTTCTGGCTGCTGCTCCAGAGTCCCGCCTCAAGATAATGGTTTCTTAGAAGATTTTCACTGTCCAGGCTCAAAATATATTTCCGATTCCGTTCAGTTTTTTTCTGCAGCTGTCCGGGCAGTAATTCAATAGCATTGTACGGGAAGTTTTTCATAATGGGATTCATCGGGATATTTCCTCCTCAACACATTCATAATATATCATAGTACATTCCTATTATAATTCCGGAGATAATCCTTGTGAAGCAAAGATTATGCAGAAAATATGCGTTATTTTCATTTGAGGTTATATTTCTGTCTCGACATGCAGGAGGATTTGTTATATATTCTAGATATAAAACAGAACCTGAAAAGGTATTTCTATGGAATCCGATATTTTACTTGGTTTAAAAGACATCGTGAAAATAAGAATTATTGATTTCTGCAAAGCGGACAAGCCATTTATCCATGCTGACAGGCTGCTGGATTTTAATGTGTTCCTCTATATTGTTTCAGGTCGCATGAATATATGGGAAAGCGGTAAAGAGTATGTTGTTGGCGAGAAACATGCATTCTTTCTGAAAAAAGGGCTGCGTCATTTTGGAACATCGGAGATCCCGGAAGGGACGATGTGGTATTTCATTCACTTCCACGATGTGCAGGAAGTTGAAAACTGCCGTTTGCTGAATAATTACAGCCCTTTATTGATGTCCGGGGAGTATTCCGAAGAGGATTATAACCAATATATTTCTCTGCCCAAGCTATTGAAGGTCAATAACCCGAACCTTGTGGAAAGAAAGCTGAATGCGCTTACCCAGTTGAGCAAATCCTCGGATGATTTGCGTATCGCTTTCTTAAGTTACGGTGTTATGGAGTTGTTTTTCGATCTTTACAGTCAGGAAAGAGGCAGGCTGAAGCTGGATAAGGCCGATATAGCCGTACGCAGGATCATTTTGTTTCTGGAAAACAATATTTCAAAAAATTTGAACTCGGCAGATATCAGCAGGCATATCGGGTTGAACTACAATTATATCAGCGGGACATTCAAGAAAAAGACTGGCCTGAGTATTCAGGAATACCATAGAAAAATCAGAATGAACGAGGCTGCCGCGCTGCTTAGAAATTCCAACCTGAATATCTCGGAGGTCAGTGACAGAGTCGGATTTACTGATCCTCTCTACTTCAGCCATGTATTCAGAAAAGTAATGGGCTATTCCCCGTCAGAGTATATGAAACAGGTATACTTCAGAATATGAAGGGAAGATTGTCCAGATGAGTAAATATATCCCGAAAATTGTTGGAGAGAAAGTCTATTTATCACCTATGTTTCTTGATGATCTGGAACTATACACCAGATGGATGAACGATTTTGAGGTGACAAGGTATCTGGGCCATGCGGAAAAATTGCCAAATCAAAAGACAGGATGAATTAATTTATTATAGAGCCATCGAAGAAAATAAACAAATGTGTTTGCCGATACTTATAATAAGCAAGTTTCTTGTTAATAATGCACATAAAGCGGTTATATATTGTTTAAATGAACATATACATTAGCCAAACGTATAATGTAAAGTAAAATAATGGTTGCATTGTTGGACAAAAGGTGGTAATATTATGTCACGTAATTACAAATTAAGAATAGTTATGGGGGGCGTTGGTAAAATGTCAGTTGCATTGCAAAAAGGCATTGACACCATGAACTCAGTTGATCAAAAAGCTAAAAACAATGAATTGTTTTTAAAAGAATTTAGCGATACCGGAAACACTTTAAAAAAGCTTTTTAACATTACTTCGGAAAAGATTCAAATTGCGCTTAAGGAAGTTCGCGAGGAATGGAAGTAATAATTGATACATGTGTGTTAATTAACGCAGTATTTGATCAGCCAGAACATGAAGATGACTGGCGGATACTGCGTTTTGTTTTGGAAAATAGCATAACACCAATTGTGTGCTCAGAACTACATCGTGAATACTTATGCACGCCCCAAAAAATCATTTATAATGAAATGTCATCATTACTCAAATCAAATTTACTAACACCGGAATTATTTGAAGTAGGACATGAAAAACTATTTGATTATTCTATTAAAATATCAAGAGTACTACGAAATGCAATATGGTTTGATGTTGAATCCTCTTTTTCGTTGTGTGTACTTCACCATGCTGATGATAAACTTGTAAATTTATCTTATGATTCTGATTGTTCAGTAATTATTACAGACAACATTAGACACTTAGAGATTGTAGAAGAAAATGGCTTTAGAACAAAAAAAGGCCGGAACGTAAAAGTGTATACACCGTCCACTTTCTACACTTATTATCAACAGATGCAATTTCAAGCTAGATCAAAAGTGAAATATTAACTTCTCACATACCACTGTTCCCATCATAATGCAGAGAACCGGCGTTATTACTATAATTTTATATTTATATTAAAAGATATGGAACTTAATTTTACAACCTGAATGTGAATTTCAGTAAGGTGAAATAAGTGGTTGCTTCATTCTTAACGGCGAAATTTTTTATAATGAAAGTTTATTAATCAAGCCGGAAATGTTATGGTAAAATTGATATGATTTATGCTGCGAAATGCAGAGACGAAAGGGGATGTTGTTTTAAGTGACTGTGCGTGTAAAGGTGATTGTCACCTAAAACTGAATAGTGGCGGAGCAAAAATCTATGTCTTTCTAACACTGATGTGTTGTGGATGTGTTATTTTTGCTGTGCCGGTTTCAAGTAACCTTTCGTGAATACTGTAGAATTTTACGGGCACATCGATCAGGTGTGCCTTTTGCATACCTGTACCGACACCGCAGAATACAGCTCTAAAGGCTGCTTTCTGCGGTGTTTTTTTCTGCCTTTTTCCAGAATAGAAAGGAGTTGTTTATGGATACAAGCTTTGATCTCTGCAAACAAGAAATAATGAAAATGGAGGATGAAATGATAGATTTACTGGATTACGGGTTTATCCCAGCAATGATGCCACATAATACAGAGGGTATTCCTGCCCGCATTACGGCGGTACAAAAAGAGCGGTATGAGATCATTTGCGAATATGGGCAATCCTTCGCCAGATTGAAAACAAGCATTTATTACGGCGAGGGATCTGAGAGTTTCCCTACAACGGGAGATTTTGTAATGATCCAATATAATAGCAGTGGCGACAGCCAAATTGTAAAAACACTGGAGCGGAAATCAAAGTTTGCACGCAATGATTTCTCAGGTCATGCGTCCGGCTATGTGAAAACGATAAAAGAACAGGTTGTTGCCTCGAATTTTGATTTTGTGTTTATTATTGCGTCGCTCAACTACGATTTCAATCTAAAACGAATTGAGCGATACCTTACTCTTGGATGGCAAAGCGGTGCAATGCCTGTTGTTGTACTGACCAAAGCGGATTTGGAGGCCGATTTTATGGAAAAAGTACATGCTGTAGAGAAGATAGCAACTGGCGTAAGCGTATTCGCTGTCAGCGCAAAAACCGGTTATGGAATGGATCTGCTTTCCGATTATCTCAAACCACGGGAAACGATAGTCTTTCTTGGATCGTCCGGTGTCGGAAAGTCCAGTCTTGTCAATGCTTTGGCTGACAAGGAAGTTATGGAGGTAAAGGAAATTCGTGAGGATGACAGCCGCGGGCGCCATACAACTACGCACCGCCAGCTTGTTATGCTGCCGAGCGGCGTTATGATCATCGACACGCCGGGGATGCGTGAACTTGGCATGTGGGATGTCAATACCGGCCTGGGGGAAGCGTTTTCCGATGTAGAAAGCTATTTCGGCAAATGCAGGTTCTCCGATTGTGAGCATAACAGTGAGCCTGGCTGCGCTATTAAAGAAGCTGTTGCTGAAGGAGAGCTCCCAATGGAGCGTTGGAACAGCTATCTGCAAATCAAGCGCGAAGCAAAGTTCGTGGACGACAAGGCAGGCTTTTTACGCGATAAAGCCATGCGGAACAAGTCCATTGCACAATTCAGCAAACAAATCGTGAAAAGTGGAAACATGAAAAATTAGAGCAGCAAAACTTTTTATTTGATACACAAGAACCGTCCGGGATTACTGAAAATGTCACTTTTTTCTGAAATTTGATGCTTGAGACTCGCATAACTTTGTTGGTATTTTTTCAAAAATAGTACTTTTTCAGTGGTTCCGAACCGTCCCCATGTATGTGCATGTATGTGGCTAACAATTTTGATGATAGTTGGGCGGAGGATGTAAAGTGATTCCAATCGGGGAAATGATACATCGGGCAATTATCCATGCAAGGAAAGTGAAGGAATATCATCGCAAATAGTAGTACCCTCGTTTAGCTCATTTGGTATACGGGGGTACATTTTTTTGTCTTCGGAAACCAAGTCATAGAAATTATTCTACTATAGGAAATAGTATGACTGGAATCGATGTTATTTATGGATTGACATTTTCAAAAATTCTTAGTACTATTAAAAGTGAATCGAATAACTTTCTTATGTCACCAAATAATTAACCGATTCATTTTGAGGATTTGCGATAGCAAATTCAGATCTGGAGAGTGATGACTTTGGCATCCACCATAAAAGATGTTGCAAAATATACGGGGCTATCCGCAGCTACGATCTCAAAATACATCAATGGGAAAAAAGTGCTGGAGCATAACGGCAGGAAGATTGATGAAGCAATCAGGGTATTGGATTTTAAAGTGAATGAGTTTGCCAGGGGTCTTAAGACCAGCAAAAGTGCAACGGTCGGAGTACTCATACCAAGTTTCGAAAACATTTTTTTTACAAGCATCGTTTCCACCATAGAGAGTGTTCTGATGCAATATGGGTATAGCACGATTATTTGTGACTATAAACAGGATGTAAAGCTTGAGGAATCCAAGATGGAATTTCTTTTAAGCAAAATGGTGGATGGAATAATAGTTATGCCTTTGGACAGCGGCGGAAAAAGCGTCCGGAAAGCTATAGAACGTGGAATACCGGTCGTTCTGGTCGATCGTCCCATTAAGGACTTGATTTGCGATACAGTTCTTGTAGACAATCTGAATGCTTCCTATACTGCCGTTGAGGCACTGATTACGAATGGGCACAAGCGGATAGGTATTATTTGCGGGCAACCGGAGATTTACACGGCGCAGGAGCGTTTGAGAGGATATGTCCGGGTGCATGAGGACTATGGCATGGAACCGGACCGGGAACTGATCAAGTACGGAGACTATGAAGCGGAAAGCGGATATCGTTTGATGACGGAGTTTCTGGAAATGGAAAACCGGCCAACTGCGGTATTTGTGACCAACTATGAGATGACCCTTGGGACGATTATGGCGATCAATGACAAGAAGGTTGCAGTTCCGGAAGATGTGTCAATCATAGGGTTTGACAACCTCCAGATGTCCAGGGTCGTAAGTCCGCCTTTGTCGATTGTGGTACAGCCGATGAGTCAGATCGGTGATACTGCTGCCAATCTGCTTTTAAAAAGAATCAGGGGGGATCATTCGAATTTTCCTGCCATGTACAGGCTAAAAACTGAAGTGCTGATCAAAGAATCGGTAAAAAAGTTAAAAAGCTGATAAAACTTGTATTTATTATAAAGTGAAACGATTAACTTTGGCAAACCGGGTTGGCATATGGGAATAATTCAAAGGGAACAATGCAAATCGCTTTGGCGGAGCTCCCAAAATGTTGAAATAAACGGACATAGCTGGAGTTTGAAACAAGAATGGAATAATGCTTTGACTAAATAATGCTTTGAGTAATAGGAGGTATTTGAGTTGGACAAGAATCTATTGCTGGGAATTGATATAGGGACATCCGCATGCAAGGTTGCGGTGTTCGATCTGGATGGCAGGGTTGTCTGCCAGTCGACAAAGGAATATCCCGTATATTATCCGGGACCCGGCTGCGTGGAGCAAAACCCTGTGGAATGGTGGCAGGGAGTATGTCTTGCGATCAGGGAAGCCTTACATATGGGAAAAATTGACCCAAAACAAATAGCAGGCATAGGGGTGGATGGTCAGAGCTGGTCGGCCATTCCCGTGAACAAATCAGGTGAGGTCCTTTACAATACACCGATCTGGATGGATACAAGATCCTCTGACATTTCCCGCAGAGTGGTTGAAAGGGTTGGCTTCGACAAGATATTCGGCGTGAGCGGCAATTCCTTCGAACCTACCTATGCCACTCCTAAAATGCTCTGGTTCAAGGAAACGATGCCTCAAATCTATAACGAAACCTACAGGTTTCTTCAGAGCAACAGCTATATCATCTACAAGCTCACCGGCGTTATGAGCCAGGATATCTCCCAGGGCTATGGAATCCATTCCTTTGATATGAAGAAAGGAAAGTGGGACGATGCTTTCTGTGATGAATTGGGAATCGCCCGGGAAAAGCTGCCTGAGATTTCTGCCTGTCACCAGGTCGTAGGGGAAGTGACAAGAGAAGCCGGGGAGGAAACGGGACTGGCACAAGGGATCCCTGTTGTCGCAGGTGGCCTGGATGCCTGCTGCGGAACTCTGGGAGCCGGTGTTGTCGATGTCGGCCAGACGCAGGAGCAGGGAGGCCAGGCTGGTGGAATGAGCATTTGCCTGGATGAGGCATTGGCTCACCCGAAACTGATTTTGAGTTTTCATGTCATTCCGGATCTATGGCTTTTGCAGGGCGGAACAGTCGGCGGCGGCGGAAGCCTCAAGTGGTTCACGCAGGAATTCGGAGGTTTTGAAGAGGAACTGGGCAGGAAAACCGGAGAAAGTGTATTTAAAATCATGGATGATGAAGCGGCAGCTATAACGGCAGGATCGGAAGGCGTCATATTCCTGCCTTATCTGGCCGGAGAGAGGTCGCCGTTATGGGATAAGGATGCAAAGGGTGTTTTCTTTGGACTGGGCTACAGTAAAACAAGGGCACACATGATACGATCCGTACTGGAAGGCTGTGCTTATGCTCTATACCACAATCTTAAGACAGCCGAAGAAGCAGGGGTAACGGTGGAGGAGCTTGTCGCCATGGGTGGCGCTGCAAACAGCAGGCTTTGGACTCAGATCAAAGCAGATGTCACCGGAAAGAGAATCAAGGTTCCGACATCAGATACGGCAACGACATTGGGCGCAGCAATCCTGGCCGGTGTGGGGACGGGTAAATACAAGAGCTTCAAGGAAGCTGCGGAACGCACGATTAAGATTACAAGAGTGCATGAACCTGACATGTTGAATCATGAAAAATATGTGAAATACTATGATGTGTATCTTGAAATATATGAGAAATTGAAGGATACCATGAAGCGCAGCAGTAATCTATGATGCTATTGCGGAATCTGAACTATGCAAAATTATGATTTGGAGGTAAGAAGATGAAAGCAGCAGTATTGCATGCAAAGGACGACCTCAGGTATGAAGAGTATCCGGACCCCAAAGCAGGAGCAGGTGAGGTGCTGGTAAAAGTAAAAGCTACAGGAATATGCGGTTCTGATATTCCTAGAGTTTTAGGTGATGCGGCGCACTCCTATCCGATTGTTCTGGGGCATGAGTTTTCAGGTGATGTAGTCGAGATCGGAGATGGAGTAACCTCTGTCAAACCGGGTGACCGTGTCGCGGGGGTGCCGTTGGTTCCATGTCTAAAATGCGAGGATTGCCAGAAGGGGGATTATTCTCTCTGTAAAAATTACTCCTTCATCGGTTCCAGAGTTCAAGGAAGCTTCGGGGACTACGTTACGATGCCTGAAAGGAATGTTGTAAAATTCGACGCCAGCGTATCCTATGAACAGGGAGCGTTTTTCGAGCCTTCGACCGTTGCGCTGCACGGCCTGAATCGGGTGAATTATAAAGGAGGACAGGATGTAGCCATACTTGGAGGCGGCACAATAGGTCTCTTTACCGCCCAGTGGGCTAAAATTTTCGGCGCAAAAAGGGTTTTTGTCTTTGATATCGACAATGACCGGCTTGCTTTGGCAAAGAAGCTTGGAGCGGATGTTACCATCAATACGCTTGACAAGGACTTTATGGATACTGTCAGGGAACTGACGAACAACAGAGGCTTCGGGTTCGTTTACGAGACAGCCGGAGTGGATATCACCATGAAGCTGGCTTTTGAACTTGCGGCGAATAAGGCGGGTGTCTGCTTTATAGGCACTCCGACAAAGGACCTGGTTTTCACTCCTCGCCTTTTTGAAAACATAAACCGGAAGGAGTTTACCCTGACAGGCTCGTGGATGTCGTACAGCGCCCCGTTCCCAGGCAGGG
>WSSedL1CaDRAFT_10000822_pt1 | contig 20358 bp, 23 predicted proteins | sample WetSurSL1Cattail_FD_9464 | JGI IMG/M metagenome (IMG submission 9464)
CATGGCCGGGCTTGACCCGGCCAACCAGAGTCTTTTCGCCTCGCCGACGCTCGGCGGCTGGATGGCCGCCTCAAGGGCGGCCATGACGAAAGAAGAAAATGGCCTCGGTTACTTCTTCAGCACCCGCCCAGCCACCGCGTCGAGCTTGGCCACCAGTGACGGATCGCGCTTGTCGGGGGCGGTCATGATGGCGACGTCGAGCACGGTTTCGAGGCCGAGCGGCGAAGGCTGGCGCTCGGGGCCAAGGCGCGTCGCCACGGCGCAGACGAGTTTGCGCGCATTGGCGGCATTGGCCGTCAGCACTTTGATCACCGCATCGACGGTGACGTGTTCGTGCTCGGGATGCCAGCAATCGTAATCAGTCACCATCGCCACCAGGGCGTAGGGAATCTCGGCCTCGCGCGCGAGCTTGGCTTCCGGCATCGCGGTCATGCCGATCACCGAACAATCCCAGGTACGGTAGAGGTGGGATTCGGCCAGGGTCGAGAATTGCGGCCCCTCGATACAGAGGTAGCTGCCGCCGCGGGCGTGGCGGATGTTTTCGGTTGTGGCGGCTTCCTCCAAGGCGGTGGCAAGCGCCGGGCAGACCGGGTGGGCCAGCGGCACATGGGCGACCAAGCCGGGGCCGAAGAAAGATTTTTCGCGGGCGAAAGTGCGGTCGATGAACTGATCGACGATCACGAAGGTGCCGGGCGGCAGTTCCTCTTTCAGCGAACCGCAAGCCGAAACTGAGATGATGTCGGTGACGCCGGCGCGCTTCATGGCGTCAATGTTGGCGCGGTAATTGATCGAGGTCGGCGTCTGGACATGGCCGCGGCCATGGCGGGGCAAAAACACCATATCGACCCCGCCGTACCGGCCGAACAGAAGCTGATCGGAGGCCTCGCCCCACGGACCCCGGACGGTCTGCCATTCCGACCATTCCAGCCCATCGATGTCGTAAACGCCGCTGCCGCCAATGATTCCGAGAACGCGCTTGGCCATCTTGCCCTCACTTTTCGGGGTGCCTTTTAGCACGTGCCGGACGGGCAGCAAGCCGCGGCCGATGGACCCCGTCCCGCCGGACTGCTACCAATGATAGACATTTCATTGGGGGGTGAGATGAGATCGAAAGCCGTTCTAGCCGTTGCGGGTGTGATCCTGGCCAGTTGTTCCAGCGAGCCGGTAACCCTGCAAAGCCGGTTTGATCCTACGGAGGTGGCTTGGTTTGTGGGCCGTGGCACCAACACCATTGAAGGCAGCGCCATCGTGCGAAGCTATAGTGGCACGGTGAAGACCTGTGCCGCCTTGCCGGTGATGCTGTTTCCGGTCTCGGCCTATGCCCGCGAGCGGATGATGCACCTCTATGGCTCCGGCGAAGAAGGCTACAATCTTCTAGCCGGCGGGCGCCCGGCGGATTTCACCAATGACGACCCGCGCTATCAGGCCGCCGTCAAAACCACCCGTTGCGATGCCCGCGGCCGATTTGCCTTCAGCGAATTGCCCGATGGCGATTACTATCTGGTCGCTACCGTCACTTGGCGCGAGCGCGCGCAAGGGATGGATGAAGGCGGCATGCTGATGCGCCGCGTGCATGTCTCGACCGGCGAGACCAAAGATGTTTTGCTGGCGCACTAAAAAAGATGAGGAAACCCATGCTCCGTTACGCCCTGCTGTTATCCGCTGCCCTTTCCGCCGCGGCCTTCGCCGGCGATGCCAAGCTCGCGCCTACCCCGCCGATGGGATGGAACAGTTGGGACGCCTATGGCCTCACCATCACCGAGGCCGATTTCAAGGCCAATACAGCTGTGCTGGCGACGATGAAATCGCTCGGCTGGACCACCGCGGTGATCGACGAAGGCTGGTACATGGACAATCCGAACGGCGCCAAGCTGGCCGACCGCAAATACCAGCTCGACGCGCACGGCCTGCTGATCCCGTCGCTGGCGCGGTTTCCTTCGGCGGCGGGCGGCGCAGGTCTCAAACCGCTGGGCGATTGGGTACACGGCCTTGGGCTCAAATTCGGCGTGCATGTGGTGCGCGGCATTCCGAAAGACGCGGTGGACGCGGACTTACCGATTGCGGGCTCGCACTTCCGATCGCGCGAGGCGGCCGACAAATCCGATCTTTGCTCGTGGGACGACGGCAATTACGGTGTTCGCGATAACGCGGCGGGGCAAGCCTATTACGACTCGATGGTCAAGCAATATGCCGATTGGGGCGTCGACTACATCAAGATCGATTGCATCGCCGACCACCCCTATAAGGCGACGGAAATCCGTCAGGTGCACGACGCCATCGCCCATAGCGGCCGCGGGATCGTGCTCAGTTTGTCACCGGGGCCGACCAATATTACCCATGCCGAAGAAGTGGGGCGGCTGTCCGAGTTGTGGCGCATTGCCGACGATAGCTGGGACGGCTGGGATTTTGCCCCAGCGGCGTGGCCGAACGGGATTCTGACGGGCTTCAAGAAACTCGCCGAGTGGCACGCCTATGCCAAACCCGGCAGTTGGCCCGATGCCGACATGCTGCCGTTCGGATCGTTGACGCCGCATCCGGGCTGGGGCGAGCCGCGCCAGTCCCGGCTGACGGCCGACGAAACTCGCACCTGGTTCACGCTATGGGCGATCGCCCGCTCGCCGCTGATCCTGGGTGCCAATCTGACCAAGCTGGATGACGGGCTGAAAACGCTGCTCACCAACAAGGCGGTGATCGCGGTCAACCAGACGGCGTGGGAGAGTTATCCGGTGCAGATGGCGGCTGATGAAAGCCAATCCAAGGCCAGATTCTGGATGGCGTTGGCGGGTTCACGGCAGAAGCCGACGCGTTATCTGGCGGTCTTCAATATCAGCGACAAGAGCCTAAAGGTGACCGCCCCCGTCGAGAATGGGGCACATGCCCTGGTGGATCTATGGACCGGCAAGCGCACGCAGACGCCGAACGGCATCCTGAATGTCACCCTGCCCGCGCATGGCAGCACGATTTATCGGGTGCAATAGAAAGGCTGCCAAGCCGAAGCGCATCAGCGGTTATGCAAGGGGAAGGCGACGCGCCTTACCTCTTGCCGCCGCCCCGATTTCGGTTGTCGATCGCCACCGGGCCGGGACCCATGCCGATCAGCATCAACAGCCCGCCGGCAATGGCCAAGTGGCAGGCGAACAGCTCAAATTCGGTCGCGCGTTGCGCGGGATTGTCGGTGATGCGCCACCAATCGTGCAACACGACGGTCGCGATCATCGTCAACGTGAAGAGGATCAGCGCCCCATAACGGGCGTGGTAGCCGAAGATCAGCGAGATCGCCCCCATGGTGATGAGCAGCAGCGTCAGCACCAGGATGAACGCCGCGCCGGACACGCCGCGAAAGGTCATCAGGTCGATGGTGCTATCCCAATTGCCGCCGTAGATCGCCACCTGGGTGAGAAAGAACCAGCCGAAGGCCAGCCGCCCGATCAGCGGCGCAAGCGTATCTGAAATCGACATGAACGGTCCCCCGAGGCAAATGACTCTGGGGCAGGATTTTAATGGGGCGAAGTGCGAATAGCGAGTAGCGAATAGGGAAAACAAAAAAGCGAGCAGCCCCCCCTACTCGCTATTCGCTACTCGCCTGTTTCTCAGCCCACCCGGAGCGCATGCTTACGCAGGTGGCGCACCAGCGCCATTTCGTCGAGGCGCGACTGCGCCCGGCGCGCTTCGATTTCGGCGAGGCGCTTTTCCTGCTGCTCGTTGGCGAATTCCAGACTCTTGAGGTCCTGATAAGCGGTCGTCAGCTCTTCCTGGCAACTGGCGCGTTCGCGCTCGAGTTCGCGCAACGTGTCTTTGAGTTTCTCGCGGCGAATCTCGATCGACTTGAGGAACGAGGGAAACGCCAGACGGCCGATGTCGGTGTCGCCAGCCCGTTGACGTTCGCGCGCGACGCTCTCTTCGAGATCAGCAGTCTTCTTCTCCATGTCGGCTTTCATGCCATCGAGCGTGGCGAGGCGCCGCTTAAATTCGTCGACGCGGAAGCGCCGAAGACGGAGAAGCGTATCTTGTTTCTTCATGTCGTCTTACCTTTTCCCACCCGCGAGTATTGTGCCTAACTCCTGATACCCTTCGGTTAACGAGGACCGCTCATCCTTTCTTTGTGTCAGAAATTTTTCGAAAAGTGGATGCAGCGTGACGGCATGGTCGACTTCGGGATTTGTCCCAGATTTGTACGCACCCAGACGTATCAGTTCGGCCATGTCTTCATAGGCGGCTATCGATTTACGCGATTGCGCCACAATTTCGCGTTCGCGCGCGCTGTTGCATCCCGGCATGGTACGGCTGACGCTACGTAAGATGTTAATCGCGGGAAATCGTCCCCGTTCCCCAATGGCACGATCAAGCACAATGTGGCCGTCGAGAATGCCGCGCACGGCGTCGGAAATCGGCTCGTTGTGATCGTCGCCTTCGACCAGCACGGTAAACAGGCCGGTAATCGAACCCTTGCATCCCTCTTGCGCCGGACCGGCGCGTTCCAGCAATCGCGGCAATTCCGCGAAAACCGTCGGCGTATACCCCTTTGACGACGGCGGCTCCCCTGCGGAAAGGCCGATTTCGCGCTGGGCCATGGCAAAACGCGTAATCGAGTCCATCATCAGAAGCACATGGAGGCCCTGATCCCGGAGTTGTTCGGCGATGGTCATGGCGGTGTAGGCGGCCTGGCGGCGCACCAGCGGCGGCTCGTCACTGGTGGCAGCGACCACGACGGAACGCTTGAGGCCGGACTCGCCGAGATCGTCCTCGACGAACTCTTTCAATTCGCGGCCGCGTTCCCCGACCAGCCCGATGACAATGGCGTCGGCTTCCGAATAGCGCGCAAACATCGCCATTAGCGTCGATTTGCCGACGCCGGAGCCGGCGAAAATGCCCATGCGCTGGCCCTGGCAGCAGGTAATGAAGGCATTCAGGGCGCGAACCCCGAGATCGAGCTTGCCGCCGACCCGGTTGCGTGATTGCGCCGCAGGCGGCTGCGCCTTGATCGGATAAGGGGTCGAGCCCTGCGGTAGCGGTCCAAGCCCGTCGGTCGGGTTGCCGAAGGCGTCGAGAATGCGCCCGAGCCAGCCCGTACTGGGGAAGATCGTGGCAACGCCCGGTTCGAAATCTGCGCGTGCGCCCAAGGTCATACCGTCAAGCGAGCCCATCGGCATGGCCAGCGCCCGACCGTCGCGAAAACCCACGACTTCGGCCGGAATCGAGGGCCCCGAAGACGGCGTCAAACGCACCGTTCCGCCCATACTGACAGCGCCTGCCGCCCCCGTGACCTCAACCATGAGGCCCTCCACCCGGGCCACCCGGCCGAACCGCCTGAGCGGGGCAATGGCTTCAATTTCCTGCTCTAAAGACTGCATCCGCGACCTTTCTGCGCGCCTTGAAGCCCGCATCTTGCAGGCAAGCACTTAAGTCGAGGTAAAGTTAATAAATTGAATCAATGGGATGCCCATCACAATCCGGACAGGTTCCTGAAGGGCTGTTAAGCCCTGTTCGTATTTACTGAAACTTTCACGGTGATAAAAAGAGGATATTAACCATTGCCAGTTACCGTTATTAGAGTGGTTAACCAGTCCGGCAGAAACAGGATCGCCGGCTTCATGACCGAAGGGGTCTGACATGCGCGTGCTCTTGATCGAAGACGATAGCGCGATGGCACGTAGCATCGAGTTGATGCTGCGGTCGGAGGGCTTCAACGTCTACACGACGGATCTGGGCGAGGAGGGGATCGACCTCGGCAAGCTCTACGACTACGATATCATCGTACTCGACCTGCAGCTTCCCGATATGAGCGGCTTTGAGGTCTTGAAGAGCCTTCGCGTCGCCAAGGTACAAACGCCGGTGCTTATTCTGTCCGGCAACGCTATCGTTGAAGCAAAGGTAAAAGCCCTCGGCTTCGGCGCCGACGACTATATGACCAAGCCGTTCCATAAGGACGAGCTGGTCGCCCGCATTCAAGCCGTGGTGCGCCGCTCCAAGGGCCACAGCCAGAGCGTGATCACCACCGGCAAGCTGATCGTCAATCTCGACGCCAAAACCGTGGAAGTCGACGGCCAGCGCGTCCACTTGACCGGCAAAGAATATCAGATGCTGGAACTCCTCTCCTTACGCAAGGGCACGACCTTGACAAAGGAAATGTTCCTCAACCACCTCTATGGCGGCATGGACGAGCCCGAGCTGAAGATCATCGACGTCTTTATCTGCAAGCTCCGGAAGAAGTTGGCCGCTGCTACGAACGGCGACAACTACATCGAAACCGTGTGGGGCCGCGGCTATGTGCTGCGCGATCCGACCGAAGAAGCCATCGCGGTGTAAACGAAATACCAGGGGGCAGAAAAAGGGCGCTTCGCGTGAAGCGCCCTTTTTATTGGGCCGTCAGGGACGCACGGCGACCACGTCAATTTTCTGCCCGGTGATCAGCGCCGTGCCCTCGCACACCTTCACCGAGCCCGGCGGAATCACCGCCGTGCCGCCAACCGTGAGCAGCAGACGGGCCTTCTGAGTCGGCTTTGGCGGATCGCGTTCAAAGGTCAACAGCGTTTGGGTGCCGTCATTGGCGACGGCGATCAGCGCGCCGAGCATGGATTCATTCTGCCGTACCACCTGATTGATTGCATCGAGGGTCGCAGCTTTATCGACGGAATAGACTTCTGGATCGCTCATCGGGGTGCTAACTCCTTGGCGGCTTCGGGATCGACCGATTTGATTTTGTCGTAGGATTTGTCGAGCGTTCCGTCATAGGCACTGTGGGTGATGGCGGAACTGATGGCGTTGGCGATCTTCTGGTCGCTCTGACCGTCCGTTATGGCAATCGCGAAAGCGACAGCCAATGCCTTTAGCTTTGTTGCCCCATCCTTGGCGCCCACCAGCTTGGCGATGTAATCGGTCATGCGCGAGGCGTGGTCGACAACGGCTTCTCCCAGCGGCTTGGCCCGGAACGCCGCTAACTTCTGTGCGGCGTCGCTATCCGCCTTGGCGGCGATCCCATTGAGGCCCTTGATCGCGTTGTCGACGTTGCCGGCTTCCTGGTAGGCCTGGATGTCGATCCGCGCGTCGGCCAGCGTGTATGGCGACGTGCCGCCCTGCCGGGTACGGATCTGGAGCAGAACTTGGGCCCGGTTCGCCGCTATGATCGATTCCAGCGCCGGCAGCGTCTGCTCGAAGTAGAGGTCCTTATCGATCGCCACTCGCGCCCCGACCACGCCCGCCGATGCCGCCGCCAACGCATTAGCGGTTCCTTCATTGGCCACCGCGGCGATGCCGCTAAGTGTCAGAACGGCAAGGTCGCCGCCAAGCGTAGTGCCGATCCGTTGCCGCCGCAGTTCCTTGAGAAAGGCGGCATAGTTGAGGTCTATCGCGGCGATGCAAGCGCTGATCTTGAAGTCGCGGAACTGGTCCTGGGCTAGACCGCTGCGTGCGGCGTCATCGGCCCGGTAATAGGCTAGCACGTCAGCATTACTGGGGCAGACGGCAGGATCGATCGCATCGGCCGCCGTGATCGGCTCTGGCGCGCCACGGAATGAGGCACATCCTGCAAGCAGCAACATCCCGAACAGCAAACCAATTTGGCGAATATACAACCGTAAATGTGCCATCCCAACCCCCTCAAGCAGAATCGCAACTATAGGATGTATACCGTGAAGCCATATCGCTGTCGAGCGACCGGGGCCGTACGGGGCGGCAGAATCACCCCCACGCGAAATGCTGCACCTTTCGACACCCCCACAAAGCGGACAGCTATTCCTTGCAATCGAGCAGCTGTTTCTCGGAGCCGATCAGCAAATGGCCGTTGGATTCGGCGGCGGCGGTGATTTCTTCGCTTTTGGTCGAATAGAGCAGCTCGGCCGGTTGCGGCACGCCATCGGCGAGGCGCACGCGATAGACCGCGCCAGTCCCGCGCTTCGGCCATGCGGTGACGATCAAGCTGCCGTCCCCCGCCACCGAGATTTTGGTCGGCGCGGCGGGCAGACGGATGAGCTCGGCATTATCGAGCGCGCCGGAGAACACGTTGCGGCTGAAGCTGGCCAGCGTGCGCGGCAATTCCTCGGCAACAACCAAGTGACCGCCATCCGGCGACGCCGCAACGCCGCTGGGTGAATTCAGCCGGTTGGCAACGGGAATGAATTTCATGCCGTCGAAAAAAAGCACCTCACCGCGCGGGATCAGAAATGCATCATCGAGCCAGCGGCCGAATCCGCTACGACTGCCATGGCGGTTGACGAGGTAGAAGCGCAACGGATCGGAGGCCACCAAATCGGCCGGATCGGTAAGCTGATCGGTGGTGAGACGGCCGGTTTCGATCAGTTTTCCGGCCCCGACTTCGAATGTCGCCATCGCATAGGTGCCGTCACCGTGCGCAAAAACAGCAAACAGCCGGGAAGTATCGTGTGCGGGGTGGTTGACCGACAGCGCAAGCGGGTGAAAATCTTTCGGCACACCGGAAAATTTGACCACGACACCGTTGAGATAGGCGTAGACCTCGCCCTGGCGCGTTGCGATATACACAACATCATCGCGCAGATCCGGCGCGATCGCGCTCACGCCCGCGATCTTCGCCACCGCATGACAGGCGGCGGGTGTCTTATCCTCGACGGATGCGAAAAAGCCGCGGCTCTGCACATAGCGGAAGCTCGCCGCCAGCAGCAGTACGACCAGCATCGCCGAGACGGTGACGGCAATGCGGCGCCACGGATTTTTGCGCATCCTCATTCCCCTCTTGCCCCCGAAAACTGCAAGCTGGCCAGCCGCGCGTAAAGTCCGCCTTTGGCCACAAGGGCGTCGTGGCTGCCCTGATCCACCACCCGGCCCTGATCCATCACCACAATGCGCTTCAGGCGCTGGATGGTGGCGAGGCGATGCGCGATGACCAGGGTGGTGCGCCCCTCCATCAGATTGGCGAGGCCGTGTTGCACCAGGCGTTCGTTCTCGGCATCGAGGGCACTGGTGGCTTCATCGAGCAGGAGCAGCGGGGCGTTGCGCAGCATGGCGCGGGCAATCGCCAGGCGCTGGCGCTGGCCGCCCGACAGCGTCACACCGCGTTCGCCGAGAAGGGTGGCAAAGCCGTCGGGCAATTTCTCGACAAATTCGAGCGCGGCGGCCCCGTCGGCGCTGGCGCGCACCTCGTCATCACTCGCTTCGGGACGGCCGTAGCGGATGTTGTCGGCGATCGAGCCGGAGAAGATCACCGGATCCTGGGCGACCATCGCAATGGCGCGCCGCACCGCTCGCGGATCGGCCGCGGCAATATCGACGCCGTCGAACGAAATCCGGCCCTGCTGCGCCGCATAAAAGCGCAAGAGAAGCTGAAACACGGTCGATTTGCCGGCGCCCGAAGGGCCGACCAGCGCCACCGCCTCCCCGGGATCGACGGCGAGCGAGAAGCCGTTCAACGCAGCGCTATCGGGCCGCGTGGGATAGCGGAATTCGACATTTTCGAAGCGCACCGCACCATGGGCCGGGACCGGCAAAGGTTGGGGATGGCGCGGTGCGGTAATCGCCGGCGGCACGGTGAGAAGTTCGACCAAGCGCTCAGACGCCCCAGCGGCGCGCTGCAGATCGCCCCAGGTTTCGCTGATCGCCCCGACGCCGCCTGCCACCAACAGGGCGTAAAAGATGAACTGCACCAATTGGCCAACGCTGATGGCATGGGCAAACAAACCCGGCGGACCACCGGCGCCATGAATCACGCTCTGCGCCCCCACCCAGCCGACGGCGGCGATGCAACCGAAGATGCCGAAGATCGCCGCGGCGGTCATGCCGGCGCGGGCATAGGTGCGCCGCACCGCGATGGCGAAGGAATCTTCCACGGCATCGGCGTAGCGGGTGCGCTCGTAATCCTCGCGGGTAAAGGCCTGCACGGTGGCGACCGCGTTCAGGGTCTCGCCCGCGTGGGCAGAGGTGTCGGCAATGCGGTCCTGGCTCTGGCGGCTCAAGGTGCGCACCCAGCGGCCGAACAGGATCAGCGGGATCACCACCAGCACCACCGCCAGGATGACCAGAGTGGTGAGCTTGATGTCGGTGACGAACATCAAGGCAAGACCGCCGATAAACATCACCACATTGCGCAAAGCGACCGAGGCGGACGAGCCCACCACCGTCTGGATCAGGGTGGTATCAGCGGAAAGCCGCGACAGCACCTCGCCGGTGCGCGTCACCTCGAAAAACGCCGGGGTCAGGTCGAGCACATGGTCGAACACGGCTTTGCGCAAATCGGCAATGACCCGCTCGCCGATCCAGGTGACGAAGTAATAGCGGGTCGCCGTCGCCGCCCCGAGCACCGCCGCGGCGCCAAGAAACAGCAGAAAATAGTGGGAAACGGCGGCGATCTGGGCGGCCGAGAAGCCCTTGTCGATCAGTCCGCGCAAGACGGCCGGGAGAACCAGAGTGGCGGCCGACGAGGTTAACAGGGCGAGCATCGCCAGCCCGATCCGCCCGCGATAGGGCTTCAGGAAAGGAACCAGCGCCTTCAAAGGCTTGAGGGAACGCCCTTTGGCCCGGCTTTGTGCGACGTATTGCACCTGTTCGGCGTATTCCGCGCCTGATTGCGCCATAGCTGGGGCCCCTAAGGTGAACTCCCAATATAGGGTGTGTTGCCGAGGTTTAAACCGCGCGCCGCACTGGCGGGCGCCGCTTGCATGGCTGGGGCCGATCTCCTATAAGCCCCGCCTCTTTGGACGAAAGAAGGCCGTCAGCTATGAAAAAGGGCATCCACCCCAATTACCATTTCGTCAACGTGCAATTGAACAACGGCACGACCTATCGCACGCGCACGACCTGGGGCACGACCGACCAGAAGCTGACCCTCGACATCGACCCCTCCACCCATCCGGCCTGGACCGGCGGCCAGCAGCAATTGCTCGACCGCGGCGGCCGTCTGACCCGCTTCAACAAGAAGTTCGGCAGTTTCGTGAAGTCGTAAATTTCGCGAGTAGCGAATAGGGGACCGAAAGGTCCCCTTTTTGGTATGCGCGAACAGCCGCAACAGGGCGCTTGTCCCACTTCGCACTTCGCTTTTTACTGTTGCCCTGAGAACGCCTGTTCCAGCATCGCCTGCGCGCCGCGCGCACCGGCGGGGACTTCGGCCTTGCCGAACAAGACGTCGTCGAGACGTGCGATACGGCGGTAAAGTTCGTCGCTGCGCGCGAGCAGATCCTGCAGCTTCTCGGGCAGCGCCTCGAGGCCGTCGACCGGACCGCCGCCGAAGCAGATTTCCTTCGAGCCGAGACGATAACGTTCGCTCTGGGCGTCCTCGACCTTCATGTCGCCTTCGTACACCGCGCGCTGCACCAGCAGCCACGAGGCCGCCTGCATCAGGCGCGTGGTCACGCGCATGGATTCACCGGCGTAGAGCATCGCAGTCTTGCGCGGCAGATGACGCTGTTCTTCGCGCCCCGGTCCATCGAGGTAGCGCGCGGTCTCTTCGACCAAACTCATGCCTTCATCGAAGGTGTGCTGGAACAATGCCGAGCCGGTGAACGACTGCAGCGTGAAATCGCGAATGGTATCATCCTCAAGAGTGTTCATCGGTACGCCCCGCTCCCATCACGCAACACGCGTACAAGCTATCAAGTCACGGGCGTCGTGCAAGATGGGTGATGCCTCATTCCGCCAGTTAACACTATAGCCGGTGGCAGCGCGGCAACGCATAGCTGTCGATATTAATGATGATGATCCCGTTAAGGATTGTGTTGTCGCGGATGCGAGCAAAACGCAGCGCCAACATCACCGTTTGAAGAACGCATCCGCGGCGTTTTTTGTCGCCCGGCGATGGGTGATGGCTTCGCGGCAGCGGGCGATTTCGCCTTCCAGTCTGCCAATGCGGGTATCGAGCTCGAATTCCGACATCGCCGAAAGGTCTTCGCCGAGCACGATTTCGGAGGCCTTTTTGCGCGGCAACAGCTCTTCGGGATCGATCGCCATGGCAGTTTGCGTCCTTCTCGAACGCTGTTAGTTTTAGCAAGCAAACGCTGTGCTGCAAGAGCGCAACTGGAACAGTCCACCGCGGGTTTGTTGTGCGATACCAAGAGGCTTCCGATGCGTGCCATCTCGATCATAAACCCTGGTCCCGACTACAAGCTTCAGCTCACAGACATCGAAACGCCGGAACCTGGGCCGCATCAGCTGTTGATCAAAGTTGCCGCCGCCGGCGTCAACCGCGCCGATCTGTTGCAGGCCCAAGGAAAGTATCCCCCGCCGCCCGGCGCGCCGTTAACACTCGGCCTGGAAGTTTCCGGCACGGTGGCAGAGGCTGGCGCCGGTGCGCCGTTCGCCGCCGGGGCGCCGGTTTGCGCGCTTCTGACCGGTGGGGGGTATGCGGACTATGTGCTGGCCGACGAGGCTTGCGCCCTTCCGGTTCCCGCGGGCGTCGGGCTAGCAGACGCGGCGGGACTGCCGGAAGCCCTGTTTACGGCCTGGACCAATCTGATCGATTCGGCAGCACTCAAGACCGGCGAGACGGTGCTGATTCACGGCGGCTCCAGCGGCATCGGCACCACTGCGATCCAACTCGCCAAGGCCCTGGGGGCGAAAGTGCTGACGACCGCAGGCGGGGCGAAGCGCTGCGAGGCTTGCGAGCGGCTCGGTGCCAGCCTCGCCATTGATCATCATACGGAGGATTTCGTCGAAGAAGTGCTGGACGTCACCGAGGGTCGCGGCGCCGATGTGATCCTCGACATGGTGGGCGGCGATTATATCGGCAAGAACTTCGACGCCGCCGCGCTAAAGGGGCGGATCGTCAACATCGCATTTCAGAAAGGCACCACGGCAACGGTGAACTTCGCGCCGATGCTTGCCAAGCGCCTCACCTTCGCAGCGACCACCTTGCGCGGCCGGACGCTGGACGAAAAACGCGCCATCCGCGATGCGCTGCTCAAAACCGTGTGGCCGCTGATCGCAACCGGCGCCCTCAAACCGGTGATCGACTCCACTTTTCCAATTGCCGAAGCAGGCGCCGCCCATGCCCTGATGGCGTCTGGCGGCCATTTCGGGAAGATTTTGCTGACGGCCTAGTGGTCGAAATCCAGATCAGCGGGGGCTTTCGGCGGTATACGGATCGTGACCGCCGGCATGAAACCCCTCTTGCCGCCCTATTCTAGTCCGTTAATCGCGCCAGGAGCGCAAAAGGGGTTGGCGGGCGGGTGAAAATCCTTCCCTTCCGGGCCCGGCCCGGCTACAACCTTCGCTATTCCTCGAAAGCTTGAGCTTTACGAGGTCGGGTGGAGGGTTGACGACCTTCCCCGGCAAAGGGAGAAATTTTTCATGGTCGCCGAAACGCAGAAGCCTCTGATGCCCAAAGCCACCGCCGTTTGGCTGGTGGACAATACCTCGCTCACCTTCGAGCAAGTCGCCGATTTCTGCGGCCTGCACCCGCTCGAAGTGAAGGGCATCGCCGACGAGGACGTCGCCAAAGGCATCAAGGGCATGGACCCGGTCTCGGCCGGTCAGCTTACCCGCGAACAGATCGAAGAGGCCGAAAAGAACCCCAAGCTCCGCCTCAAGATGGCGCCGCCCAAGCACAAGATGCCGATCGTCAAGCAGAAGAAGGCGCCGCGCTACACCCCGGTCTCCAAGCGCCAGGACAAGCCCGATGCGGTCTATTGGATCCTGCGCAACCATCCCGAAATGCCCGACGCCGATATCATCAAGCTGATTGGCACCACCAAGGCGACCATTCAGAAAATCCGCGAGCGCTCGCACTGGAACGCCACCAACATTAAAGCGGTCGATCCGGTGACCCTGGGCCTGTGCAGCCAGCTCGAACTCGACCTGGCGGTCAGCCGCGCCGAGGTCAAACGTATACGGGCCGAAAAACGCGCCGCCAAGGCGGGCACCACCATTCTGCCGCTGAACGACGGCCCGGGCACCTCGCAGCTTATTCCGGCAGCCGAAGCGCCGGTGGAGGAACCGGCCGAAGAACCAACCGAACTGCCGCCAGAAGACGGCGAAGCTTGAAACAAAACGGCCGGGTCGCTCCGGCCGTTTTTCGTTACGGCGTGCGGGCTTCGGTCGCCTTTTGCCCCCCAAAATCGGATTCGAGACAAAGTGTGGTGGATTGTCGCGGGCCAGCGCCCCTACGGCACCTACTATTGCGGGTGTTGTGGCTGCCTCTCAAAAGCACAACGAAGCCAATTCCTGGAGCAGTTCCAGTCGATTGCTGAAGCGGTTCTCCGGAGCGCCGGATTAACCGGCTATGCGCCTGATTTGCCATGTAAACCTGACGTTGCGCCGAGGCTCTGAACCGCACTTGTAGGCGCCATTTACTATTACCTGACCTTAAGAGTTTACGGACCAATCTCCACCCGCAGTCGGTGAAAGCAGGGGACGTACAAACACCGGCGCCGGGGAGGAAATACGATGCGGTTCAAAGATTTGCCTGTGAGTAAGAAGCTCGTTGGGGTGTTCACTTGCATCCTGGTGGTGACGGCCGCGCTGGGGCTGTTTGCGGTCAGCAGTTTGTCCAAAATGAACGACGCGACCGCCGACATCGCCACCAACTGGATGCCGGCAATCGCCGATCTCGGCCGGTACGAGTATTTCATGACGCGCTACCGTGTCGCCCAAGGCAATTACGTCATGGCAACGACCGACGAGGAGCACGCGGCCCAGGTCAAGAACCTGCAAATCTATCTGCCGCAAGCCGACGAGAACTGGAACAAATACCTGCCGACAGTGACCACGGCCGAAGAAAAGGCCATGGCCGAAAAAATCGTCGCCGCCCGCGCCGCTTACGATCCGATGCAGGCCAAGGTCGAAGAGATTCTGAAGACCCAGGGCAAGGACGCTGCCATCGCTTACTTTCAAGGCCCGATGAAGGCTGCCTTCAGCGTGCTTATTGCCGCTGCCGACGACGACATGAATTTCAACCAGACATCGGGCAAAGCGGCCGCCGACAAGAGCCAAACCGTCTATGGCAACGCCCGCCTGTTGATTTTCATCGCACTGGCGCTGGCCATCGCCTTCTGCGCCGCAGCCGGATACGCGCTGATGCGGGCGATTTCGGCGCCGCTGCGCAATATGACCACGGCAATGGGCGAATTGGCCGCCGGCAATCTTCAGACTCACGTGCCGCATGCCGATCAGGCCGACGAAATCGGACAGCTCGCCGAAGCAATGACCGGGTTCAAAAACCAACTCGCGGCAGCCGAGCGCGCCAAGGAAGAGCAGACCCAGGTGATCGTCGCTTCGATCGGCGCTGGCCTCGACCATCTCGCCAAGGGCAATCTCACCCATCGCGTCGCGGCCGAGCTGACGGGCGACTTCGCCAAGCTGAAGCGGGACTTCAACGAGGCAATGACGCGGCTGCAGGACACGATGAAAAAAGTCCTCGGCGCGACCACCGAAATCGAAACCGGCGCCGGCGAGATCAGCCAAGCCGCCGACGACCTGTCGCGCCGCACCGAGCAGCAGGCAGCCTCCCTCGAAGAAACCGCCGCGGCGCTGGAAGAAATCACCGCTACCGTCAAGAAGACCGCGGCCAATGCCAAGGACGCTTCGCACAGCGTCACAGATGCGAAAGCGGCAGCCGAAGACGGCGGCCGCGTGGTCGAAACCGCAATCCATGCCATGGACTCCATTGCGCAGTCCTCCCGGCAGATCACCGACATCATCGGCGTGATCGACGAGATCGCCTTCCAGACCAATCTTTTGGCCCTCAATGCCGGGGTCGAAGCGGCGCGCGCCGGCGAGGCGGGCAAGGGCTTTGCGGTGGTGGCGAGCGAAGTGCGCGCCCTGGCGCAGCGCTCATCCGAAGCGGCCAAACAGATCAAGGCGCTGATCCAAACCTCCGGCCAACACGTCGATAACGGCGTCAAGTTCGTCGGCGAATCCGGCGAGGCCTTGAAGCGCATCGTCGATCAGGTGCTGCAAATCAATGCTTTGGTCAGTGAGATGGCGATGGCCGCCGAACAGCAGTCGACCGGCATCGAGCAGGTCAATGCCGCCGTAAGCCAAATGGATCAGGTCACCCAGCAGAACGCGGCCATGGTTGAACAGTCGACCGCCGCCTCACGCAATCTTGCCGGCGAGACCAAGACCCTCTCCAATCTGGTGGGCTTCTTTGCGGTCGGCGAGACAGCCAGGGCTGCAGCCGCCCCGAAAAAACCCTATGCCCGCCAGGCGCCTCAGGCGCCGCGCCCGGCAACGGGGGGCGCCCGGCGTGTTGCTACCTCCGCCGCATCCCGCGCCGCGTCGGCCGCGCCGGACAGCGATTGGACCGAGTTCTGAACCCTGTGATGCCACGGCCACCCAGTCGCGGCATCACAATTTGATTTGTGAGAGACGCTATGCGTGACAACGAGAGCCAAGGCGACGATCGCCAGTACATCACCTTCATCGCCAACGGTCAGGAATTCGCCTCGAACATCATGGCAATTCGCGAAATCCGCGGCTGGACGGATACCACCGCGCTACCGCATGTGCCTGATTACGTGCGCGGCGTGATCAATCTGCGCGGCATGGTGTTGCCGGTGGTCGATCTCAAAGCGCGCCTTGGCCTCGGCATGACTGAGGTGACACCCAAACACGTCATCATCGTGATCAACACCGGCACGCGGCAGTCCGGCCTGCTGGTCGATGCGGTGTCGGACATCATCACCCTCGGCGCCGAAGACATCCAGCCGCCGCCCGACATCATGCACTGCGGCGGGGATAATTTCATCGACGGCATCGCGGTGCGTGACGGACGCATGGTGACGCTGCTCGGTATCGAAGGCCTGACCGTCACGCTGAATTAGAGTCTTTAATTGTCGCGTTTTCGGACGGAAAACCGCCCGGCGTGCTTTGCACGCCCACTCTTAGTTAGCGCGCAACGCGCGGGCACTTTTCCTGAAAGCGCTTTAAACGATCTCTTCCGCCTTCGGTCCGGCCTGGCGCGGATCCAGTTCGAGCGCGGTGGATTCTGGCGGCAGAGGCGCAAAGGGTTCCTTCACCTGAGCGCCGCCGCGTGCGCTGAGGCGGAGCAGCGTGAACACCAGCATCATCGTGTGCACCGCCGCGGTAAAGAAAAACAGCGCCGGGGCGCCGAAGCGGTCCATCACCGCGGCGGCGAAGGTTGGGCCGATCACCGACGCGATCGAGTTGATAAGCAGCAGCGTCGCCGAGGCCTCGACGAAGGACTGGCGCGGAATGCGGTCGTTGGCGTGGGCGACCGACAGCGCATAAAGCGGCAGCATCAGAACGCCAAAGACACCGATGGTGATGAGCATGACGTGAAGGTTGCCGCGGCCGCCGAACAGCCCGATCAAAACGCCCGCAACTGCCGCCAGCGCGCAGGTTCCGGCGATCACCCAGCGCCGGTCGATGTGATCGGACAGCCGCCCGACCGGTAGCTGCACCAGCATGCCGCCGAGGGTGAAGGCGACCATGAACAGCGCCACGCCGCCGCTCGACAGCCCCTCGGCCTGGGCATAGACCGGCGCCATGGTCCACACCGCGTTGTTGGCAAGCCCGACCGCGATACAGCCCGCCACGCCCACCGGTGAAATCTTGAAGAGCCGGAACGGCCTGAGCTTCGGCACCGGCGCCGGCACCGGCTGTTTCAAATCGGTGAGACCGACCGGGATCAGGCACAGGGCGTAAAAAATGCACGCCATCGAGAACAGCACGAAGGTCGAGGGCTTGGCGGTGGCGAACAGAAGCTGGCCGATCATCAACCCGGCGAAGTTGACCCCCAGATAGGATGAGAAGATCACCCCGCGGGTCTCATTCTTGGCGCGGTCGTTAAGCCAGCTTTCCAGGGTGATGTAGATGTTGGCAGCGGCGAAGCCGAACAGGCCGCGCAAGAAAATCCAGCTCACTTCGTTGACCAGAATCGACTGGCTGAGCGTGGCCGCGGCACAAATCCCGGCGCAGACGCTAAAGGTGCGGACATGGCCGACGCGGGCGAGCCAGCGCGGGCCGGTAAAGCAGCCGATCAGGAAGCCGGCAAAATAAGCCGAGCCGATCACGCCAATCGTGACGGTGGCAAAGCCCTCGAGATGGGCCCGCACCGGAATCAGCGTACCCAAGAGCCCGTTGCCGACGAGAAAAATCAGCGTCGTGAACAGAATGGCGGCGATAGAGGCCAGTTTTTGCACCATGAGGGCGATCCATCGCTCCCGCCTGCGGCGGTTTCATGGCCAGCGGAGTCGCGCAGGGCTACACCAGCACAATCACCAAAATTCCCGCCACCACCGCAATCAGGAAAATGACCAGGGCGGCCTCCATGTACTTGTCGAGAATCTCCTTGGCCTGGTCGCCGAAGAAATGGACCAGCAGGCCTTCGATCACCACAAAGCGCACGCTACGCGCCAGGGCCGCGAAGAACAGGAAATAGGGGAAGAACACGCCCGCCAGACCTGACGAAATCGTCACCAGCTTGAAGGGAATGGGCGTCAGGCCTTGGATCGCGATCCAATAGGCATTGGCCTGATAAAGATCGCGCACATGATCGACCTTCGCCAAGGGAATATGGAACAGGTGAATGATCGCCATCCCCGCGGTGTCCCAGAAGAACATACCGATCAGATAGCCGAAGCAACCGCCGATCACCGACCATAGCGCGCACCACGCCGCCAGCCGGAAGGCGCGATTGCGATCGGCCACCATCATCGGTAGCAGCATGACGTCGGGCGGAATCGGAAAGAACGACGCTTCCGCAAAGGCGAAGGCGGCCAGAGCCCACAAGGCTTGCGGGCCTTGCGCCTTTGCCATCATCCAGGCATAGCCTCGGCGAATGACTCCGCTGCGTTTGGCGCGCGCCGTATCGTCAACCATCCCGCTTGTCCCTCCAGGGTTGCACCTTCCTAGCAATCGCGGCGGCAACCGTCCATGCCGATTACAGCCGCCGGTGCAATTGAAATCGTTCTGGCCGGAATTGGCGCCGGCGCCACGGCGGATCGCGATAAAAAACCTAATCGTGCCCGATGTGCCACGTGTTTGCGCCCAAAGCGCGCGGCCGCAACCTCGGCGCGGCATTGCGACTTGCATTAAAACAATCCGTACGCGAACGTCACAGCAAGTACGGCGTTAACCCATTCCGCACGATCATCCGAGTACTTTATATTTTTCTGGATCTGTATGCCCGTCTTACCAAAAAATCTTCCCGCGGAGATTGCCAGCGCCTCCGCCTTCAACAAGGCGGCCGCCGCGGGCGGCTGGCCGATCCTGTGCGACGCCAGTTGCGCCTTTGACAACCCGACGTTGTCGGATCTGCTCGCACTGTGGCGGGATGAAGCCAAGGACGGCATACCGCTGCGCAACGCGATGACAGCGCGCAAACTGCAGCCCTTCATGCGCAACATCGCCATCTACGAACGGATCGGGGAAGACCTGCAGCGGCGCTACCGGGTACGCCTGATGGGCAGCGGCATCGTGCAATATTACGGCGAACTCACCGGCAAATACGTCGATGAGGTTGTGCCGGAGAAATACCTGCCGCGGTGGTACGCTCTGTCTGATCTGCCGCTCTTGTCCGGCAAGCCGGTGCGGCTCGTCCTGCGCGCCGACACCTTCGACAAATCCTACCTGGTGGCCGAATACTTCTGCGCCCCGCTCGCTTCCGACAACGGCCTCACCAAGTTTATCCTGATCGGCATAGCTTTCGACGGCAAACGGCCGTGGAACGTGGTCGAAGCCGAAACCCGCGCAAAACTCGACCTCGCTACGCCGTCTTAGAGCGTTTCACCGTTTCACAGAAACGATGAAACGCTCTAAGTCTTTTGTTTGTCGCGCTTCCTGGCCGAAAACCGGATTCCACTTTTCGGTGAAGCGCTCTAGTCCCCATTGCCGTAACCAGTCCGGCTGCGACTGCCTGCCACTTGCCGTACTCTATATTTCGATATATGTAGAAACATAGAAATTATGGAGGTTGGTATGCCCGCCGACGATCAGGAACAAGTCGTGCGCTTCGCCGACATGCTGTCCGCGATGGGAACGGAGCCACGCTTGCGCATCATCCGTTTGCTGCTCGCGGCGCATCCGGTCGGCATGGTGGTCGGCGAGATCGGCGAAGACCTCGGTATTCCGAATTCCACCCTGTCCCATCATCTCGACAAGCTGAAGAACGAGGGCCTCATCACCGTCAAGCGCGAAGGCGTGTTCCTGCGCTATGCCGCCAATCATGCGGCGCTGCAGGAGCTGCTCGCCTTCCTCTATGCCGAATGCTGCACCCGTAATCAGGTTGTTGAACCCAAGAACGTCACCTGTTGTGAAAAGGACCTTCCATGAGCGACGTGAAAGACACCGTTCGTAGCAAATATGCCGAAGCCGCCAAGCGCGTCAGCACTACCGGTAAAACCTCGTGTTGCGGCGACAAGAACGCGTGCTGCGGCGAGGAAGCGAAGACCCAGCTTTACGATGCGGCCCAAATCGACTCGCTGCCCGAGAAAGCAG
>WSSedL1CaDRAFT_10000823_pt1 | contig 20353 bp, 16 predicted proteins | sample WetSurSL1Cattail_FD_9464 | JGI IMG/M metagenome (IMG submission 9464)
TCATACGTAAATAATTTTAAGTTTAAGGTCGTATGGAACCTCCATAATAAATTTACATACGCTGTTTGTGTTTGCAAAACATGGAGGTTTCATGGTAAATTTAATTTAAGATTAATAATAGAATCGAGTTGATTAAACCGAAAAGATTGCTCGTACGACTCCCTGAAACTACGTCCATAAATCTGTGTAAATGGAATGGTACCTGTCCATTTTGAATCGACCTTGTCGATCCACTGATTTTGATTAGGATCGTCGAGCAATATCACTTCTGATTTAATGTTATTAGAATGAATAAAGGGAATAAGGCGACTTTCAACCTGGCTTGGCATATCGAGACTTACCAATAAAATTCTGAGTTTTTTATCAGCATATTTAACCCTAATCTTTTCAAGTGAAGGCATTTCTTCACGACAAGGAATACACCAGGAAGCCCAGAAATTAACTATATAAATGCTGTCGTTATTTTTATGCAGGTAAGGTTCAAACTGATTAAAATTAAGCTTTTTGATTGGAGTTTTAGTAGCTTGCCCCCAACATTGTGGATAAACTAAAAGACATAAAATACCAAGTTTTAAGAATCGCATGTTTATTCATTTGGCGTCTATAACAAATGGGATTGCCAAAATGTTTCATTTCGATTTAAAAATGTTAATTTGAAAATGATTGCCATCCATCATTTGAAAGAAGCACAGAATAATTGCCAGGAAGGACTAAAACACCAAGTAACAGAAAATGGCTTACAGAGAATGTTGTCGGTCTATAAATCCAACAATTCCTTAACTTTTTCAACATATGCTCTGCCTGATATAATATGGGATTGAAGAATATCATTAAGGGTTATGGTATATTTCGACCCCATGTATCTCCTTATTTCTTTTATTAAAAGTGTATTGATAATGATGGCACGGTGAACCCGCAGAAAGTGCCCTGGAAGCTTGCCCTCCAGGTAACTCAGACTTTGATCAAGAAGGTGCTTTTTACCCTGCCGGTTATTCAGCTCCACATACTTCTCGTTTGCTTCGAAGTAGGCAATATCTTCGGTTTTAATAAAGATAACCCTATCCCCTACCTTGACTGGAAACGATGTAACAGTTTCTTTTTTCCGCAATTCAATGGTCTCTTCAACCAAATTTAAGATCCGCGCATAGTCATTATTTCTGTTTAGGTTTTTTACCTTATCCAATGTTATACGGAGTCTTTCGGGTTTTACAGGCTTCAGGATGTAATCGATGCTATTCGTTTCAAATGCCTGGAGAGCATACTGGTCGAATGCTGTACAAAAAATCAGGTAAGGAACATTCTGCATACTTTGAATTACTTCGAATCCATCTTTTCCAGGCATCCTTATGTCAAGAAATACGATATCCGGTTCAAGCGAATTGATCATTTCCACTGCTTCAATACCATTCACAGCCTCTCCTATAATTGAAATCATTTCCTGGTATCTGCTTAAAAGCTGAACAAGACGAATGCGGGCAGGTTCTTCGTCATCGACGATCAGGGTGCGGTATTTTCTAACAGGAATCTTTTCCACGAATGATTAAATTAATGCTTATCTTCAATTGGTATCGTAATTGAGATAAATTTCTCAGGTTCATTTTGCCAGTTCATGTGGGCTTTCCCTTTATATAAAATTTCCAATTTGTCAAAAATGCTTTGCAATCCATATCCTTTGGTTGGAGTATTACTAAATGCCGGGCCATTATCATACACTTCTATTTTCAATGTATTATCGTATGTATCAATGACCAATTTTATTTTTCCCTGGCCAGTTAATTGTGTAATTCCATGTTTAATGGCATTTTCAATCAATGGCTGGATAATAAAACGGGGAATGATCATATCTTTTACCGCATCACGGATATCGTATTCGTATTGCAGTTTTTCTCCAAACCTGACCTTTTCAATCTCAAGGTAAATATTTGCCAATTCAGCTTCCTCCGACACATTAGAATATGTGCCATTACCCTTGTTAATGGTGTATCGACAAAATTCAGACAAGGCTAATGCCATCTTTTCAGTCTTCTCAGGATCGGTTCTGGCCAGACCTGCAATGGAATTCAGTGAATTATAAAGAAAATGAGGATTAATACGCGAATGCAATGCCTGCAATTCTGCACTATGCTGCATTTCACGAAAATGTATAATCTCCAAATCCTTTTCATTAATGGCATTTAGTGTTTTGAAGTTAAAATAAGAATATGCCATACGGCCTATGATCATTATGAAACCATATGCTAATACAAAGCTCATGAAAATAGTATCCCGGTGAAAGCTAAAAAATAGAACGAATACTGGTAATAAAGATAAAAATAGCTGAATGTACAATCGCTGAAGAATTGTAGAATTTTCCCTAATTAATAACTTTTCAAAAAAATAAAAGACATTTAAAGAAATAAAGTTAAATATATTAGGTATAACAATGGTTTCACCCAAAAAGGCCGGAATAGGTTCATTTAAAATTCTCCCCTCATACAGTTTAAATATCAGGTACATGATGGTTGCCGATTGCATAATCAACATTCCGGTCTTCATATAATCCTTCCAGGCATTTGAAAGCGTGGTAATCCTGTTCAATTTGAATAATGCCAGTATATACACTAAAACAATCAGTATGCTTAACGCGAAGTACAAAATCAACGAATAATTCCCATACCGGTATGTCAGACTTTTAAGAAATAATTTAGGATACCGGATATATAATTGCAGATAAATATCCTTTGCATATGCTTTTGAAAGAATAAAACTATCCTTTTCCTGAAAATGCGAGTTCAACGGAAGGTTCGATCCCAAAAGACTGTGGTCATTCCGGTCATATAATTTCCTTTTGTTTTGATAAGGGATGATTAATTCCCGGGTTAAATAATATTGGATCGCTTTATTTCGTATGATTTGTGGTGCTGATTGTCTTACCTTTAATTGAACGTTTGCTAGAAATCCATTCTCATTTCGATGTGCTTTAATTTCCTTTAAAGGGATATAATAACTCCAAATAACAGCAAAATAATAATCCATTAACGCAACTTTATTGGTCATAATGTCTTCCAGTTTTACACTGTCCATAACAGCCCGGATTATTTCACGTTGACTTGGTTTTGGTTTGACTTTAAATTTTGCCGCTTTGGTTTTGCTGTTGACTTTTTTAGGAATAGGTTCGAAAACCGAATCGGGCAGCGTTTGAATATTGAGAATCAGATTTCCGCCAGCTTTCACTCTGTAAACCTTAACCTTTTCTAATATACCTGATAATTCAGAAGCAAATTGATCAATATATACCGTATCAGCTGGATTATAATTGCCTGATAACTGGATCTTAATATCTCCCGAAAATATCGAAAAATGAAATCCGGGATCCAAATAGCCATTCTTTAAAGTTTCCCATAAAACATCTTCTTTCATCCCCTTTGGTTGTTCTGGGAAGGCTGATAAGGAGGTTATCAACCAGGTTGCAACAAGTATGGAAATAAGCTTACTCATAAATCTTAAATTTAATCAGTAATTTCTGATCACAAAAGAAGTCAATCAAATTCTATTGCTAAAGTGAATTCCGATAAACGACAAATTGAGAGGGATAAACAGAAATTTTGAATAATTAATGATTTACCAAAACTATTTTCCTGGCGTGTAAAAGGCTCTGTATTGATAATTCAAATGAACAATGCTATCAGAAAATAAATCCATGTGATATTTCCCTGCCAGGTACAATCTTGTTTGATCACAGTAATGATGACTCGCTGGTATCCCGCAATTTCCGGTAGGAATCACTGAAATGGAATTATCCCAGTTTGAAAAATCATAAATATGACGTTGTGAAGCGCCTGAGTTAACTTTAAATGGCTCAGCATACTGATAACTGTATGGTGCAATGGTATGAAATGAGCCACCCACCTCATACGGACCGCGATTAAAGCGAAAGATTTTATTCAGTATCTTTTTCTTACCTAACGGATGTTCAATGGTGAAAGTATGAATTTTGCCCCATCTCCAATTTTCAAATGAGTATCCGCATTTCTCGTCCATATATTTCAATGTGCCTTCAAATGATTTTACCACCATGTCAGAAAATGTTTCCACTTTGTTTGGGGTTGTAATATCGTCGCATAAGACAGACCCTTTCTTAACCCAAATATTTTGGATGGTATTTCTGGTCAAAATCTTATCCACCAAAAATTCTTTAAATAAGGTATCACCCAGCTCATCCTTCACTACATTCTCAATAAATTGATTATAGAATACCTCAAACAATGCTGCCGGCTGACTTTGGGCATCAACCAAACCATTCCAATGTTCCAATGCTGTTAAAGCCAACTTAGCATTGGATGTTAAATTATTCTGTTGTTTCATTATTTTCACAATAGCCGGAATGTAAAATTCGGGCATCTTAGAGGTAAAATTGGTTTGAATGGTAGCAATATCGCTAACAGATAATCTTTTATCGGTACTCAACATCTCACAAATACGGTTGTAACGAAACGATAAATCAAACCATGAACTTATATAGTGTGGATACAAAGTATCAATTGTACGATTGTTAGCAGATGCCGCAAAACCTTCAGGAGGATTAAACTTATGTGGCAGCTGATCAAATGGGACTACGCCTTTCCAATCATAAGCGCTGGTATCACCAGGTAACACAGCAATTGGATTTCCTTTACGAATGGGAACTCCTGCACAACAATACATTCCAATATTACCGCGCTCATCAGCGTAAGCAGCATTCTGACTTACAGAATTAAAAGATTTCATAGCACCACAAAAATCCTCCCAGTTATGAGCTCTGTCTACAAGATACATACTCTGCAATTCATTACTCATTTCATTTCCCATCCAACGCATAGATACGGACTCGTTTCTAAGGTTTTTAAGCATGGAGATAATGGGTCCGCGGTGAGTAAACCTTAAGTTCATGCGCACTGTATCACCACCCCTGATAGCAAACACTTCGCGTTTAAGTACCAAAGCTTTCCATTTCCCATCCAATCGGTATTCAGTACTGTCAGGATTGATGGTTTCACGATAAAAATCAATATCATCATTCATTACATTGGTAAGCCCCCATGCAATACTATCATTATGCCCCGAAATAACAAATGGCTGACCAGGTAAAGCAACACCGGTAACATTAAGCTTTCCGCGCACTTTCTCATGGATTTGATACCATACACCGGGAGCTGAAAACCGAAGGTGCATATCATTAGCAAGTATTGGTTTACCCGACATTGTTTTACTTCCGGAAACCACCCAATTATTTGAGCCGTTAAAAACCTGCAATCCAAGTTCCTCCATTTTAGAAGAAGCCATCATTAAAGTGGAGCGCCAATCTACTTTTGCCAATGCCGCAGATGAATGATAAATCGTTGATTTGGTACTATCACAACCCGGAATAAAATCGGCAAGCTTTTCTTTGCTTAACTTATTAGCAAGTTTATGCAGTATTATTTCAGCATTCCAACATCCATTAAGATCCCATGCCATATAACTAATCAGATTGATGGTATATTCAACCTTCCAGGGTTCTGGTTTGTATCCCAAAAGTACAAATTCGATGGGCAGTTTATGATGACTTTGGGCTATATATTGGTTCACACCATCCGTATATGCCTGCAATGCCTTAATAACGTCAGGACTGCATTGAAGAAAAACCTTGCTCGATTTTTCTGGAATTCTTAGCGACCTCATCAACATATCAGTTTTTAGAAGGTCCCTTCCAAATATTTCGGACAATCTGCCTAAGGTCAATCTTCTCAGAACATCCATTTGCCATAAACGGTCCTGGGCCATAAGATACCCGACTACCCTATATAAATCCTCTTCATTCTCTGCGTATACATGTGGTATTGCATATAAATCACGATAAACTTCAACTCTTCCTGACAGACCTTTCAGTGTAACGTTTTTGTTATAATCGGGCAGGGCAGAGTGATTAAAGTGATACAAAACATAATACACAACAATAAAAACGACAATGATAAAAATCAAAAGATAGCCGAAAATTTTCTTTAACTTAGACATATGCTAATTAATAAGTTAATTGTTAAAAGTTATTTAAGCAGAAAAGATACAAATATTTGTCGAATGTTTTTAAATGAAATGAATTCTTTTTAAAAGGAAATGTTAATTTTACCTATTGTAAACACAGAAATCATTCCTCGCAAATGTTGTCATATCACAGAATTCGAATTATTATTCCATGGGAAGAATGAGATTATTGTTCATGACAGTGTTTATAACTCAACACCTGGTTATGATGGCACAGAAACTAAATGGTGATACAATTGTTCGTTTTCATGAAAAGACAAAGAAGGGATTAAATTTTGCCGCCTTACCAGCTTTAGGCTATGATTCAGACCTTGGTTTCAATTATGGGATTGTGGGTAATGTTTATCATTATGGCGATGGGTCGATTTATCCTCGCTACAAACACTCTCTATTTTTCGAATTCTCCCGATATACCAAAGGAAGCACAAAAAGTACAATATGTTACGATTCCGAATACCTCATTCCCAAAATCAGGGTGACTATCCAGGCCAATCGCACCAACGAACAAGCCGCAAATTTTTTTGGATTTAACGGATACAATGCGTATTACAATCCTGATTTTGAGAACAAAAACAGCACCTCCTATATTTCAAAAATGTACTATCGCTACGATCGTAAACAAACACAAATCGATTTAGGATTACAGGGTAATGTTATTGATCGTAAACTAAGATGGTTGGGAGGTTTTACCTATTTCAAAACAAATATTAAAACTGTAAATGTCGACCGGTTAAACCGAGGTAGAAAAAGTACTGATAAATTGCCCGATACACTTTTATTATACGACAAATTTATTGGATGGGGCGTTATACCATATAATCAAAAAAATGGTGGTATTACAAACTTACTTCGTTTAGGATTGGTTTACGATACTCGCGATAACGAGCCTAATCCTATGAAGGGATTGTGGAGTGAAATGATGATCGTAGCAGCGCCACCATTGATAGGTAATAAATTTGCCTATGCAAGATTGGTTATTACACACCGCCAATATTTTACATTGGTCAAAAAAGTTTTAAACGTGGCATATCGTCTCAGTTATCAGGGAAAAATTGCCGGTAATATGCCCTTTTACATGCTGCCTTACGCAATTAACTCAGATGCTTTTAGGGATGGTTTGGGGGGTAGCAGAACAATAAGAGGCGTTTTACGTAATCGCGTGGTTGGACAGGACTTTGTATATGGTAACGTTGAAATGCGATGGAAATGCCTTTACATGTATATATTTAAACAGAATATTTATTTTGCACTCACAGGATTCACCGATTTTGGACGAATAACCCGCAAATATAAATATGACACTACCAACCCTGATGCTATTGATTATCTTTCGAAAGGCAGTGCTGAAACATGGCACTCATCCTATGGTGTAGGATTTTATGGGGCTATGAATCAAAATTTTGTTGGTGGATTAACTTATGGAGTTGCTACCAATCCTAAAGATGGAAAAAATGGAATTTATATAGTACTTGATTTCCTTTTTTAACTTAACAAATCTTCCAGTTATGGCCGATGACCTAAAAGTTACTGATTCAAATTATCTTGAATTACTTCTTCAACAGGCGCATGACAGAATATCGCTAGCTGTTGATGCTGCAGGTATAGGGTTCTGGGATTGGAACCTTGTTACTAATGAGGTTTTTCTTGACGAACACTGGTTAAGCATGTTAGGTTTCAAGGATGGGGAAATTGAAAATCACCGATCCTTTTGGGAAGAATGCATTCATCCTGAAGACAAAGGCATGGTGATGAAAACCCTGCAAAATCATTTCAAAAATATTAACTCTGCATACAAAACCGAGCATAGGGTTTGTACAAAATCAGGCGACTATATTTGGATTCTGGATAGTGGAAGAGTGATCGAGAGGGATTCCGATAATACACCTAAACGAATTATCGGCATTTCCATCGATATCACTGAAAAAGTGTTGGCACGCCAACGAATTTATGAGAGCGAAGAAAAATATAAATCAATCTTTGAACATTTAAACGACGCATTTTGCAGCTTTGATTTCTCCGGACAAATTTTAGAGATTAATAAAAATTTGTGCGACCTGATTGGAGTTAAAAGTGAAGAGCTAAGGAATAACAATATAAATCTATATGTTGGCAATAAAAATCTTAAATACCTGCATCGGCGTTTAACCTACATTCTTGAAAAAAAATCTATCAATTTCGAAACTGAAATTATTACTCCTAAAAGAAGAGTTATCCCGATCAGCATCAGTGCACGCTTAATAACCACTGCCGAAAATGGAATAATCCAGGCGCTTATCCGCGATATCACTGAACGAAAATCTCAGGAAAAAGCCCTTTTAGACGAGAAACAAAAATTCAAAGCATTACTCGAACACTCCCCAAATGTGATCAGTCGATACGGTCGTAATTTTAAATGTCAGTATATAAGCCCAAATGTTTCAAAAATTATGGGTATTAATGCTGAAGAATTCATCGGTAAGCGGCTTGCTGAAGTGAACTTTCCTCCATCCCTGGCATCGCATATAGAGGAAAAAATGAAATGGATCTTCCGTAAAAATAAAGAGCAAACAATTAACTTTTCATTTGATACTTTTTTTGGAAAAAAACATTTCGAATCCATTATGGTTCCTGAAACAAATGGTTCAAACGTTGTAGAAACAATATTAATCACTACTTCGGATAATACCGAGCAGGTGAACAACGAACGAGAGCTTAATTTCAGTATACAAAAGCTTGAAGATGCCGAAAGAAATGTTCACTTTGGAATATTCGAAATGAACCTGGTACAGGGAATTATGACCTGGTCCAAGGAAATGTATCAGATATTTGAACGTGATCCGCAGCTCGCTCCCATGACAATTGAAGAATTCCATAATGAAATTGTGCATCCTGATGATTGTGCAATGGTAGCTGAAAACTTTACGCAGAGCATAAAAACAGGTTCAAATTTCAACATCACATACAGGATTAACACCTACAGTGGCAAAACAAAATATGTAAGCAGCGCAGGTAAAGTGATTAATGATGTTGAAACGGGTGTGCCTTTATCCATGCATGGAACCTTAATGGATATTACTGAAAAAAAACAAATTGAAAACCGGTTGTTCTCCGAAAGAGATATATTGCAAATAATTATGGACAATGTTCCTGACGCTATATATTTTAAAGATAACCAAGGCCGTTACCTAAGAGCAAACAAGGGCTTTGCAAAATTGTTTGGTTTTGATGATCCTGAAAGACTCATTGGAAAAACGCACTTCGATGTTTTTCCACAGGAAATTGCCGATCGCATTCATGAAAATGAACAATCAATCTTTATCTCAGGTATCCCACTCTTGAACCAGGAACGAGAAATACCTACTCCCTGGGGCAACGTTTGGTTGTCTGCTACCATTGTGGGCATTAAAGATTTTAATGGGCAAGTTAACCAGTTGGTAGGCATTTCACGAGATATTTCACAATACAAATTGGTTGAAGATCAATTAAGAAAAGCCAAAGAAAAAGCCGAACAGGCTGATAAATTGAAATCGACATTCCTTGCCAACATGTCTCATGAAATTCGAACACCCATTAACGGCATCCTTGGATTTGCTAACTTAATGGAAATGCGCGATTTCGAGCGCGACAAACAAATTCAATATCTAAGAATTATAAATAATAGCGGACACGTCCTTCTTAGTCTCATAAACGACATTATCGACATTGCTAAAATCGAAGCTGAGCAAATTAATATCGAATATACAGAAGTTGACTTTCATGCCTTGTTGCATGACCTGCATGAATTTTACCAGGGCGAAAAAATAAGACGAAGAAAAGAACATGTTGAAATTGACCTTGTTGTCCCGGAAAATCCTATTTCACAATTGATTATTACAGATCCTCTAAGGTTGAGCCAAATAATTAACAATCTTATTAGTAACGCCTTAAAATTCACTGAATCAGGTCACATTAAATTCGGCTATAAAATTGAACAAGATCAGGTCATTGTTTTTGTGAAAGATACGGGCATAGGTTTGTCAGCGGATGAATCCAAAATTATTTTTGAGCGTTTTAAACAGGTTGGAAAATCATCAAAGAAAAATGAAGGTACTGGTCTTGGTTTGGCTATTTCAAAAGGTTTGGTCGAATTACTTGGTGGAAACATCTGGGTAAATTCAGAACTTGGAGCTGGCTCTGAATTTTCATTCACTTTCCTTTATCGGGAAAGTAACAATCAAGCTATTGAAATTAACAGACCTCCATTAATTAAAGTTGCCGATTGTAAATGGAAAGGTAAAACTCTTCTGTTGGTTGAAGATGAACTAGTTAATTATACTTACATTTATGATCTGCTGGAAGGAAGCGGCATTAAGATTCTGCATGTTACCACTGCAGAAGAGGCTATCTGTATTTGCCAAACCCAACAAATAATAGACATTATCCTGATGGACATACGTTTACCAGGTATTAGCGGATTTGAGGCTACCAGTGCTATAAAAAAAATAAGAAAGGAAGTACCAATTATTGCCCAAACAGCCTACGCTATGGAAAATGAAAAAAAACAATGTTTTGAAGCCGGATGCGATCAATATCTTACTAAACCTTTTGATCAGGCTCTCCTATTGCAGGTCATCAATAATCATCTGCAATTTTCGAATTAAGAGGTTTCTATAAATGTAAATTTAATATCTAAAAGGGACTCGAAATACTCACCTTTCTCCAGCATGTCCTCATCTCCATTCTCATAATACCAATGAATAACAACCTGATGACCGTTATGCACAATATTGCTGAGTTCTTTAAGAAGCTGAAGAATTGATTTAGTTGAACCACTGTTCATATACTCTAACTCCAAATGAACATGTGTCTGAGGTTGTGAATTCATACAATACCTGAAAATCCAGGAGTACAAGTGATTATAAAACAATCCTGCATCTTCCGGGATAGAACGACCCCTAATCCTGACATTTCCGTTAACATCAAAATCAACTTCAGGAGTTCGACTTGTACCCTTAATTGACAGATTTTCCATTCGGTATAATATTGACCTAAAAATACAACATTTTATATTTAATAAAAAGATTATCGGTGAGTTATTCAAAATAATAATGCAAATAACCGTAATAATTAGATTTGAAGAGCTAAAATATTAAAGTCGCAGCCTCCGTGTGGATGGGACTACTGACTATGCCTTGGGTTAAAACAAGAGATTCCTCCCGAAGGTCGGAATGACTTTGACATCAGTGTGGTGTGGGGAATGAGGAAGGTTATAGCAGGCTTTGCATGCTATAACCTTCCTCATTCCTTCCTGCTCCTCTATATGGGCTGTCATTCCGAAGCGAAGCGAGGAATCTCATTACATACATCCATAATTTATTTTTTATACATCTAACCCAATTTATTTGAAAAAATTTAATATCTTTGTGATATCATTTTAATATTATACTAATCTAATTTTAATACTATGAAAACTGAAAAAGTTTATGAACCGGATTCTGGTTATGTTGCCTTAGTGGCAATATTACTTTTTATGGCAGGAGCAGTATTTACAGGAATTAATGGCTGGGTACTTTTTAGTGTCATACTCATTTTTTTAACTATTTTCACATTGCCCGGATTGTTGGCAATTCAGCCAAATAAAGCCTGTGTATTAACGCTTTTTGGCGACTATAAAGGAACTATCAAGAATAATGGATTCTTTTGGGTAAATCCATTTTTTTCAAAAAGGATGATCTCCCTGCGGGCACAAAACTTTAATTCGGAACCGATCAAGGTAAATGACAAAGTAGGTAACCCGATTATGATCGGAGTTGTATTGGTTTGGAAAGTAGAAGATACTTTTAAGGCTTCATTTGAAGTTGATAAATATGAGCATTTTGTAGTGGTTCAAAGTGAAGCTGCATTACGTAAACTAGCAGGAATGTATCCCTATGACAATTTTGAAGTTGAAGAGGCAAACATTACTTTACGTTCAGGTGGCGAAGAAGTAAATCATCAGTTGGAAAATGAATTAAAAGATCGTTTGGAAATAGCTGGAATACAAGTAATTGAAGCAAGAATAAATTACATCGCTTATGCTTCCGAAATTGCCGGAGCTATGTTACGCAGGCAACAGGCTTCTGCCGTTGTGGCCGCGCGTTTCAAAATAGTTGAAGGTGCAGTAAGCATGGTACAAATGGCCCTTGAACAACTGTCAAACAAGAAAATAATTGACATGGATGATGATAAAAAAGCAACCATGGTAAGTAATTTAATGGTGGTATTGTGCGGAGATAAGGATGTGAACCCTGTCATTAACACTGGTACTTTGTATCAATAGATGCAAAAACCAAGACCGTAAAAAATTAGGATTAAGCATAAATTAATCTTGTAATTAATTTTTGTAATTAATTTTTATACTGTATGTAAATTATGACTAAAAAAAAGGCTTTTGTGCTGCGAATAGATACTGAAAAACTCGAAGCCATTGAAAAATGGTCCTCTGATGAATTTCGCAGCATCAACGGGCAAATAGAATGGATTTTAGACAAGGCCTTAAAAGAGGCTGGAAGGATAAAAAACAACGATCATCAAGAAGAAAAACATGAAAACAACCCATCTGATTAATTTTAAATTCCATTGTCCAAAATGTGGCAATACTCAATTCGAGGTTGACAAATTTCAGGCGGCTGGTAGTGCATGGTTCAAAGATTACTTAAATAAAAAATTTACCATTGTAAGCTGTACCCGTTGCTTATTTACCGAAGTGTATAAAATTCCTTTTAAAAAGTTTGAGGAGATCGTACCCTTTATTAAAAATTGATTGAAATAAAATTAAAGATTCAAAAAATGAATCGAATGGCAAGCTGCAACCCCTGCGGTTTCTGTCCGTAACCTACTTTCTCCCAAGGTAACTGGCAAAAAACCTGCATTTTTTGCTAAGGTCACCTCTTCCTCAGTGAAATCTCCTTCCGGGCCAATGAGTATAAGCGCTTTTTGGCCCGGCTTATAACAATTACGAATCAATTGCCGATCACCTTCACAACAAGCAATCATTTTAACATCCTCCCCTGCCCTATTGATAAAATCACCAATCCTGACCAACGGGTTGAGCACCGGATGAAAAGCCTTGATCGATTGTTTCATGGCCGATTCGATAATACGATTACACCGGTCCGGGTTAAAACTTTTCTTCTCTGTTCGTTTGCAGTACAATGGCGTAATAGCATCAATACCAATTTCAGTAGCTTTTTCAAGGAACCACTCAAACCGATCTGCGTTTTTTAGCGGGGAAATTGCTATGTGCAGAAAATAGTTCCGCATTTCATAGTCCTGAATCACTTGCTGCACCAATATCTGGCATTTTTTAGGATGAGCATTGGCTATAATCGCTTCAAAGAATGTACCTTTCCCGTCTACCAGATAAATAGGATCGCCCTCATTCATACGCAACACCCTGATGGCATGTTTTGATTCTTCTTCACTAAGAAAATATTCCATCCCTGAAATATCGGGTGTATAAAAAATCTGCATAAAAAATCTACTTTTGAACATTAATAATAAATGCAAATTAACAAAAAACGAATGAAACAAATCGGTCTTCTATCGGACACCCATGGTTTTATTGATGAACGATTGTTTACGTTCTTCGAAAAATGCGATGAAATATGGCATGCCGGCGACATTGGAAATATTGAAACTGCTGACCGTTTAGCTGCATTCAAACCTTTCCGTGCTGTATATGGGAATATTGATGGCCATCAGGTACGATTGCAATATCCTCAGATTTTGCGTTTTGAATGTGAACAAACGGACGTGCTAATAACCCATATTGGAGGTTACCCAAACCACTACGAACCGCATGTGAAGTCAATTTTTCAAAATAAGCCACCCAAATTATTCATAGCAGGCCATTCTCACATTCTTAAAGTAATCTTTGATAAACGTTTCAACCTGCTTCACATCAATCCGGGTGCAGCTGGAAATTCCGGTTTCCACAATGTTAAAACTGCCATTAGGTTTATAATTGATGGCGATGCAATAAAGAACCTGGAAGTTTGGGAATCGCCCCGAAACTAATTTTCTATTTTACTTCAATAACCTCTCCTTCAGGTGGTTTATTTTCTGCTGGCTGATCATTTGTTTTTTTATCTTCAGGTTTATCTTCAACAGATTGATTTGCAGGTGTATCTTGAGGCTGAACATTGGGCTGATCCTCATCCGGAATTGCTACTTTATTATGGGATTTATAATCGCGTAAAAAATTGCGAAATTTAACATCAGAAGCAACCAGATAAATAAAAGGAGTTTGTCCACTATTAATTTTCATTTCCCGCGAGCGCAAAGGTAAATCTTTTACAACATTAACAAACTCATTATTGGAGGAATAAACCTGCATATTTCCTCTGGTATAGCCATAATAATAAAAATCACTATTACTTGGCTCAAGATAAATATCCATCATATCTCCGGTACGTCGTTTAAAAATTTCAACCACACCATCCATCATTCTGTTAATTTGATTATCCTTCACGTTTCCCAAACCTACCTTACCAAAAGACACAAAGGATTTGGTCGCCTGGTTCCATTTCATACTCAAACTTGTTAAGTACATGGTATGGTCCATTTCTGGTGGAAAAGATTTTGGCTTGCCCAAAAGGGTCATTTCCTCACGGTAGGTATTAGCGCTTTTCCAATCCATAAATTCATTTAATGATTTTACAAAAGTACCGCGTTTAATATCCAAACCCTCTAAATTCGGAAAACCTCCAATTGCTGTAACCATCAATTTCAAGGCATTGGGATCGAACATAAAATCAACGCTCAATAAAACATCTAATATGGTTTCGTGTGTGTTGAAATTACTTGTCATGTTTCCGTAGGTTGACAGTTTCATTTGTCCAAGGTCAATCCCCAGGCTAATCTTACCCTCACCATATTCAACACAATTGACTTTATAAAAACTCAGGTAACTACCTATTGTATCTTTATTAAGCAATTTGTCTTTTGAAGCGATTTCATAGGCCATTGCATCTTTATTGTAATGAAGAAATCCACTGGACGACAACATTAAATGATCACTATAGCGCCTTTTAGCCGATAAAAAAGCCGGATAAACGTGCACCGAATCTGAAGCGATAAAAAAGCCCGAATAAATCTTTTTGTAATCAATAGTCACCGGATTTTCTCCAACTGGAATGAATATATTTTTGGGCTCAATAACAGATGAAAACTTTAGCCAGTATTTGCCTAGTTTTTCACATTCTGTTTTAATTGCAGATCCCCCGTCAAAGTATAGGTTGGGACTAGAGGAATTCAATGTTAATTTACCCTGGAATGCAAAATATGGACTCAGCCAGAAACTGTCTGCTTCCACTATTTTTCCCACGGCTATTGTATGTATCGCAGTATCTATATGAATATCAGGAATATCTACAACCTCAATTTTTTCATTTTCATCCACATAATTATATTTGCCATTTCCTGTCAAATTCAAACGACCCAGAATATTCACTTTAGCATCATAAACCGTATGGAAACTATCTTTGAAATTAGCTATAATCTTAGTCTTAAATAATGGTCTCATGATGGCTTTTTCATCTATAACAACCTTACCGTCCGAAGGATAAATTATTGCATCGGCAACGCGTATAAGTTTTACGTCCGAAGCATTGAGTAAATTACTCTGGTAATCATAAACTGCGATAGGTGCAATAAAGTTGAGGGAATCCTGTTTTTTGTCGGTCGATATGTATCGAGGGCCATCAATTTCTTGCGAAAAATGAAAACGATCGTCCGTACTTGACCTTTCACCCTTCTTCACAACATCCGATTTGGTTTTTTGAGTACCCATTTCAAGTATTTTTTCATCCATGTTCCACTTAAAATAATCCAGGTAACTGATGTACTTATTCTCAGGAAATTGCACCAATGTATAATCTGCATTTGCAGTAAAATCACCTTTTTTTGAAGTAAAATCAACATGAGATTTAACATTATCGGTCATTACAGTAAAGCCCTTGTTATGAAGCGATTTCAAATGAAACTTTGAAGTGTCAGCATCGATAATCTGAGATTTATACTTAAACTCTTCAGAATACAAATCGGCTGTTGTAAGGTCCATCTTGCCTTTGCCACTCAATCCCTTAGGCTCAAGCAATAAGGTTCCGGTCAGGTTAGTTTGATCGTTATAAATTCTGAAAGGTTCCGGACCATTGTGTATAAACATTTTATCCTCAATTGTAAACCAATGAACATAATTTGACTTTGAATCCACCTGGGGAAATTCGACACCACTTGTTTGCTGAGCCACCGTAAACTCATCCGATTTTGTGTTCATCGAATCGGGATATAATTTAAAATCTTTTGAGGTAATCGTTGAGGCAAGGTACGTCATCTTGCCGGCAGCATGCAATCCTCTTGCGTCTAATTTGGTATCTCCATATAAATGTCCTTTACCCTCATAAATCATCGTTCCACCTGGGCCCGGGCTATATGTTAAACCCAGCGTGTAATCAGGTTCCAATACCAGCGGTTGTTTAACAGGTGGTAAAATTCCGGCAGATTGAAATTCTCCGGTAAATGACATACCTTCCTTCTTAAAGTTTGTCAAACTATCGATGGAAAAAGGATCCAACTGGTAAAAAAAGCTTTCTTCCGGATAAACACCGTGTTCAATTGACTTGGACTGATAATATACATACGAATTTTCGCGACTTGTAAAAATGGGATACTCTGCATACCTGTGACGGCCTGATTTATTGTCTGGTTTATCGATGCTTAATTCACCTGTAAGATGTTGAATTACACTTTTAATTTTTTGCGAAACGGGATGCCCAAAATTATCCACCTCCCCGGTTAATACTTTGATACTTACCGAATCAACATTTTGAAGATTAATCTTAAATTTGTTATAATCAAAAAAGAAATTACTACCGTAAAAAGAAAACAAACCTGCATCAATTGTCCCATCAAATTGGAAACTTCGATTTTGTTTCATAATAATTTGCTGGTTTGTCGGATAAATAGTAACATTTTGTGAATCGCTAAGGGCAATTCGGGAGATTCCGTTAATAGACAGATCGTAATTATCCATATCAAGAATTGCATTGTCAACAGGAGCCTGTGTGGTTGATGAAAAGCTCAATACATCAAAATCAATTTTTCCCGCACTTGAACTCAGGTAACTTTGAAGCCGATCCTTCATAATCACTTCATCTGTTTGGATATTATAATAGATAAATCCTTTCTCTGCCATGCTCATTAATACCTGCCTTACTTCGTTGAGCGATCTGCCAAGATAATTGGCAAAAGCTGTAGCCGGAAAACGGGTGTAAAGCATCTTCAATGAAAATTTTCTGAGTGCCACCAATGGATTAGCTGCATCTATCCCTTGAAGCGATTCGAATTGTAATTGATTGAAAAAATTTTGCGAAACAAACCTGGCATTACCAATAGCTGATGCTCTGGACATGGTGAGATTAATCTTTGGCTGTTCTATGCGCCATGTTAATTGTTCAAAATCCATGTCCATCTTGTGATATGAGTTATTGTAGGGACTTCTTGACGAATATTCTTCGGAACGAAATAGATTAACTTCTTTCTCTTTTACCAAATAATTAAAGGTAAGATCTGAATGGAAAATAGAATCCTGGTCAATATTGATTTTTACAATAGTATTAATGCCTGTGACTTTGTCAGGCCGGAAAACAAAAAACTTGGAACGCACCTCCATTAAAATTTGACTACCTTTTTTTACCGTTAGCTTTGCATCTTGTGTTTCATTACCCGATCCTATAATCTTGGCACCGCGCATGGAAAAACCGCCATCATAATCAATGTTTTCATACAAATCTTTAAAATAAAACCGTTTGTTATAAGAGTCAAATTGTGGATAAGTGGCAGATTCTTTTGATTGTATATGAATAACTTTGTCAATCAAAACTCCCAGGGCCGGGGTTGCAAAATATTTTTTATAATTATAGGTAACTGAATCTGCATGCAACTCAGATTTAGCAAGATCGAGCTTATACCGATTTAATTTTGCAAAAACTTCAGCCGCATCATATCCAGCGCGTTCCCAAGTTACAATTCCTCCTTTTCCGAGCCACTTTCGTCCCAATGGATAATATATGCCGGATGTTTCTTTAATTTCTATACTATCATGTTTTGAATAACATTTGAGAAAACCTAAAGGAAACATAATCCGGAATGAATCGTTCTCTGCAATAAACTTATAATTTCCACCTATATATCTCCATTGTGCTGAATTTGTGTTATTTAAATAATGGTCACTTTGCAAATCATTAAGTGCCTCCAATAAATTAGTAAGGTGGTTAAGTGAAGTTTTTTTATTCATCATAAATGACCCCATGAAACTCATCCAGGTTTTATAGTTGTCCATATTTTTAGCATCTTCCTTAAAATTAAGCAATACTTTTATCAGCAGCCTAAAATGAGATGTTCGCCCCTTTCGATCGAAAATAAGAACGGAAATCCGGGCTATATCTTTTTTTTCAGTTTCGTCAAAACTACTGGTATTCCATGAAGTAGTAAATTTTTCAAGTAACAACTTATCATCTGCAGAAAGATTAGTACCTAAAACACTGGTCAATTCTTCAGGATATTTCTCGACTTTTGATGAAAAACCAGTTAATTTTTGAGCTGATATGTTTTGAAATATTAACCAGCAGATGATTAGAATAGTGAATTTGATCTTCATAAATCAAAATTTAGAAAATGTGATTACAAAACCGAATTTAAGGAATTTTGTTGTTCTTTAGATAATTTCTCAATAATTTCTATACTTTGAAAATAATCAAGCTGATAGACCATATTCTTCGTAAGTCTTTTTTTAATAATGTTTTATAATTATTAAAATAAAAAATCATCCATCATAAAAAATATTATTTTTACGCTTCTTTTTAGAAAGCATAAATTATGAATAAGATCATTGAAAAAGAATACTTGTCGGATAAGGTTGTTAAATTGGTTATTGAATCTCCAAGAATAGCAAAAAAGCGTAAAGCAGGGCATTTTGTAATTGTGAAGATTGGGGAGAAAGGCGAACGCATTCCACTTACCATATCCACATCGGATCCGATCAAAGGAACCATTACACTCGTTATTCAAACCATTGGTGTAACAAGCTATAAATTAGCAAGATTAGAGGTAGGCGATGAAATAACAGACATTGTAGGACCACTGGGTCATCCAACCCATGTTACAAAAGTAGGAACCGTGCTTTGTGCCGGTGGTGGCGTTGGAATTGCACCATTACTTCCTATTGTGGAATCAATGAAACAAATGGGAAACAGAGTAATTACCGTATTGGCTGCACGTTCAAAAGATCTGATTATTCTTGAGAAGCAGATTAGAGCCTTTTCGGACGAAGTGATTATTATGACGGACGATGGCAGTTATGGAACAAAGGGATTAGTTACAAACGGCATGGAAGAAATTATCCAACGTGAGAAAATTGATCTTTCGGTAACTATCGGCCCTGCTGTTATGATGAAATTCACTAGTTTGCTTACAAAAAAATATAATATCCCCACCATGGCAAGTTTAAATTCAATTATGGTGGATGGTACAGGTATGTGTGGTGCCTGCAGAGTATCCGTTGGCGGAGAAACCAAATTTGTATGTGTGGATGGACCTGAGTTCAACGCACACGAAATTGACTTCGATGAATTATTGATGCGTTTAAGCGCTTACAAAGAATCGGAAAATATTGCCACAAAAAATTACTTAGATAACAAACAGAATTAAAATGAGTGCATTGACAGACAAAATAAAAGCCCAAAGAGAAGAGAACTGGCGGGTTATTCTCAGAAGTCAGATTAAAGCAAAAGATCGCACGACTATTGAACGGGTTAAAATGCCCGAAGAAGAAGCAAACGTAAGAAACAAAAGCCATATTGAAGTAAATAAGGGCCTCACGGAAGAGCAAGCAGTATTGGAAGCTCAGCGCTGCCTGGATTGCGTTAATCCTACATGCATGCAAGGCTGTCCGGTTGGAGTAGACATTCCAAAATTTATTAAATACGTAGAAGCACAAGATTTCTGCAATGCACTTAAAGCCATTAAAGAAGGGAATTCCTTTCCTGCTATTTGCGGTAGGGTTTGCCCACAGGAAGTTCAGTGCGAAGAACAATGTTTTTATAAAGTTAAACTGAAAAAGCAATCTGTTGCCATTGGAAATTTGGAACGCTATGTTGCCGATCGTGACATGAAAAGTGGTAGTATTCACATTCCTAAAGTTCAGCCAAAAAACAATATTAAAGTAGGCGTAGTGGGCTCTGGCCCTGCCGGATTAGCTGTTGCCGGCGATCTGGTTAAGTATGGCTACCATGTTACTGTTTTTGAAGCATTACAC
>WSSedL1CaDRAFT_10000824_pt1 | contig 20333 bp, 15 predicted proteins | sample WetSurSL1Cattail_FD_9464 | JGI IMG/M metagenome (IMG submission 9464)
TCCTCCACAAAGGCAAGCCACTCCTCGGTATGAGAATCAAAACCGATCTCAACACAAGTGCGGGTTTCGGGAGCAGAGTGCGTATGTGTAGCACTTACGGAAACATTTTTGATACCAAATCGTTCCAGGGATTTCTCCCTTATATGTTCAACCTGCTCCTGCATAAGACACAATGTATCACAGCTTGTCATTACAGCATTCGCCTTACCGTCACTGATAAAAAATGCTTTTGCATATATCTGGTCATGTATTCCACAGGACGGTTTGTTCCTGGCGGCGAATCCCCCCAGCCACATTGGATGCCGGGGGGTAATAATCCTTGATGAAAATCCCACTTTAAACATAGATATCACCTATTCTTTATATTGTCCCAATTTGGTACTATAGTGAAAACTTACGATTTATCCTTACCTCAGATGTTTGACTCTGGGGAAGTATTTCTGCTCAAGCGCATAGTTTGCTTCGTCGCCTCCAACTTCATTGCCGCTCATCCACACCGGCGGCTTAATGCCTCTTTCCATCAATATGCGGCAAGTTTCAATAACAAGAAGGTTCCAGACAAAGGAATTGCAAAGTACGCTGGTACCGGCAACTTTCTGATCAAGCCCGTCAATTTCACCAATGGCATCGGCATAAGGAACATGGCAGTCCATATAAACGTCAACAATTTCGTATAGATTAAGTCCGCTCGAGTGTCTTGCATGATGCCCCTTTGGAACATTGTCGCAAAATGCATTCGAGGTGATTGCTGCCGTTTTTAACCCGCGCTTTTTAGCCTCCAGTGCTACATCTATGGTCATGGAATTAAATCCATACGCATTGCAGATGATAATCAACTCGCCCGCTTTGCAATCATACATGTCAAGAGCACTGCATCCATAGCCTGGCGTACGTTCCACTATATTTGACCTCTTGGCGCCCATCATCAGATTTGTTCCGCAGTCGAGCATCGCATCCATGGGTGCCAACCCTCCTGCACGCCACAGGGTCTCTTCCACGACCAGATTGGAATGCCCGCCTGTACCAATCATGTGTATCAGCTCATCGCGTTCTATGGCATCTGCCATCCACCCTGCAACTTTCGTGATCTTTGGCAGGTCCTCTTCAATCTTGCTAAACAGCCCGAAAATATCCTTTTTAAATTTAACGGTTTCTTTTCCCATCGTTAATCCCTCCTGCACATTTTATATGCTCTCGAAAACTCCAGGAGCTTTTGCTTAATATATTTCAGTATTCGGCTTTTCTGCTTCAGTACTTATCAATGCTGCTTAAAGAAATGCCATGTCCCTATATGAGGCGGATCCCCCGGATCGTCCTTTAAAAGCTCTTTATAATTCTCAGAAACTTTACGGAATGCGGAAGCATATTCTTCTATGATTTCAGGTTTATAAAATTTAAACCACGGAGCAGAAAAAATCACAGTTCCAATTTTCCCGCTTACAGGAAGATCTTTATCAAAAGCTCTGATATCCTCATCTTCCCTGGAATTTGCTATTCTTGTAGGCTTGCCATGTCCGTAAATATCACAGGTATTATAAACGGGGTGTGTATGCAGAGGATTGTTGCAGCCGGGAACGCAATTATTGATGCCTTCTGCTCTTACCGCCTCTGTAAAACGTGTAATGGAAAGCCCGCCCAGTTGTTCCTTCATATAATGCGCATATGGAATATACCATCCGGCCATGTTGCTTCCCAAACCATCCTGCACTCTGTGCGGTTTCATCCCCGGTACATCCTTCAGCAATTCCCAGAAATAATCCATGGACTTTCTTATCCCGGCACATCTTTCATCGTAATATTTGAGCTGTACTCTTCCGACTGCAGAGCTGACCTGGTGCATACGGTACTTGTAACCTCCCAGTGGCAGCCCTGCGTATTTTTTCAGTTCTTCATTTTTAATCCGGTCATCAAAACGCTCATAATGTCCAAATGCAATTGCCCTTTCATAAATGCCGGCATTATTGGTGACCAGCATTCCGCCCTCACCGATGGCAAAAGACTTCCCGGTCATAAGGGACATTGCCGCCACATCTCCAAAGGTACCGAGCTTTTTGCCCTTGTACATTCCACCCTGCGCGTGAGAGACGTCCTCGATCACCTTTAGCTTATGTTTCCTGGCTATTTCCATTATGGGATCCATATCTGCAGGATGCGCAAGATAATGAACCACCATGATCGCCTTCGTATTCCTGGTTATACGTTTTTCCATACTTGCCGGATCAATGCATAATGACTCCGGATCAATATCCGCAAAAGCCACCGTACTGCCAAGTGAAAACGCCGAAGTGATTGATGCCCAGTATGTAACACTTGGGCAGATAATCTCGTCGCCTATCCCCATCCCGCACCCGAACATAGCTGCGTGAAGTGCGGAAGTGCCGTTATTGAAAGCCAGCGCATAGCTCGTACCCTGCCATTTTGCAAATTCTGCTTCGAATTTAATTGTAATATCCGTGCCGGACATAGCGCGTCTGTTTAATACATCCAGTACTGCTTCTTTATCTTCATCTGTTATTATAGGCCAGCTGAAAATCTCATCGTGATTAGCGCCGACTGATTTCGGTCCTCCAAGTATTGCAAGCTTGCTCAACATGATGTACACCTGCCTTATCCAAATATTATAGTCTGACTATTCTGCCTGTCCTTGATGACTCATAAACAGCAAGAATTATTTCAACGGGCTTTCTACCCTCATATTGATCAACAAGCGGTCTCCTGTTATCCGAAATTGCATTTATCATATCTCCGATCTGTTTTACATGCCCATCAATGCTGAAGGCAGTCGGATTATTGGAAGACATGACCTCTGAATGCCCTATTTTAACATCTTCGGGAACCTCCCGCCCCTCAATATTCCAGCTGAAAATACTATCCTCCTCAAGTACTATACTGCCCTTGTCACCACTGACCTCAAGCCTTCTGGGTGAACCGGGGTATATGGATGTGGTACCCTGAATTACACCCAAAGCGCCATTCTTGAATTCCACCAGAGCAGTTGCGGTATCCTCTACTTCGATAGTCCTGGCTAAAGTTTTTGCATGACCGAAGACGGTTTTTACAGGCCCCATGATATACTGAAGCAAATCAATGCCATGTATGCCCTGGTTCATCAAAGCGCCCCCGCCGTCCATCTTTTTCGTTCCCCTCCAGCCGCCGTTTCCATAATACTCTTGTGACCGGTAATATTTCATATATATATCGCCCATTACAAGTCTGCCCAGCAAATTTCTGTCGACTGCATCTTTTAGCTTCTGCACCGCATCCGTGAACCTGAGCTGCGAAATAACAGCCATCTTGACTCTATTGACTTCACAAGCTTGAATGACCTCATCACATTGTTCCAGCGTAATCGCCATAGGTTTTTCCACGATGATGTGCTTTCCTTTATTAGCCGCCTGTATTGCCAGAGGTGCATGCATGCCGCTGGGTGTGCATATGCAGACTACATCAATTCCGGAACTTGACAACATTTCTTCAAGGCTGTTGAAGTCACGGATATCATACTTTCCGGCAAAAGCTTTCCGGGTGTTTTCATTTACATCAGTCACACCTGTAAGCTCCGCCCCGTCAAGTTTTCTGATTGCATCAGCGTGCCAGTTTGCAATAATCCCGCCTCCGATTATTCCAAACCCAAGCTTCTTATTTTTCATATTATTTATCCATTCCGCCGCTGCCGCCAGCGGCATAAATAGTAACGGGAAAATGGCGTACGGTTTAAGAAATGCTATCTTCCTTTTTTTACGTGGCTATATTCGCGCAAAAAGATTTATGTTAAGAAATAATTATTTTTTACAGCGGAGAGCTATAGAAGCTCTATTATTAACATGACATCCCTTATAATGTGATACGGATCCTTTACCGGCAGTGCTACCACCTTTTCAAGCGGCTTGTTCTGACAGTCACGTATCTGAATCCATTCACCTATGTCTTTATTGGGGTTTGGAAAAACATTAAAAGCATATTCGCTGACCATTTGATAAAGATCCATAAATTCTTTATCACCGGTTAAATCATAGCATAACAAGGTGGTATACAACGCTTCAGCGTGAGGCCACCACAGCTTTGTATCCCATGTCTCTGTGACAGAAATATCATAAGGCTCGTTTATCATTCTTCCTGCAGGCTTCCCGCCGTTTCTGTCCGCATAATGGTACAGTCCGCCATATTCCTTATCCCATCCGGTCTTGATGCTGTTCTTTACAATACGTGCTATTTTATTATAAATTTCATCCCCGGCATTTGAATCTTTGGCAACCTTCGTACAAAACCACATACTTTCTACCGCATGACCAGGAATAATGTGTCGTACCATTAAAGTATCCTTATTTGAAGGATCCTCCGATACCATCTCCTTAATCAGTCCGCGTTCTTTGTCATAATGGTAATTGAGAATACGATTCATGAAACCTTTTGCATCCCCGAAAATTTGCTGATATCTATTGTGCTTGAAAGCCTTGAGTGCGTCATAAAGCACAGATGCCACATTGCACATGATCATCGGAACAGCATGTGCAGAATAGCCTTTCGGAATAGGGTACGGTTCCGACACAATTTCTCCGCGATTTAAATATGCCTGCGTCCTATCATAAAGCTGCAGTGCATCTTCAAGCGGACCTTTTTCGCCGGACACCCTTGCAAGCTCCGCAAAGCCCATGATCACAAAGCAGTCTACATAAAAGCTTGTATAGAATCCTTTACCCGGTATGCTCTCTTTCTTTGTTCCATCTCGTTCAAGAAGGTATGCGCAAACACCTTCTTCTTCGTTCAAGACTGCATTTTTCTTTATAAATTCGTAAGTTTTCCGTGCATGTGCCAGGTATAACTGCCTGTCGTCATCTATCAGGCCTTTATCAATCAACTCGGCATACCTGGCTAACATCCATATAACACGGCCTTGCGACCAAACATATTTATCGGTGCTTAAGCGCATGCTGCCGTCATTCGAATAACATGTATAAATACCGCCATATTCATGATCCATCGCATTCTTCCAAAATCTCATCAGATCATTTTTCAGAAAATCGCAATAAAATACCGATAATGCTTTTCTATCGTAAATCATACCAACTCTCCTGTTCTACTTTAAACCTGTTGTGGCAATACTCTGCATTATTTGTTTGCGAAACAGTATAAACACAGTAAGTATCGGGATTATGGATATAAGTGACCCTGCTGCGATCAAACTGACATTTACACTATATGTTGACTGGAACATTGCAAGTCCGAGTTCCATATTATAAAGCTGTTTGCTGCTGACTATAAGCAGAGGCCATACAAATGCATTCCAACCATCAAGGAATGCAAATATTCCAAGAGCAGCCATTGGTGCTTTAAGCAAAGGTAATATCATTTTTATAAAAATTGTCCATTCGGCAGCACCTTCTACCCTTGCAGCCTCCAACAGTTCATCAGGAATTTGTTGAACTACGGTTTGCCTCATAAAAAACAATCCGAAGCTCATGATCAAATATGGCATAACCATTCCGGAAAACTTGTTCACCAAACCCAAATTGTTCATTTGAAGATATAATGGGATCATATATATTTCAAAAGGAATAATTGCCGTACCAATTATAGCGGCAAAGAAAACATTGAGCCATTTATAGTGAAATTTTCCACAAATATATCCTCCAAGGGCAGAAGAAAACAAAATTGCCGAAGTGGAAATCGTAGCCATAAGTACACTGTTTAAAAAGTATCTGGCAAAAGGTGCAGCCTTGAATACCCCAACAAGATTATCAATATTAAATAGCTTTGGTATGATAGTTGGAGGCCAGTTGTTAAGTTCTGTCGGACTTTTGAAGGCAGTGGAAAACAGCCACAGAAAAGGAAAAACCATAACTATTGAACCTAATGTAATAATAATTGTACCTGTGATACTGCTCCAACCGGCTTTTATTTTTGCACTAACCTTATTGGCAGTTATATCAGTATTCATGCTTTCACCTTCTTTCGGTTTTTTAAATCTCCTTTATCCCTGGCTAAAGCAAACTGGATTACTACTAATAAAGAAACTATCGCAAACAATACTACTGCTTCAGCTGATGCAAACCCCATTTTAAAGAAGCGGAAGCCGTTTTCAAACATGTCGTAGACCAATACCCTGACAATATAGCCGGGGGATCCTTGAGTATCTGATGCCAGAACATAGACAGTACTGTAGACATTATAGCCTGTTATCAGTGTCGTTATTGATATTAGCAGCGTTATCGGTTTCAATAGCGGAATCGTTATATGTCTGAAGCTTTTAAACCCTGTAGCTCCATCAATTGATGCTGCTTCGTAATATTCCTTTGGTATCCCTGTAAGGCCTACGATAAATATCAGCATATTATATCCTAATATTTTCCATATGGTGATCATTGCAACTGATGTTACAGCTAAGGCCGGGGTGGTCATCCATCCCAATGGTTCAATCCCAAAAATCGAAATAAAATAATTAAGATATCCTGTGTTGGTGTCTAAAATTCCCTTCCACGCTATTGTTACCGGAACCATGGGCATTATGGCAGGTAAGAAATATATCGACTCAAAAAATGGTCTATATTTGACTTTGTTTACAAGTGCATTTGCAACAATCAACGATAAGGGGACAGAGATTAAAAGAACACTAAAGGCAATTATAGTTGTATTCTTAAGAGCAGTTATAAACAAATCACTATGAAATAGTTTTATATAATTATCAAAACCAATAAAAGGCTTTTTCAACGAAACCATGTCCCAATTATGAAAACTCAAATAAAAGGTGCTGAATATGGGAATGAAGCGCAAATAGGTATATAGCGCCAATATAGGCAAGAGACCAACGATGCAAAAGCCCAATGGTCTGGATATTTTTCTTTTTTTTACTACTTTAGAAACTGTCGACATATGCCCACCTCAGAATTCTATTGGTTTTTTGTTTGATACTGCTGTAATAGGCAGAAAGCCCATTACAGCAGTATGGAACATTTTCATTCGGCTAGATGTCCATTTTCCTTAAGAATACTGTTCGTTTCTGCAGCACATTCAGAAAGGAAGGCTTTCATTTTCCCGGTATTATCAACAAAGCTTGGGTCTGTAAAGCCTTTCGATGCCAAACGGTCTGCAAGCTTTGTTTCTATTTCGTCAAACTCGTCTATCATAGGAATAACATTGATCGTTTTATATGTTGAGAAGAATGCCTCATATTGAGGATTTTCTGCAATAAAGTCTTTCATGTCCAAATCTAAACGCCCTGACTGCCATCCTGACATAGAAGTCATTTGCTTGTGGTTTTCAGGCGTCATCATGAATCTGATGAAGTCCCAGGCTGCCTGAGTTTTATTGTCATCTTTGGTATTTGTAACAAAGAAGTCATAGGCATTTCCGATATTGGCATCACCAGGCATTGGAGCTGTGAAGTAATCAAGCTGCGGAGCTTTCGTTTTAATGTCGGCGATAACCCACGTTTCTCTGGCAAACATTGCTGTCTTTTCTGTTTCAAAGCCCTCGGCATCAGATTTTATATCAAAATCACAAGTCTTATATTTATAAAGCATGTCAACATACATCTGAAGGGTCTTAAGTCCGGCTTCATTGTCATAACCAGCCTTGTATTTCTCAGGAGAGACTTCCTGCACTATAGATCCTCCATTTTCCATCATCAATATCCAGAACTTTTCAGCCAGGCCACTGCCACCGCCGACTAAGCGAAGGCTAAGACCAGAACGTATAATTTTACCGGATGCATCGTACTTTGTAAGCTTTTGGGCATATTCCATAAGCTGCTCCATTGTCTTTGGGGCTCCTGTAAGCCCGGCCTCTTTCAGCATTGCGGCATTGCAGAATAAAGCTGCCGTACCATACATGTGAGGTATGCCATACACAATGCCTTCCAATTGTCCAACTCCGGCAATAGCGGGATCATAAGCACCACCGGTAACATACTTTGCAAGATCGTCCGGCGCTTTTACCAACATGTCCTGCTTTGCGAAGCGCATTGCTATATTTGGATCCATAGATATGATATCTGCGCAGGATTGGGAAGGTAAAGAAGTTGTAACTTTCTTCTCAAAATCTCTCAAAGGAAAGCTGGAAACTTCTATTGTAACATTTGGATTGGCTGTATTATATTCCGCAGCCATCTTACTAATCCATGTATCCAGCTCCGGGTATCCAGTCCATATGGACAATTTTACAGGGACCGTTGACTTTACGCTTGATTGTTCACTCGGTTGTGTACTCGTCTGATCTACAGCATTAGTCCCTGCAGCAGAATTGTTTGGTTGTGTGCCGCAACCGGACAGACCCATTAAAAAAACAAGTATAACCGATAAAGTGATAGCTCCGATACGTTTCATTTTCATTAATAATCCTCCCTCTATACTCCATGATAAGTAGTTGAACAAAATAACACTTTGCTTCATTTAAAATATAAGGTTATGTGGTATTGTAAAATAAACGGATATATATATCTTGCAAGATATTAACTTCATTATACTAATTTCAGCATAATAACAGAATGAAGTATCTTTAGCGATACACGCAAAATCTTTCTGCAACTAGATATCTATAAAAAATCTCTTGGAAAATCCTTTTAGAAAGTTGTATTATATTTTGAAAGGTTGGTACAATATTTTGAAAGTTAAGGCTATTTTAACTGTCTATTAATCTTGAGTAATTTGCTGGGAGATATACCTATATACTTTTTAAACAGCTTACTGAAATAGGAATCATCATTTATTCCGACTTTTTCAGCAGCCTCGTAACTCTTTAAACCGTTTTCCTGCATCAATGTTTTAGCCCTTTCCATTTTTGTCTTATTTACATAATCCACAAAACCCTCTCCGATCTCTTTTTTAAATATACTTGACAGGTAGCACTTACTTATGTTGCTTATTTTTGAGGCTTTATCCAGGGTGATGTTTTCACTGATATTTTCAGCAATATATTTTTGCAGCTTTATTATTTCAGGCTTTTTAGCATCAAGCTGCTGACTATTTATGAAATCAAACAGCTTATTTACAAGTTCCTCAAAGCAATGAGTTATATCAGAAATGGTTTCTGAAGTCATCAGCAAGTCCAACGGGTTTACACTGAAATTGGCAGATATAAAATTAGCCTGAGTATCAAACTTTTTGGCAAACATCATTAGGCTGTGAAAAATATCCAGTGAACCTTTTCTTACTTTTTCAGGATCACATACTCTGTACTCTGATATTTCATCAAAGAAACTGTGAATGATCGCATTCACTCCCAATTCATCAAAGTCTTCGAGTCTTTCAAGAAGACTTTTTTCATTAGCATAATTGAATAACAAATCCTCGCCGTCAAACTCACTAATATCCCCGTAAAAAATAATACTTTCTCTCCCGCAGTAAAATTTATATTTCATTGCAGTTCTGGCTTCAAAATAGGTTTCTCTGATACGGGTATACTCAACAGGCACGAGGTTAATCCCAAAAGAATTGGATATATTCAAGTACTTTTTAAAGGAATTATTAATCTTTTTTAAATACCCTGAAATCAGATCTTTGTTATAGAGCATATCAGAGGTGTTCGGGCACCTGAGCAGAATAATATATTCACCATTCTTCACCTCTGCGATATCACAATCGGCGAATTTCGACATGCTTTCTTCCAGTATATTTATAAAGGAAGATTTGAATAAATAGCAATCCTCTATTTTGCTCCTGGCCGGGGCACAGGAATGATCATCTATACCACAGCAAAGCACGATATTGAAACCTGAATCAATATTTATTCCCAATGAGGTTAACTCTTTAACAAAATTCTCAGGTGTCATTGATCCGGAAATCATTTTCCTGTAGATATCCTCTTTTAAAATATATTTATTTTTTCGGAATTCATTATTCGTATTTTGGATAGTATTTTCACTAATATATTCGCTCTGCAAAAGCTTTTTTACTTTCAGCAAAACCTCCAGAAGAATTTCAGGCTCTAAAGAAAGCTTAAGAATATAATCCTCGGCGCCAAGCTTCATAGCCTTTTTTACATAATCCATGTCGTTGTAGCAGCTGAGTACGACCGTTTTTATGCCGGGAAACCTCTTCCTAATTTCACTTATTAATTCAATCCCATCCATTTTGGGCATTTTAATATCTGTCAATACGATGTCCGGATGAGTTTCCTCAATTACTTCAAGGGCATTTATTCCATTTACCGCTTGTCCTGCAATCTCAAAGCCATGTTTCTCCCAATCAATGCAGGATTTTATTCCAACCCGTATAAGGATTTCATCATCCACAATAACAACTTTTATCATCAAACCACCTCATCTTCAAATCCCGGTATTTGAGGAATTGATATGGATACTGTTGTCCCTCTTTCCGGTTCGGAAGTTATACTAAGGCCATAAGTCTGTCCATATTTCAATTTGATCCGTTCATGTACATTATTCAGGCCTATGCCGTTAAATTTATGCTTTGTGTTTTCATTATTAAACAATAGATGCTCAATTCTGTCCGCATCCATTCCCATACCGTTGTCAATAACCTCAATGACAATACTCTCCTCTTTTATATACGCATTTATATCAATTCTGCAGTTGTCATTTTTGTCTTCGAACCCATGAATGATGCAATTTTCAACAATTGGCTGGAGAATTAACTTAGGCATCTTGCAGGAATAGATACTTTCATCATTAATATTGATTCGCATTTCAAATTTATCGTTATACCTGACATTTTGTATATAAATATAACATTCCGCCAGCTTAAGCTCTTCTTTGAGAGTAATCTCCTCCTCACCTTTGTTAATGCTCACTTCAAGCAGCTTTCCCAAAGCGGAAATCATTTTTGAAACATTATCTGCTCCACTCATTTTAGCAGACCACTTTATTGTACTTAAGGTATTAAACAGGAAGTGTGGATTTATTTGTGCCCTTAAAGCCTCATATCGCAGATCATTTTCGAGTTTCTGCTCCTGAACCACTGTGTTCACTAGTTCTTCAACCCTGTTGAGCATATTGTCGAAACTATGTACCAGGCCGTTAACATCGTCCAGATTTTCATTTTCTTTTATTCCTACCGAGTAGGCTCCAACCTTCATCTTCTTCATTCGTTTCAGTAATTGCCGTAAGGGGTTTATGGTATTCATAATCATACCGGTTCCCAATAACAGGAATACGCTAAAAACAAGTATATTAATTGAATTTATCTTAAATTTAAGAGAGTCTATTTCTTTGATTATCTCTTTATAGGGAACAAGGGATATACTGCACATGCCGAACTTTTTAATAGAATTGTAATTCACCATGAATTTTTCATTATCAATCGTGGTAAAAAAACTGCCGCTCCCGTAGTATAAGTTTTTGGACATAATATCTTTATTTGTAAGTATTTTATCCTCAATGGACTTTTCAGAACTATATATGATCTGGCTGTTCTCGTTTATTATTGCAAAGTAGCCGTTAATGGAATTTCCAATAATTTTCCCCAGATCATAAGCACTAAAATTAATCATTAATTCCCCGGCCACATTTTGGGGGGAATATTTATTTCGAATGGATTTTACTATGGAAATATATTTATCGTCTCCCAAACCTTCTATCTCATAATTGTAAGGAACATTCCACAGTACTCTTACATCTCCGGATTTAACTGTTTCAAACCAGTCCTGCGAAAGAAATTTATTGATATTTTTATATTCCAATTTAAGCTTTTTATCAAAGCTGTCCATGGAGGAATACATGTTCCCGTCGGCGCCTATAATGATTACATGGACATTATTGTTGAAAAATACCTTTCTCTTCATTGAATTAATCTCATTTTCAGTCCTGGTAATTCTCGACATATCGTCATTTGTATAAAAAGCCGGATCCTTCATTTGAAAATCATCATTATAATTTTTTTGATTTGGTTCTATTGATACATTGTCCAGGATGGTATCATCCGTTAAGATAATGTTAGATAATGTAATCATATCAAGACAAGTATTTTCAACCTTGCCGCCTACTTGTTCAAGGTTGTCCATAATAAGGCTGGAAGTATTGTCAATTATGATTTCTTCAGTATGTTTTAAGTAATTATTAATAGAAAATATTACTGGTGTAAAAAGGAATATCAATATTATCAGCAGGAGTTTTACCTGCAGATTGCCTAAAGCTGTTTTTACAAACACAACTACCCTTTTCATGCAGGTTCCTCCTCCCTCGCACCAAAGCAGTATAAAACTTGTACAGTGCTATCATAACAAAACATATATCTACTTAACATAATACAGTATCAATACTCTATTTCCTATTGGAAGGTTATTGATATTCATAAGAACAAGGGGCATATACTGCCCCCTATTTTTCCTGGTACTTCCACTTTTCGATTTTATAAAACTCCTCCATATATTGTATTACCCTTAACTACAGTCATCTTAACATTTATATCCTCATCGAAAATAACGATATCCGCATCTTTTCCTTTAGCCAGACTGCCCGTTTTCCTATCAACACCAATAATCTTTGCCGGGGTAATAGTCATCATTTTTACTGCATCAACGAGCGGTATTCCTGCTTGCTTTACAACAGTCCTGACAAGCCTGTCAGTGGTAGCTACACTTCCTGCGAAAGCAGAACGGTCCGGAAGCTTGGCAACTCCGTCTTCAATTATTATCTTTTGGCCATTTTTAAGGCTTCCTGATATGCTTTCTCCCTCAGGCATTCCGGCTCCCCGTAAAGAATCAGTTATAAGAGCAATTCGGGATGGGCCTTTTATTTTATAAATGAGTTTCAAAAGGCATGGAGGCAGATGACATCCGTCTGCAATCATTTCAACGGTTAAATCATCTATAATAAAAGCACTTTCAATAACACCTGCATACCTGTAGGCATTTTTTCTATGAACACCCGACATACCTGAATACAAATGGGTAACATGGGTATAACCGTTCTCGAAAGCATCCTGAACCTGTTCATAATCGGCATCGGTATGACCTATTGATGGAAGTATGCCACGGTCTCTGAGAGCTCTTCCAAGCTCCATAGCGCCCTCAAGTTCCGGAGCGGCACTCCATCTAACTATATCATCAGACCACCCTAATATCTCTTCATATTCCTCTTTCTGAGGATTTCTTATATATCTGGGATCTTGCGCCCCTCTTTGTGACATAGCAAAATACGGACCTTCAAGATGGAGTCCAATGAAATGTGCGCCTTTTTTATTTTTACTCTTTGCTTCCCGGAATACTTCAAAAGCCTCTTTTAATTCTTCATTGGTGCTGGTAAGAGTTGTGGGAAGTATTGAGGTCGTACCGTGCCGGGCATGCATTTCGGCAGCTCCCAAAAAGGCCTCGCATGTCCCGTCCATAAAATCGTGACCTCCGCCTCCGTGTGTATGTAAATCCACAAAGCCGGGTGAAACGTAGTTGCTTTTGGCATCAATTATAGTGCAGTCTTCCATCTGAAAATCCGATTGACCTGCATAAATAATCTTCCCGTCATCAAAGGCTGCTGTTCCTCCGTCAATAATTCTATCAGGCATAATGATTTTTCCGTTAATGATTTTAACCCTGTTCACTGAATCACCTTCCACTTTAATAAAATATTTGTATACTATTGTTTAATCTAAAATACCTGTGGCACTATCTTTTTCAAGATACAATACCGCATGATCATGAACCTTGAGAATAGATGCCGGGCAAGATTGATCAACCCCGCCTTTTATTGTTCTGGTTACCGCCTCAGCCTTAGTTTTACCCGGTACCATACAATATAGGCAGCTTCCGGCTGTAAGCGCAGGAATAGTAAGTGTTAAAGCATGAGTCGGCACATCATCAAAATGGTCAAAACAGCCGTCATTAACTTGTTGTTGTCTGCATTTTTCATCCAATTCAACAATCTTGACCAATTCAGGGTCGTCGAAGAGTGCCGCATACGGATCATTGAATGCTATATGGCCGTTTTCGCCTATTCCCATGCAGACGATATCAACTGGAAATTTTTTAAGTAAATTAGCATATCTGATACATTCCTCTTTAGGATTTTCTGCATTTCCATTAAGATAGTTAACTGTCTTAAATCCAACTTTACCAAAAATCCTGTCCCGTAAAAAATTGCCAAACCCCTGGGGCGCCTTTTCATCAAGCCCAATGTATTCATCCATATGAAAGGCATTTACCTTGTTCCATTCAATGCCTTTTATCTCAATCAGCGTTTCAAGAAACTCATTTTGTGATGGTGCTGCAGCAAAAATAATATTAACCTCATCCTTTTTCTTTAACAACAGCTTTAATTTTACAGCCATATCCATGGCAGATGTCTCCCCCATGTCCTTTCTGGTCTTATAGACCTTTACCTTAAGCTTTCCCACCTGTATTTCTTTAATAATATTCACAATTTCATCCTCTTTCTAATATATTTTTTTGTAGTAATCGTTTACTATTAATTTAAAAAAAACATGGCTATTATTTTACATTTCTGACTGATTCTCTTTGCACAAGCGAAGGTTCCAACTTAAATGAAACATAATCACTTTCATCTCCTTCCAAATTTTCAATTAAAACCTTACAAGCAAGACGTCCGGTCTCAAAAGCAGGTTGATTTATAGTAGTAAGCGGAGGGTTGACCATGGCGGAAAATTCTATATTATCAAAGCCGATCACTGAAATATCTTCAGGTATTTTTACACCACTGCTTAAAAGACCATGCATAATGCCCATGGCAGTTACGTCATTTACTGCAAAAATTCCAGTAGGCAATTTTTTTGATGCAAGACATTTTCGGGCAATTTTTATTCCATTCTCAAATTCAAATGTGCCGTTTTCTACTTCTTTTTCAAGTTCTGCAACATATAAATAGTCCGCGGAAAATTCTATATTATTTTTCATCAGGCCCAGTTTATATCCGTCGAATATCTCTCTGCGGCTTCTTCTGGTGAGAGGGGAGGTTGCAAATGCTATCTTTTTATGTCCCATACTTACAAGATAATCAACAGCCATCATTCCGCCTGCTGTAAAATCAAAGCTTATTTTATTGCATTGAAAATCTTCAATATTCTGGTCAAATCCAACAATTTTTAATCCATTCTCGCATAATTTCTTTAAGAAGCCATGTTCTTCACTAATAGTGGATAATATTATGCCCTTGACTTGTTTTTGGTACATGGATTCTATATATTTCTTTTCGTTGGATACATCTCTGAATGAATTGCACAGCAGAATATTAAAGCCATGCTTTTTAGCTTCTGTTTCAATTCCAAGGACCAGTTGGGGATAAAACGGATTGGAGATATTGGGAATAATAACTCCGATATCTCTACTCTCATTTTTTTTAAGCATTCTGCCTAATAAATTTGGCGTATAGTTCATTTTTTGTGCCGTATCTAATACTTTTTTACGAATTTCCCTGCTTGTTGGGTAGCTGCTATTACTGAGCACTCTTGATACTGTGGCCGTTGATGTGCCTGCCTTCTGAGCTATATCATATATTGTAGCCTTTTTTATTGTCTGATTTTGTTTACCCATAAATATAGTATCATTCTTTCCTGTACTCTTTATAGTAATCGATTACTATAGTTTTATTATATACTATTTTTTTCGATTGCAATAGTAAAATTTAGTCTTTCACAAAATACTACTCCTCCACTTCTTTCACCTTCTGCCGGAGCAGTTCGTATGTGCTGATATTAACAATTCCAGTCCTGTAAAGTCCATAATCTCTTTGAAATTGCTTTACCGCATTCATGAGTGTCTCTCCGAAAATTCCATCCTCGCTGCCGTTGTAATATCCAAGTATCTTAAGAGCCTTTTCGACCTCGAGCACATTCGATCCTGCATCTCCGTCCTGCATCGGGTAAAAAGTCTTATTATTCTGTACGATTGTGACCAGAGTATTATAGGGAATCAACTTGAATAATTCCCTGACATCGGCATTTTTCATCCGGATACAGCCTTTTGAAGTATTGGATCTGCCGACAAACCATGGCTCCGTAGTACCATGTATCCCATACATGCCCCAGGGAACATTGAAGCCCAGCCAGGCGCCGCCGAACCCTTCACCCCAGGTGTCTTTGTTAACGATCCTCCAGGTCCCCTCCGGGGACGGAGTGCTGGGCTTTCCTCCTGACACCTCGTATGTCTTGATGACTTCACCGTCCTTGTATACATACAACTGTGTCAAATCCAAATCCACATATAGATGATACCCTACCGGACTTATATCACGTGTTTCCAACATCGACACTTCAAGCTCAATTGAACTCACATCTTCTTTCAGGACATTCTCCGGTAAATTACTATCCTCCTTGATGTCATCCTCTTTTGCAATACGCTGTTCCGGCAAGGCAAACACCTGCCTTACATTGAAAACATTAAAGCCAAGGTATAGCAAAACTGCCGCTGCCAAAAGGAAATACAATGCCGCATTCAGTTTCCGTTCAGTCACTCTGCCCGCCTCACTGAAATAGTACTACTAGATTAATATGCATCTCTATTACCGCCCGATTACTGTTTCGCATATTTTTTAGTTTCATGAGCTATTTTAATATAACCTAAATGCTTTGAGTTTGCTGTTCTTTAAGGATTCGTTTCATGATCTTGCCAGCGCTGTTTTTGGGAAGGCCCGGAACAAACTCTATCACACGCGGCAGCTTATAAACTGCGAGCCTTTCTTTTAAATATTTAAGCAACTCTCTTGAAGTACATTTTTCATTCTCTTTTAAAACAACAAAGGCTTTTACATATTCGCCCCTCAGCTTGTCCACAACTCCAATGACAGCAGCTTCTTTCACATTTGGATATTGATAAATTACTTCCTCGATTTCTCTTGGATATACATTCAAGCCTGCAGCAACAACCATGTCCTTCATCCTGTCCACGATGAAAATGTAACCGTCTTCATCCTTCTTTGCAAGATCTCCCGTATGAAGCCACCCGTTTAACAGCGTTTTCTTTGTCTCTGCCTCCTGCTTGAAGTATCCCAACATGACATTTTCCCCTCTGACGGCAAGTTCTCCAATCTCTCCCGCAGGAAGTTCCCTATCATTTTCATCAACAATTTTACATTCCGCATAGGGAATAGGGATGCCTATGGAACCTTCCTTTTGAACGCCAAATGGCGGATTGAAGCATACGGCGGGAGAAGCCTCTGTCAGTCCGTAGCCTTCTACAACAGGAAGCTTCATGATTTCTTTCGCCTGTCTGAAGATTTCGACAGGCAGTGCCGCTCCGCCAGAGACTGCAAAACGAAGCTTTGGAAAGGTAATATCCTTTTTACCTGCCTCCAATAATACAACATACATTGCAGGGACTCCCATAAAGACCGTGATTTCGTCTTTCAGCAAAGACCCAATTACCTCTTTCGGCTGAAAGGATTCCAGAATCGTTACTGTAGCTCCAGACCACAGAGGCATAAGAATACAGGAAGTAAATGCAAACACATGAAACATCGGAAGCACACACATATATATGTCATCCGGCCTTGCAGTAAGTCCCAGATAGCATTGCTCTGCATTGAATACCAGGTTTTTATGCGTAAGCATTGCCGCTTTCTGCTTCCCGGTGGTACCTGATGTGTAGAGAAAGGTAGAGACTGCATTTTCATCCGAAAAATCTTCAAAACCTTCTGTACAAACCTCTGAAACACTATTGTTAAATTCTTCGTCCAATACGATCAGCGTAATACCCAGAGCAGCTTTTACCGCATCCTGGGTGAGTTTTGCTTTTTGTAGAATTGCCGGATGAATCATTAAAAATTTAGCCTCTGAATCCTTAATGATATAAACAATCTCTTCCATAGTAAGCATCAGATTAATAGGAACAATAATTCCGCCATTTCTTACAGTACCCATATAGGAATAAATGAATTCAGGAGAATTGAGACAGCTCAATACCACTTTGTCCCCAGCTTTTAGTCCAATTTTTTTCAAGTAGCTTGCATACGCTAATACCTTTTGATCAAGCTGCCCATAGCTGATACCTTTTCCATTAAATTTTAATGCAATTGAATCATTGTTAAATTTCCTTTTATAGATATTCCCGACCATAATAAGCTCCCTCACTAAATATTTATTTGACAGCATTTGAAAAAGTTGAATAAAGTTCTGAAATTTATTGTACTACATTTTTACATAGTCGGCAATTTCGAGCTTCAACCTCGTTGTGTTCCCAATTTTCGCACCTTTATTTCGACGATGTGGCCGCAATCTCCAACGCAAATGCCGGTGAGTCCTCTATAACAAAAACGCGGTCTCAAAAAATTTTGAAACCGCGACGTTTATTACTCTGACCATAAAATTTAAGGAACACTGAGCTGATATACCAGGTTATAGACTGGCTGCCAAAAGGCAAGCTTCCTCAACAGAGGCTTTCAATATTTCATATGCTTTATCGCAATCCCTCTTCGTTGCGATAAGCGGAGGTATCGTTCGGATGACAGAGTTCCCGATTAGGGTAACCAACAGCTTCCTATCCATACAGCCATGCTTTATTTCCTTACCGATAGGTGTATCAAACTCGATGCCAATCAGCAGACCTTTTCCACGAACCTCTTTCACATGCGGAAGTGTTCTTAATCTTTCCATAAAATAATTTCCTGTTTCTTCCGCATTTTGGGCCAGTTTGTTATCCAGCAGTTCATTGATTTGAGCAAGAGCAGCAGCACAGCATACCGGATTCCCACCGTAGGTCGTGCCATGGGCGCCCATTGTGAAGGCTTTCGCCATCTCTGCGGTTGCACAGATAGCTGATATCGGCATTCCGCCACCCATGGCTTTCGCCATGGATAGGATGTCCGGTTTGATATTATAGTGCATAAAGCCCATGATTTTACCGGTTCTGCACCAACCTGTCTGTACTTCATCCAACAGGAGGAGAAGTCCCCTGCTATCACACAGAGCCCTAAGTCCCTTCATAAATTGCTGAGTAGCCGGATGAACCCCGCCTTCTCCCTGTATGGGTTCCACCATAATCGCAATCGTATCCTCCGTTATCAGCGCTCTAAATGACTCAAGATCGTTGAAATCCGCATACGAGAATCCCGGCAGCATGGGCTTGAAGCCGGTCTGGCAGGCATTTTCAGGCTGTCCTGTTGCTGTCAGGGAGCCGTAGGTTCTTCCATGAAAGCTGTTCTTTGCTGTGATGATATGATATTTATCCGGTCCATATTTCTCAACGCCATATTTCCTGGCCATTTTTATCATCGCTTCATTTGCTTCGGTTCCAGTGCTTTGAAAGAAAACCTTATCCATTCCAATCGTTTCACAGATCTTTTGAGCCAAAAGGGCCTGAGGAATTGTATAAGGGTAGTTGAATGTGTGAATCAAGTCCTCTACCTGATCTTTTACGGCGGCAATCACTTTTTCGTTGCAGTTTCCCGCACTGTTAACGGCGATACCACCATAAAAATCAAGATAAGCCTCCCCGTTTTCATCATAAAGGTACATGCCCTTTGCCCGTTCACATACGAAATCGTAACGTTCATAGGTATCAATCATATATTTACCTACAAGGGCTTTCACTTCTTCTGCGGTTAGCCCGCAATCCTTCAATTTCACAGTTACATCTCCTCCATTCATTCAAAACAGTCCTACCGCTAAAGTGGATGCCGGTGGCTGCGATTTTTATATATGTTCCTGCTTACTTCCCATAAGGAAACCATTTCTTTGCGGATCATGGCTGCCCAGTATAAGCTGGTTCAGTCCTGTAACATAGGCACTTCCGGTGATTTGTGGAATGATTGCCTTTCTTCCGCCCACTTCTGTTTCTTTTGTTGCAATCCCCCGGAACATGGAACCTGTAATGCTTTCATACACAAATTCCTCTCCCAGCTCGATTTTGCCTTTTTCATAAAGATAAGCCAGCTTGGCGCAGGTCCCTGTTCCACACGGAGAACGGTCTGCCTGTGCGTCACCGAAAATAACCAAATTTTTCAGGTGCGCATCCGGGTTGTCCGCTTTTCCGTAAAATTCCACTAAATCAACCGTTGTAATATCCAGATACGGATGCTTTACTTTAAAGGACTGATTTACTGCCCTTAAAAGCTTCATTCCCAAATCGGTTAAAACGCTCAAATTCTCCTGCCTGATGGCAATACCGATCCTTTCGGAATCAACAAGCGCGAAGAAGCTGCCGCCGAATGAAATATCAACAGAGAGGGCTCCATAACCCGGAACTTCGATTTCAAGTCCTTCCGCGTATAGAAAGGATGGAACATTTAATATGCTTACCTCGACAGCTCTTCCATTTTCAACCTTGACCTTTGTTCGAATGATACCGGCAGGCGCTTCCAGCACCACATCGGTATAGGGCTCCTTTACCTTCACCAGGCCGGCTTCGACCGCCACAGTCGCTGTTGCAATGCTGCCATGCCCGCACATGTTCAGGTAACCTGAACTATCCATAAATATAACTCCCAGATCGGCTTC
>WSSedL1CaDRAFT_10000825_pt1 | contig 20317 bp, 11 predicted proteins | sample WetSurSL1Cattail_FD_9464 | JGI IMG/M metagenome (IMG submission 9464)
CATGTTATCAATCGATGTAATACCCACATCATGCGGGGCTTCACGCAAGGTTAAATCATCAAAGGCGAAGCCAATATCTGTCCAAAGTGTAGCGCTGTCACTCTTGAAGGCGAACCTGAATTTTACAGTATCTTTATTGGCCAGTGCTACCGGTAATATCTGTCTTCCATATTTCCAGTCAAGCGATCCTGATTTGTTCAGGGAAACACCCGTCCATCCTTTGTGTTTCAGTGTTTTAACTGTATCGTTGTACCAATCCCAATCATATCCACGACCGTCTTTGGGCGCATAAGTCCAGGTTTTACCATTATCTACTGAATATTGAAGAATGGCTCCGTCCATTTTGGGATTGGTGGAATAGTTAAAGGCAACATCAATAACCGGAATGGTAGTACCTGTAAAAGAAAAACAGGGGCTTTCCATATAGGAATTTTCATACAATGAATGGTAACCGCTAAAGTAACCGCTAAAATCGGTTTTCCAGCACTTTTCCCCTTCATACGCTTGATATTCAGAAGGCGTGCCCTGATTCCATGAAGGTTTCAAACCTCCGGGATACCAATATGTTGTATCCTTCTCAAAACCCGTATGATAAGGCAATGAGTAAGTAGGATAGGCAATTACATCGTGCATAATCATGTCGTTATCCGGAAAATTATCCCTGGGATGAGCTACCTGTACAATAACATTATACACAGAGGCTTTCGAAAAATCAGAACCAGCCGTAAATGTATACAATAAGGAATCGTCAGGTAAAATGGTATTGGGTATGATTTCCTGAATGTAATTTTTGCCTCCGTCGATGGATAGCCTGATGGGAGTATTCACAAGTGGTTTCGGCCCTACATTCTTTACATAAACTTGTACATGTTCAGTCCCATGCAGCGCACAAGATGATTTGGGACTTACAAATGTATTTATAGCCGCGTCGATAGGGATGCTATCACCGGTAAAAAACAGGTAATCGATGTTCCATCCAGAATACACGTCTATGGCATCCGTAGGGCCCAGAACAAACCTTATTTTGAATTTCTTCCGGTCTATCACTTTCCCCACTGGTATGGATATATTTCTCCATTGCGATTCAACAAATTTTCGCTGACTACTCCATAGCTTGTGCCATGAAGTTTGATTTTCCAACTGGTATTCAACCGAGGCGCTATCCGTGTTATCCATGTTAAAATAACGGTAAAAATTAAATTGGATATTTTTAAAATACCTCGCATCAATCAGATCATGAGTAACAGCTGTATAAGGACTGGTAGCAGGAATACTAGGTTCATAATCACCCGGATGTAAATTATGGACACCGTTTATATAGGCAGAACCCGTTAAATCGGTTCCAAGAACCTTGGAGCCCGAATAAGCTGCCTTAGGATCGGGCATGCCTATCTTTGCACCCCCTTTTCCCTGAGGTGCTGCAATTTCAAATTCGCCGGTTAAGTCCCATACATGAGTACCCTCAAAATCATCAAAATAAACTGTTTCTTTGACAAAACGGTTTCCATCCGGTGACTCATCAATCAAAGGATATGTACCTCCGGTAGACAATTGGATATCACCGGTTTTGATACTGGCGTCAAGTGTATGGCCGGGATAGGCGTTATCGTTTAAATCATAAGCTAACCAAAGATAATTATCGCCGGTTTCAAGTTGTTTTGCAAGTCCTGAAAAAGTAGCAGTTCCGTCGCCTGCAAAATTTTGCGATGTACCCCATTGCACAGGGTCCAGAAATACGGAATCGGTGGTATAATAAAGTTTAACGCCGGATGGTGCAATATCCGTATTTGAAGAGTTTCCTGAATTTACCTTAATTGAATTCAAAGCTACACTGCCCGTATTCCCCTTAACCCTCATATCAATCCGCAAAATCGGGTTTCTGGAAGAACCCTGGGGTACCATTGTCAGGTTGGGCTGAGTAACCACAACATCATGCAGACCTTTGGTGATGGTTTGGGTTTCATAAATCACCAAACTATCGATAACCACACCCCATCCAAACTGGACGATACCCTCAAATCCTAAGATTAAGTTACTGACTGCAGCAGCGGGTGGTAAAAATATTTCCCTTTTCATCCAGTCATTGGTTTCCAAACGGTACATACGCAGTTCCTGCCATGCTCCTGAAGCTCCTATTTTATATTTAACCCTAAGCTTGTCACTGTTTTTATCGGAACAGTCAGCATTCTTGCACCATGCTGCCTGGGCATGGTAAAATGTCAAACGTGGATGTGATGCCAAACTTAAATCAATTTGTTTATAAACTACGGTTGAATCAGGTTGATAGCCTACTTTGTTGATTAATAAATTCAGCTTCCCCGATTTTGCTTCTGCCGGATAACCAACCGTACTAATCTTATAGCTCCCACTATTGTTAATCCACGAAAAATAGGTATGCTCGGGACTAGGAGCCTCGGTCCAACCATTGGGGTATTTATTCCCCCGAGTCCCAATTGTGTAACTTTCAAAATTATCTTTGAAATAAACCATTCTTGTTTCAATACTACCCCCCGGATCTCCATCGGTTGCAGGATAAAATGTACCTGCGATGGTGATACCGTTGGCAGGTATAAAGGCGTCCAGTGTATGGGAGGCACGGCAAGTTTTACTTAAATCCATAACTACCCAAAAATAATTATTCCCGGTATCCAGGGAAAATGATATATTATTAAATACTGCTGAATCCCCAACAATTGTTTGCCGACGGCCTGTCAAAAGAAAGGCTTCTCCCGGGTAATCGACCAATGAGAACCTGTTATAGACGGTAGAATAATAAAGGCCTACACTGTCAACATCCGTATTATCCTGATTACGGGTATGGACGAACAGTTTCTGCAAAGGCAGGTTTCCACCTGTTCCTGTTACATAAATATTTATTTTCAATATCGCCTGTGCGGCAAAACTTTGCAGAGCAAAAGTGTCTGTCCCATCACTCACCTGTTTCACCTGTGTTATGGTAACTGAGCCAACGGTTTTAATCGCCGAAAGATTTCCGCAAAATAGCATAACAACCAGAAGGATAAATAATTGCTGGGTAAATTTTTTCATTAGAAAGTAATTTAATTATTAAATTGTACTTTTATTCTAAAGAATTCAAACATTCAAATTCCCTTATTTAACTAATCTATAATGGAATTCTCTTTATACTCATTTTTACGAACGAATATTTTTTTTGTTTGTAATTCCAAAGAAAAATTTAACGTTTTTTTTGGCAAATTAAACATATAATAATCAAATTCTTATATTTTTGCAAAAAAATTATAACCAAATTTAGGTTTTTTGCGTAAAACGTAACAAATATTACACTACTGTGATTATGAAAAAATTGTATACCCAATCCTTCATTATCCTCTTACTATCATGTTTCGCATCCAGGATATCGGCTCAGGTCGACCGCGATTTTTGGTTTGCCATACCCAAGGAAACCAACGGCCATATGTGGTGTACGTTAACTAATGCCAATGCAGCGCAATTTCGGATAGCTGCCATGGATCAGCCTTCCCAGGTTACCATATCCATGCCTGCCAACCCATCCTTTACTCCGATTGTGCTAAATATCCTTGCCAATCAGACCCAAACGTATATTTTAACTCAGGATCCCGCTAATTACCTGGCTAACTGGATAGCCTTTGACTCAGTGTATGCTAATCCTGCAAATTTTGATTTTCAGCCTACCAACAAAGGAATAACCAATCATGGTATACATATTACTGCAACAAACGATATTACCGTTTATTATGATTATGATAATAAATGGAATCGAGACCTGTTTTCCCTGAAAGGACAAAATGCTTTGGGAACAACATTTTTCATGCCTTTCCAGAATATTTGGGTCAACCAAACCTCAGCTTCTTATTCCAACAATGGTGCTGGTACTTGCACAGGTACTTATCGTATAAAACCTCTGGATGCATATTCTGAGTTTGACGTTGTAGCTACGCAGAACGGAACTATTGTAAATGTTTTTAATAGTAATGGCACCCTGGTTGCTACTTCTCCAACTTTAAGCGCAGGACAAACCTATTCCTATGTAGCTACAGCCCAAACGGCTGCTGCCCATATGACCGGTTATAGTATTGTAGCAAACAATCCTGTGGCGGTTACCATAAACGATGACTCTGTGATGGTATCCGGAGGACAATGTGCCGATATTATAGGGGATCAATTGGTACCCAATGGAGTTGTGGGAACCAAATATCTGGTGATGACTGGTGATGACGGCACTCCTGCTGTAGGAGGGCCCCATACTAAAACAAGAAATGAACAAATCTTTGTTGTGGCTTCACAGGCAAATACACGCGTTATATTCAGGGACACCTCCTCCGGTAATGGCAGTATATTGCTCGATACGACCATCGGCGCGGGAAAATTTACATATCTCTCTCCCGACAGAACAAATGGTAAGCAAAGCTCCATTTATGTTGAATCGGTTAATGGATTTCCTATTTATATTATGCATATTACAGGTCATGGGTGTGAAACCGGTGGTGCTGTCCTGCCTCCCATAACCAATTGTACGGGATCTGTCGATGTTAGTGTTGTTCCTGGGATGACCGGCAATAAAAGCGATGGGTCCGATTCCAGGATTACCATGAACCTGATGGTTCCATATGACACCTTATTAGCATTCAACGATCCTGCTCAGGCTCATTATCACTTTCTCTTGTTCAATTCTGTCTCCCCACCGGGAGGAACGGTAATCCCAGGTACCTGGTTCGAACCTAACAGACATGCCCATTGGGCCGTATTAAAAATGAGTTGCCGTAGTTGGAGTCCCGGTAATGCACCTTATGATATTATGAAATTTAATGAAACTAACAGATTTACAAATTCTGTTGATTTCTTTCATTTGGGCATGTCCAATGGATTTGACAAAAATACTAACAAATATGGTTATTTTTCATCATTTAATGTTGTTAATCCTGGTGTAAGAATCAGTGGCACTAATTCGCATGACTTTATAGGTTGTTTTGGCGATACAGTAACCCTGATTGCAACCGGAGGTAGAAACTACAGGTGGCATTATGGAAGCCCAAGCGGAATATCCATGTATCTTACGGGTTCTAATACGGCAACGCCAAAGGCTACAAATTTGCCTGTTGGCGATCATAATTTCTATGTGGAAATTATCAATCAAAGATGTTTTCCTATTGACACCCAGAAGGTATTTGTGAAAATACTGCCGGTGGTTACTGTGAATTTTGATATTGATCCTCCTGTTATTTGCGCTATTGACTCGGTGTATTTTACAAATTTGTCCAAAAATGCCCAGAAATATAAGTGGGAACGTTCCATCGATCATAGTCTATTGCAGCCTGTATCAACAAACCAGGACATAGCGGATGAATTCAGAAACCCTACTAATGTGGTAAAAGAATATCGATATCGCCTAACTGCTTCCAGTAACCAGGGGTGTAATGATACCATTTCCAAAGTATTGTTGGTTTATCCGGAAATTTATGCAGATTTTACGCCAAAAGACACCGTAGGGTGCCATCCGTTCAATGTACAATTCAACAGCAGTAATTCTTCCGGAAATTTGGGTACTTACAAATGGGATTTTGGCGATCAGAGCGCAAGTGACAAGGTAAATCCGCAACACACGTTTCAAAATTTTTATAATCACGATACCACTTACATAACACGACTTGAGGTAAAAGCTCCATTACCAATTTGGTGTACTGATACCACAAGTCATAAAATAACTGTGCACCCCTATATTCATCCTGAAATAACGGTCGATACAGTTACCGGATGCAGTCCTATGACCATAACAGTTCATAACAGCTCTGTGGGAGCCATTAGTAATTATACTTGGGATTTTGGCGACGGAACAGTGCGCACTGGTTATCATGATACCCTGAGACATACCTATCCCGTGAATACTTCTTTAGTTCCGATAAAATATAAATTAAAGCTAACGGTCACCAATGCCAGCCCAACAGGATGCCCGGAATCAGACTCTACAATTATCTCTGTAAATCCTCAAACGTCCATTACATTCACGGCCAGTGCTTATAATATTTGTGATTCTGCAGCAAAGGTAAAGTTTACTTCAACTCCCAGCGCTGCGGTTTCAAGCTATTACTGGCAGTTCGGCGATGGAAATACATCCGTCGAGGCAAATCCTGAGCATGGGTTTCGTGGTAGTTGGTTAAAGGATACCACTTACATTGTACAGCTTAAAGTTACATCCCTTGATCATTGTGAATCCATTACCACTGATAATATTCTTGTTCATGCACGTTTGGATCCGGTGTTTACAGTAGGTGCTGCCACCAACTGCGCTCCTTTTCCGGCTAACATTACCAATAATTCGCGGGGTGGAATAATCAGATATAGCTGGACATACCAGGATGCCTACCCCGATAGCCACAGTGTAAGGGATACCGTTCACAATTTTGATAATCTTACACTAGCCCCCGTTAAACATACCATATCTCTTCAGGTTTTTAGCAGCGGCAATTGTGTGCGCACAAAAACGCAGGACATTATGGTTAACCCCGCAGTACACGCAAACTGGTCCCCAAGTTCCGGTTTTGCAGGATGTAACCCATTTCCAGTTAAGTTTGCCAACTTGTCAAACACACCGATTGCTCAGCGATTTTATTGGGATTTTGGTGATGGTGTAACAACTGACTCGGTTTCACCAAGTCATATCTTTAACAATAATGCCCAGAACAATGCTCCCTTTACCATCAAGCTGATTGCATATTCGTCTCAAAATTGTACGGACACATTTTCCAATGATATCATTGTTCATTCCTATATCAAAGCCAAGTTTGATGCCGATCCCGTGGAAGAATGTTCACCACTCACAGTTCACTTAACCAATGTACAACTTCCCGGGATAAGCAACTATACCTGGAATTATGGATTCGGACCACCTGACAATAACCCCGGACCAAGTATTACAAAAATATTCCCTAACATTACCGGAGGAGACGTGACTTATACCGTAAGGTTAACTGTATCCAATACGGGAGGTTGTCAGGAGATTGCAACCAAAAATATCCTTGTTCATCCGCAAGTCAAGGCAAGCTTTACCCAGGATGTAACTGAAGGCTGTAACCCACTTAATGTCAGGTTTTTTGATAATTCGACGCCTTGGGGTATACCAACAAAATTCACATGGGAGTTTGGCGATGGAGCCACCTCTCCTACCCGCAACACTTCTCATATATTTGAAAATCTGGGAAGCTCGCTAAAAACTTTTAGAACAAAGCTGACCGTTGCCTCTCTATATGGGTGTGAGGATACACTTAGCCGGGTTATTACCGTATATCCTTTTATTGAGCCTGCATTTTCCTTCGATCCTTCGTTTGGATGTTCGCCTCTAACTGTTAACATTAGGAATAATTCATCCGCAGGTGTAAATAGTTTTCATTGGGTATTTGGCGATTTAACGCCAGATGTGACCACTCCGTTGAGAAATTTCACCCATACTTTTTCAAATCCAGGCCCTGCTCTGATTGTGTACAAGCCGAAATTAATTGTGGCTTATAATAATGGAACAACCGATATGTGTTTGGATACCATTACTCATGATATTACCGTGCATCCTGAAATAACGGCCCTGTTTGATCAGGATACTTTGAAAGGATGCCATCCTAAACCTATTCAATTTATCAATCGTACACGCATTGGTTCCAGTCCTGCTCAGTCTGGTCTCACTTATTTATGGGATTTCGGAGATAACGGACTGTCAAATCTCACCAACCCGTTACACACCTACAATAACTTTAGTAATGTGGATGCAATCTATAATGTTCAATTAACTGCTATCTATAATATCAATACAGCATGCAGGAATACTATTACCAAGCAGGTAACCATATATCCGAAACCTAAACCGCTCTTCTATACTATCCCTTCTAATGGTTGCGGACCTCTCGATGTTTCTATTGAAAACAATTCGGAAGTAAGCGGTACCTACTATTGGACATTTGGTGACAGTAACAACCTTACCACAGCCAGTATGGCTACCATGAACCATGTTTATGATAACTATACGGCAAACGATGTTACTTATCCATTAAAGTTGCGTATTGAAACACCTTATAATTGTACGGATAGTTCAACAAGGCCTATTATCGTACATCCCAGAACATTTGCCGATTTTTCGCCGGACACTTCAGGTTGTAGCCCTTTATATGTGCAATTCCGAAATAATAGTACCCGTGGAAAACGCTTTGACTGGGATTTTGGTGATGGCGTTCCAAGTGGTTTGGTTGCTCCCCCGCACAAATTCTTTAACTATTCCATGTACGATACCACCTATACTGTTACCATGATCAGCTATTCAAACTTTGGATGTATCGACACCACTACCAGACAGGTGACAGTGTACCCTCAGCCTGAAGCAAAATTTTCAGCTGAACCAAGGTACCTTAATTATCCGGAAAACCGGATAAACATTGGGAATCAAACTTCTCCTCCGGGTTTCTGGAATTATGCATGGAACTTTGGCGACGGGGTAACCTCAGCTGACAAGGAACCAGTATCTCATGAATATATTAAGTGGGGTGTTTACACAGTATCATTAAATGCATGGAGTAATCATTGTTCGGATTCAACTTCAGTGCGTATTACCGTAAAACCTCCTGTGCCTATTCCCGATTTCGATATGACACCAAGCGGCTGTGTACCTTTAACAGTAGAATTCACAGACAGGTCAACATGGGCAACCTCCTGGAGATGGGACTTTGGTGATGGCTCACCAGCCACCTCGCAAAATCCCACGCATATTTATGAAACTGCCGGGGAATATGTTGTTAAATTATACGTATCAGGCGATGGTGGACAAGACATCCAAACAGCACGTACTATTTATGCTTATCCGACACCAGTAGTTGATTTCAAATCCAATACACAACTGGTGATGCTGGATAAGGCTACCATTCAGTTCTATAATTTAAGTAAATATGGTACAAGGTATTTATGGGACTTCGGCGATTCCACGAAGTCAGGTGACTTTGAACTTTCGCACACTTACCATGCAATTGGAACTTATAGTGTCAGCCTGCATGTTGTTTCAGAACATAATTGCATGGATTCAATGCTCAGGAAGGATTATATAACTGTTATTGGCACCGGAGTGCTTCAGTTTCCGAATGCATTTACACCAAGCACCGATGGCCCAAGTGACGGGAAGTACGACACTCCTGATACTAAAAATCAGGTATTCCACCCGTTTGCAGATGGTGTTTCTGAGTATCATCTGGAGATTTATGACCGTTGGGGTGAAAAAATATTTGAAACAAACGATATCGAAAAAGGATGGGACGGATACTATAGAAATAAACTTTGTAAAACAGATGTTTACATATACAACGCCAAGGGTAAATATACCAATGGTAAAACATTTGACAAATCAGGTAATTTAACGTTGCTACGATAAATTCGATTTGTTAGACAAAGATTATTTGTATTTCGTCAAACATTCATAACTTTTTGAAAAAAAAGATGTACAACAAGTACATAACATATTAAAAAATGATGGAATTGTTGAAAAGAAACATAGAAAGCAGAAGCTATACACTCAAAGCACTAACATTATGTGTTTTATGTATGTATGGGTTGCTGGCAAACGCACAGGATTTTCATTTCACACAGTTTGCTGCCAATAAATTATACCTTTCTCCTTCATTTGCAGGCGCAACCGCACAGAATCGTTTTATTGCAGGCTACCGAAATCAATGGCCTGCTGTAAACGGATATACCTCATATGTTGCATCATTCGACCATTATTTTTCGCGTTTTAACAGCGGCATTGGCTTTCTGGTAATGAGAGACGTTGCCGGCGATGGACAGATGGGAATTACAAATTTTGCTCTTAGCTATTCTTACGATTTGGCATTAACACCAGAGGTTCATGTGAGGCCAGGATTAAGTTTTAGTTACAGGCAGGGTTCCGTTGATTTTTCGAAACTTGTATTCAGCAGTCAAATATCCAGCACAGGAATATCTGCTCCCACCACTGAAGGCCTAGGTGGTAAAGATCAGGGTGGAGCTCCTGATGCAGCTGTATCAACAATAGCTTATGCCAGAGACTGGTGGCTTGGTGCTACGGTTGATCACCTGATGCGTCCTAATTTATCGTTTGTTGGCAATAATGATGCTTTGCCTTTGAAAACAGCTGTATTCGGCGGTTTAACAATAATCAGGAAGGGACGTTTATTAAAACCTGTGGATGAAACCTTGTCTGTTGCATTCCTTTTTCAACAAATGCAAAGAAACATGCAAACCGATATTGGTCTTTATTGGGCCAAAATTCCTTTAACTTTTGGATTATGGTACAGAGGAATACCTTGGTTTAATACAAAAGGAGCCGGTGATATGTTTGCCTTATTATTAGGACTCAAAATGGCCCACTTAGGGATCGCCTATAGTTATGATTTTACCGTTTCAGGTTTGGTAAACCGTGTTGCGGGAGCGCATGAAGTTACACTCTCATACGAATTCTCCAGGGCGCACAAGAAAAAATTAACTGCTGTACCTTGTCCTGAGTTTTAATATTCAGATTGAAGGCCTTTAGTGAAAAGCTTTGCATTTTGAAGTGCAAAGCTTTTTTAGTTGATAACCTTCCAATTTTTTCCATTCAACTATTTTTTTTTAAAAAAAATCATGTAGGTTTGTTGCCTGTATTTTAACCCATAATTGATTTATATGAAACGATCATGTTTGCGAAGAAACTACAAACACCAATGAAGATAGCAAACATGGAGTTCCACACGACCTTAACCAAAAAATTATTTACGTATGAAAAAACTAAACTTAACCCTGATTATTGAAATAGTATTGACCATTGCGGTAATTGTTTTATTTATTTTACATTTTAAAAGTAGCAAGCCCGGCTCAAATGGCAATTTAGGGCAGGTTGACACCACCACACATAAAGGTTCCGGCCCCATCGCTTATGTTAATATCGACACCGTTATCCACCAATACGCTATGTATGAAGAGTTTAAAGGTAAATTTACCGGCAAACAGCAATTATTTGAGTCGGAAATGACTAATAAATCAAAGACATATCAGATTAGCGTGCAGGATTATCAGAACAAAGTGCAAAAAGGATTGATTACCCGCGCAGAAGCTGCTGATAAAGAACAACAATTGGGCGCTGAACAACAAAAACTTATTCAATTACGTGACCAATATCAATCTCAACTTGCTGAAGAAGAACAGGTAATGAACAGACAAATATTAAACAGCGTAATGGAATATCTTACAGAATATAATAAGGACAAAGGTTACAATTACATTCTGGGGAATACATTTGGGGGCAACGTTCTGTATGCTAATAAAGCCCTGGATATAACCAAGGATGTTTTAAAAGGTCTGAATGAAAAATATAAGACCGAAAAAGATTCAAAGAAAAAGTAGTTTGTCTTTCGGCACATTAGACTGCCGGCGTTCGGCTAAGGTTCCAACCTTAGTCGAATCTATCTTTACAGGCTCCAGCCTGTATTCATAAAACAGACGAGGTAGAACCTCGTCTGAACATCAGCACTTAATCTGGCGAATTAAGTGCTTTGTGCTTTAGGAAAAGGGTTATTGGATTAAATTTGGAATTCTAAGTTATATGGAATTTCTTTATACTTTGTACCTCATACCTTGTACTTTATAATTAATCCATGGATTTCGTCGATACCTATCTTGCAAAGCATAATTTCCATCCGTTTTTGTCAGATGAGCCACTTCAAAATCTAAACTTATGCATTGTAATACCGGCCTATAATGAGCCTGATTTGCTTCGATCTCTGGAAGCTCTTTACAATTGCAGTCCACCATCAAAGGCAACCGAAGTAATTATCGTAATCAATTCTCCTGAATCCGCTAACAGAAATGTCCTTGACCAGAACCTTGCTACATTTAATGAAGCATCAGTGTGGATTAAAGAACATTTAAACGCTAAGCTCAAATATCACCTTATCCACTGCCCCAACTTACCAGATAAATCAGCCGGAGTTGGATTGGCGCGTAAAATCGGCATGGATGAGGCTGTATACAGGCTACATAAGCCAGGTAACAAATCGGGTATTATTGCAGGCTTTGATGCAGATTCCACCTGCCAACCCAATTACCTTATTGAATTGGAAAACCACTTCCAAAAATTTTCAAAAACTTCCGGAGCTTCCGTTTATTTTGAACACCCCATTGCAGGAAATGAGTTTGAATCTGATATTTATGAGGGTATTATCCGTTATGAACTTCATTTACGTTACCTAAACCAGGCGCTTCGATATTCAGGACATCCACATGCTTTTCATACGGTAGGATCGAGCTTTGCCGTTCGCATGGATGCTTACGCTCTGCAAGGTGGTATGAATAAACGACAGGCCGGGGAAGATTTTTATTTTCTTCAGAAACTGATATCCGCAGGCAACTATTCGGAAATCAACTCGACCTGTGTTATACCTTCGCCTCGCGTATCGGACAGGGTGATTTTCGGCACAGGTGCATCCATGAAAAATTGGCTTATTGACAGGAAAATTGAAACTTACTCTATGGAAGCTTTTGAAGACCTCAAAGCATTGTTTGATAAAATAGATGATCAATACAATTTCAAAGCAGAGGCGATCGTGTCAATGTTAAACACCTTATCCAAACCATTACAAACATTTCTGGAAACAAATAAATTTGAAGACGAATGGGAATCCATTAAATTCAACAGCTCCTCTCCCATTGCCTTTCGTAAACGCTTCTTTAGGTGGTTTAATGCCTTTAAAGCCATTAAATATTTAAATTTTACAGCTGAGAATTCTTATAAAAAATCAGAGATTACAGGTGAAGCAGAGCGATTAGCCTCAAAGCTTGGTTTTAGAGTTTCGGGTGATGGTGAGGGTTTACTTATGTTCTATCGGGGTTTGGATAAATCGGGATATGGATTTGAGGATCTGAAAATGACCCGACAGTAAAGAATATAATTTTGGTGAAGTAAATTTTATCTGAAAGATGCTGACAGCCTAATCACTAATTTGTCTAAACCCTGAGGGTTTTCTCGCTAAACTCCTACTTCACAATAACATAAATATCTTCGTTCTTCTTTTTCATCAGGTATTGTTCCCTGGCAAATTTTTCAAGATTTTTCTTGTCTGTTTTCAGCTCTCTTAGTTTAGCTGAATCCTGGCTTATTCTGGAGGTATAATATATTTTATCTTTCTCTATCTGATGAACCTGGTTCAGATTTTGTATTCTGTCAATCAGGTTATTCTGATCGAAGAATAAAATCCATCCCATAAAAACGATAAAAGTAAGGGTGTATTTATTTTTGAGCAATGGCAATATGGCATACCAAATCTTTTTGAGCCTCATCCCTGAAATTTTTTGGTAAATGTAAAATAGTTTTGCATAATTTCAATGGATTAATGGATATTACGAACGCTATAAACCGATTTAAATTCTTTCTCTCCACTATTGGATTGATGGATGATTGGATTTATGGATGCATGAAGGATTTGAATTTCCATTCATCCATTATTCCATCCATCCATTATTTCATACTTAAAAAAACTGTTCTCCAAAATTCACCAGGAAAACTTTTTCTGTGGCCCGTGTTAGTGCAGTGTAAAGCCATTTAAGGTATTCGGGTGTAAGCATTTCGTCGCGGAAGTAACTCTGATCAATGAATACAGTACGCCACTGTCCACCCTGGGATTTATGGCAGGTAATAGCATAAGCGTACTTTACTTGCAGGGCATTGAAATATGGATTTTCTTTTACTTTGGCATACCTTTGTTTAGATGATTTAAAATCTCCATAATCCTCTGCAATGGTGTAGAAAAGTCGTTTATTTTCATCGCTGCTTAAGGCCGGCGCCTCAGAATATAAAGTGTCCACCAGCAACTTGACTGTCAGTTCGAGGTCTTCATAATCTGGCAATACAATATCGGCTTCAGCAAAGCGAAATCCGTACATTTCTTCGAACTTTTTAATCCGCTTTATTCGAACAATATCGCCATTGGCAATAAAATTAACCTTTTCGTTACCCACTGTCCAAAAATAATTATTCTTCACTACCATCAGGGAATCGCCCGAAGCAAGTTCCTCTTCTCTGAAAAGAACCTGGTTTCGTATACCCTGGTTGTACCTGTTAGCAATTTTATTGGAGCGGCATATCACAATGGTATCGTCTTGTCCATACTTACCATAGGCATTGGAAAGGTTTTCCAATACTTCGTTTCCTGCAATCCTAACGATATCATTGAATTTTTTAAGTGTAAACCTGGGATAATCTGCGCGATCACTTCCTATCAAATTTCTTATGGCTGTTGCATTGAAAAGAATTCCCGATTCCTGAACCTGTCGAACTACCTCATGCAATTCATATTCACATACCTGAATATTGTAACCTTCAAGAAATATCCTATTCATAGCCTGACTGAGTGGCAAACCAACCGGGGGTAATTGTGCCGTATCGCCCACCAAAATAAGCTTGCAATTTTTGCTGTTAAAAACGTAATTAATGAGATCTCTGAGCAGATTACCAGTTCCGAATACAGAAGTGTCCATATTTTGATCCGAGAGCATAGAGGCCTCGTCAACGATAAAAAAAGTATTACTATTCAAATTCCTGTCTAAAGCAAATTCACCAAATGCATCTTTTGATGATTTCTGGCGGTAAATCTTCTTATGAATGGTGGTAGCAGAGGTTGCAGAATAAGCTGCCAGTACCTTGGCAGCCCTGCCTGTAGGTGCCAATAGGGCAGTTTTGATATTCATCTCCCTTAAAGCTTTGATCAACGCACTAATCATTGTTGTTTTACCTGTACCAGCATAGCCTTTGATAATCAATAACTCTCTATCGCCTGGCAGGATAACAAATTCAGCCATGATATCCAATAACTTCTCCTGATCGGAAGTTGGTGAAAATGAAAGATATTTCACCATTGTCTGGACTATGTGATTTTTTATCATTGCTTAATCAAGATATCGATAATTCTATGTTATTTTATAATTTTGTCAAACTTAATAAAAGCTCCTTAACCTAAAACTATGAATGACATTTATCTTTTTGACGAAACTTTTGACAAAAATCAGTCTCATAATTATCATTTGTCCATTCAAACAGGTGTGAGTGGATTGTCCTTTTGTATATTGGATACCGTGAGAAATAAGTATATCGGACTGCATCATTACCCCATCAAAAAAATAGATTATACCATTGCTGATCTGGTTTCGATTATCCAGACAGACCCCATATTAACATTGGCTTTTAAAAGCGTGAGTCACATGTCTGTTGATGGCAGAAACACTTTGGTTCCCTTGCAACTATTTGAAGCACAAAAGGAAAAGCTTTTTTTTGAGTTTAATCATGATCAAACTGACGCATCCGACATCCTTTACAACCAACTGCCCTCGATAAAAGCAGTAAACATCTTTGAATATCCGAAAGATTTCCCGGCAAAATTAAGAGAGATTTATCCGAAGCTAAAAGTTTTTCATAGATCAACTGCATTTATTGAAGCTTTTGTTCAGCATTCCACCCGATGGACACACGCTAAATGTGCCGTAATCATTAATAAAGAAGAGATTGATATCGGGATAGCCCAAACACAAAAACTTGAATTTTTTAACTCTTTTGATTATAAAGAAAAAACCGACATTATATACTACATTCTTAATACGTTAGAACGTTTTAAATTGTCTCCCACATTTACTGAGGTTTATTTTTCAGCCAACCTTGAAAACCATGATGAAATTTACGAATTCCTAGGTCGTTATCTCAACATCATTAAGTTCATTCAGCCCACCGATCAATTCATCTATAGCTATATTTTTGATGAATTGCACCTTACGCGTTTTGCTAATTTGTTTAATCTGGCGCTGTGCGAATAATAAGTGGAAAATATAAGGGCAAGGTACTGAATCCTGGTAAAAGCTTTCATGCGCGTCCCACAACTGATTTTGCCAAGGAAAGCCTGTTTAACATTCTGGCTAATCAATACGATTTTGAGACACTTGAGGTGCTGGACCTATTTTCGGGAACGGGAAGTATTAGTTTTGAATTTGCTTCCAGGGATTGCATCCATATTGAATCCGTGGAATTGAATCATAAACATGCTGCCTTCATCAGTAAAATGGCCCGTGAATTAAAATTAAATCAACTAAAAGTCCGTAATGCCAATGCTTTTCACATCATCAAATCATGCATTCGTAAGTATGATATCATTTTTGCAGATCCTCCATACGAAATGGAAGGCATTGAAACACTTCCAGAACTAATATTGAACAAAGACATACTTAAAGAAAATGGTGTTTTTATTTTTGAGCATTCCAAAAAATTTAATTTCTCCGAACACCCTAGGCTGGCCGATTACCGCTCTTATGGAAGTGTAAATTTCAGCTTTTTTAAGTAAATTTTGCAACAATGTTTGAAAGTATGAAAAATAGCACTATTTTTGCAACGCGAATTTAAAAAACGGAGTGGTAGTTCAGCTGGTTAGAATATCTGCCTGTCACGCAGAGGGTCGCGGGTTCGAGTCCCGTCCATTCCGCAACTTAAACCCTCAGAATGCTTTAATGATAAAGGTTCTGGGGGTTTTCTCTTTTTACTCCGTAGGGAGATCGTAGAGCAAAATATTCTGCAATATTCTTTCTGTAATTTATTCATATTTAGCTATTTATTGTTAAATTCAATTCAATATCTATCTCTGAAAAATTCCCAAAGAATTTGCCAAACTTATAACAATACCTTCATAAATGATTGAATATGACGGACTGTCATGTAAGGTATTGACGGGTTGTCATATATCAACTTTTAAAATAAGTATTTATTATCAGGTGATTTTGGATACCTTTAATTTCAAGAGCTGATTTTTTTGCAAATTGAACTGATAAATTACGTGTTTTTCAAATATTTAGGATTCAAGTGAAACCGGTAATCAGTAACTACAAATGCTCACTTTTTCGTAACCAGAGTGGTGGATTTTTAATAATTGCTTTATCTTATGACAAAAGATCTATTGTATTGTATACCAATAATTTGCATTCCTTATCTTCTACTTCTTAACATTCTGGGGCACGAACGTAATTGAGCAATTGAAGGATGCAGTTTAAGTTCAATAGCTCTCGAAAGTGTTTTTATTCCGTTTATTTTTAGTTTTGTCTCACAGTCAGTGAAACTCATCATTAAAAGATTAGGGTCACCGCTTAAGATTTTTTGTCTTTCTTCTCCTTTTTCTATTATATAACTTAATTTGGATGTATTTTGATTTGCTCGTTTATACTTTTTCGAGGTTTCGAACAATTTTCGGATATAATGCACAGATGCATTTTCATCAAAATAAACAGTTTCGTAACAGTTAATAAACTGCAGAACATTAAGCTTATCTACATCGTCTGGATTTGTAATTTCGAATTTATGCTGTCTTCGAAAACCGACTTTATAAATTGTTGGATCATAAAATATGATAATTATCTTTGAATTAATTGGTATAAAAATCTGTAACCCTGTATTTCCATAACCTGTTTTACCATGTTTCCAATTTCTTTGCTCAAGAAATTGATTGTATTTAACTACAGGGAAATCAGAGCTTATAAAAGGATGTGAAGTTTTATTTATTAATAACTTATAATTTAAGTCTGCCATGTTTTTTGCGACATCAAGTACTAAAGATAATGATAAACTTATCAATTCATCATGGTTTGTGGTGGGAACAATCTTCGAAACGTCCGTCTTGGGGGCTAATTTTAATACAATTTCTTTCATAACATCAAAATGCCGTTGAAGTTGCTCAATTACAATCGGATTTCTCAAATGGGTTAACCCTACAAAAATTAGTAAATCCGTATGTTCACCACTTTTTTTCTTGGGTAAATTTTGAGTATTAATAATTCTGCGGACAATTTCTGAAAGTGAACCTTCTATGTCAGACAAACTGTTCTCAATGACCCCATCATAACCATAAAAAAAATTTTTAGAACCTTGGTTTTTTAGTTTTGCCTTATCAAAAAAAAATCCATTGTTTATATTGAAAATACCAATTTGAGCCTTATTCCCATTATAAGAAAAATTCCTTAAATAAAATTTGGGAATGTAGTGTTGGTTCTTTTTCTCAGTATTCATGATACTTGCACGTTACATTTCAATTCCAAATCCCTCATTTCTTCATTTTTTGTAAGCAACATTATTTCAGTACAGGTGTATTTTCACCGTTTGGTTCAAATTTAAGATATTTAAGTTGAGTTTCATCCCATCTAAAATATTTAATATCACCTAATTCAGAGTTTTTTATCCTAGTTAATATGTTTTGAACGCTTTTTTTCTTAAAATCTTGCAATTTGCTTAATTGATGGTATAATATAGCCCAACACATAAGCGAATCGCCCCATTCAACTGTATCTTGATTATATACAAAAAAATAATAAGGAGGAGTAATTTTACTTTTTAATTTTGAATTAAACGAGTTAACTTTTGTTGTAATTGTTTGTCCATTGGCTCCACATGCTGAAATTATGATAAAGGTCTTTTTACCTATATTTTTGTTTGCATAAATAGGAGCCAAAATTATAAGAAACTTTGTCCAATCAATAAAATCAGGGCCAATTGATATACCATCGTTATTTCCATGACAACTGAAATGCATACATAAAATATCAGTAGCTCCCAAGTTAATTTTAGAAATATAGTTTACGAACTTAATCATATCTCCACGAGAATAAATTGTAAAAGAGACTGATTGATGTCCAAACATTTTGCACATATTTTCCAAACTGGATTTTTCGTTTCTTGATTCTAATAAATCATTGGGATTTGGGGATTCAATTATAAAGATTTTCATGTTATTACATTTATTACATATTAATTTTATCAATATATGTGTTCCGTTCAGTCTTTTAACAGGATAGCCTCAGCTCTGCTGCAAGATGTCTGGTATTATAATAAATGCCCTAACATTCAAAACTTATTTGATTCAATATTCAATCCGATGATTTCATCGGATGAGTCCAATAAGTATTTTTTAATCCATTGAAAAGATTTATGCTTTATCTTAATGCAACTATAAGTTATTCTTTAAAATTAGCTAATAGGTTTTCGAGTATTTGAAGTTCAGCTTCTGTCTGGCTATACGCTTCGATTTTTTGATTAACAATTGTAACCAAGCGGCTATCATCATATAATCTTACATTGGCATATCCTTGACCTATTTCCATTATTAATGTATTGCGAACAGCCTGAATCTTACTTATTTCATTAATAATTTCTGATTTTGTTTTCATAGTGCTTATTTAATGAATAATAACGAAATAAAATTTTCAGTTCACTTTCCTTATTTCAGGGGTTTCAAATGCCAATATCGCCTACTTTTTCAATCAGGAACCTTGCTCTAGATTTTTATAGAAACAATAAGGAACAAAGCAGTAACCAAGATTGGGCTCGTTTGCTGAAAAAATTAAGTCATAATTGTTTATTAATCACTAAGTCGGTGTTACATGAATAACCACATGTTTCAAATCAACTTATGTGTTAACACAACTAAGTATAACTCTTTTGTCTAAGCTAAGAAAAAAAATATTAAAATACAATTAATTATCCTTTTGCCTTTTAGTTTTTATGAGTATCTATTTGACCCAAACTTCCATCTTCATTGTAAAATTTCCAATCTCCAACGGTTTTACCCATTTTATAAACTCCTTCTTGTTTCACTTTCCCATTTTCCCACCACTGTCTGTACTGCCCATCGGGCTTATTATTTATAAAAGTGACCTTTTCAGTAATCTGACCATTTTCGTAATAGCTTTCCCACAACCCGGATTTATGCTTGTCCTTGTATGACTGGTGTGATGCTATTTGTCCATTCTCATAGTAAAATGTGCATTCACCTTCAAACACATCAGGATCGAGAGATAATAACTGACCCTCCCATTGTTTTTTCCCGGAAATATAGAAATCTGTAACTATACCTTGTGGTTTTCCTGAAACATCAAAAGTTATTTCCCGATAATACAATGCACTATCAAATTCATAAACTTCTTTCCATGCAGCATTATAATAAATCTTCCAGAAACCAGTCCTGAGGCCGTCATTGTTGGATACACCTTGCATAATTAATTTTCCACCTTTTGTATAAGTTGCCCAAGTACCAACAGGTTTGCCATTTAGGTTTGTCCCTTTTTGAAATACTTGTCCGTTTTCATAATATGAAGTCATTGGGCCTTCTTCAACTCCGTTCTTTTGTGAATATTCGGCATATTTCATTCCGTTTTCATACCAGACTTGACATAACCCATTCACCTGTAAGGTCTGCTTTTTCTTCTCGTTTTCATAATACTCGGTTTCTCGAACCAGATTGCCGTTGTCATACATTTGTTC
>WSSedL1CaDRAFT_10000826_pt1 | contig 20315 bp, 18 predicted proteins | sample WetSurSL1Cattail_FD_9464 | JGI IMG/M metagenome (IMG submission 9464)
ACTGTCTCCAAAGAGAAACACATCTTCTATCAAACAGTGAAATACTTTTGATATATCGTGGGCGAGCCATATGGACGGCTCAAATTTTTCTGTTTCAATCGCGTTAATCGCCTGTCTTGACGTTCCGACCATTTTGCCTAGCTTTTCCTGGGTGATTCCTAATTTCTCTCTTAACTCCCGAATTCTGTTTTTCATAAACAACCTCCCGCAATGTAATGCAAACCTTACAATAATATAATATGCGGGAGATGCGAATCTGTCAAGTTAACATTACCAAAAAAGAGATTTATTTCTCTTTATTAGAGCCGCTCCGATAAGCTTGCAGCAGCGCGGTAAGCTCCTCTATCTGAGCGGAAAGCTCGGCACCGGTGTCGGTATCCGCCACAGTGATGCGCTGTTTAATTGCCTCTACCACCATGACCTTGGGCGAGTCCTCGCAGGTAGTGCAGCCTGCCTTGAGCGGCTTATGCTGTGCAAGTGCAAGATAGCGTGAGTTGGAGATAAACGTGTAGCCGCCAATGCCCGTCTGCGACTGATAGGCCTTTGAAATGCCGCCGTCAATCATGAACAGAAGGCCGTCGCCTTTTACGGGATTCTCCCCCTCCTTGACCGGCACATGCCCATTAATAATATGGGAGGATTCCGGATTAAGGCCGAATTCCCTCAAAATCATTTCACAGGTTTTCCGGTGCTCAATATAAGTGTAATAGGGATTCATTTCCTCATGATGCGCAGCGGAATCCGCAATAAAATACCGTTCAAATGCGGCAAGCTTGGTTTTGCCGAACAGCGGTGATTTTGCTCCGCACCATAAATACCACATAAAATCGCAGGCTTCTTTCTTTTCGCGCGAGCCGGAGGGCGCAAAATAGGCAATGCGCGCCACGCCGTCGAGGTATTGCAAATAATCACGGCCTGAGTGGCTTTGCATGTCAAATGTGATTTCATCAAATTTACCGTCTTCAGTCAGCGGAATACAGCCATGGTAGAGCAGCTTCGAATTAATGCAGAGATACATACTGCCGTGGGAATACAGGAAGCGGATATGCTTTTCCAGACGTTCACTGTGACAGAACGACGCGGCGATGGTTTTCATCAGTTCGGTCTCCGCGCGTGTCAATTCAAGCGGATTTTCCGGGTTTACCGTGGGGAAGAGCGTGTCGGTAAGCGGATACTCCGTTTCCCCGATTTTGACGGTACCTTTCTTAAAATCGACTCGTTTGAGCAGGACGCGGTCGTCCATCCGGTATTCCGGATGTTTTTCAATGAGCTGGCCTTCCACTTTAAATTCAATAATCGCCATTGCCTTGTGCATTTTCGCAGCCAGCGCAATATCCACAGGGTCATACTGGTTTTCATCAAGAATATGCGGCATAAAAAGATCACACGGGTCGTCACGGTAGGTTTGTGCGGCGAATACGGACAGTGCGCGAAGATTGATGCCATAGCCGTCTTCCAACAGGTCAAAGTTATTGTAGCTGATGCCCAGACGGAGGACGCTCGCAATGCACGCCCAGTTTCCCGCCGCGGCACCCATCCACGAGATATCATGATTCCCCCATTGGATATCGACATCGTGGCAGTTGATCAGTGCGTCCATAATGGCGTCGGCGCGCGGGCCGCGGTCAAAAATATCCCCGATAATATGTAATTTGTCAATTAATAGCTGCTGAATCAAATAACACAGCGCGGTGATGAATTCCTCACTCATATTCGTTTCTACAATGGTTTTTATAATTTCGCTGTGGTAGTGAGGTTTGTTGCTGGCACCGTCAGCATGAAGAAGTTCATCAATGATATAAGCGAAATTTTCAGGAAGTTTTTTGCGCACTTTAGAACGTGTATACTTCGAAGCGGCCTCCTTGCAGACTTCTACGAGGCGATAAATCGTAATGCGGCACCAATCGCTGAAGCCGGATTCATCCTGCTTTGCAAGATTTAGCTGAGACTCAGGATAATAGATCAGCTTGGCCAGCGCGCTGCGCTCTCCCTCAGAGATGGACTGTTCAAACAGCTCATCGATCTTTTTTCGCACGACTCCCGAGGCACTTTTCAACTGGTAGAGAAAAGCTTCCTGCTCCCCGTGCAAATCACTGAAGAAATACTCCGTACCCTTCGGCAGGCTCATGATAGCTTTTAAATTGATTATTTCTGCCGCGGCCGCCTGCGCATTCGGATATTCCTTTGACAATAATTTTAAATAACGCTCATCAATCATTTTATGACCATTCCTTTCCTGAAGGTGATTACCACCGATTAAACAAATGGCTTAAGCACTGCTTCCCTCGCGGAGCATTCAAACTAAAGCTGATACCACAGCGGTTCTGATTGTATTTCGTGCGATGGATTACAATTCTAACTATAATTATACATATAATTTTGAACTTTTGTTATACAATATAATTATATTTTTAAGAAATTGGTTAATTTGTAAAAAATCATTAACACAATGTAAGCAATCGCAGCCCATTTTTGTCCCACTATACAAAAAAATTGCGGAAAAAGATAAAAACGTAAAAATAATTATTGAATTTTTGTTAGAAAATGATATAATTAGTTAAGTGCATTTACATAATTTTACAGATTTAAGATAACGAGAGGAAGCAAGGCTTATGAAAACACAGAAGTACATGGCTTTCCTCCTCACAAGCTTCTCTATTATCCCGCTGATTTTGGTAATGACTTTTAGCGAGTTGAATTTTGGCCGCAATGAATCTGAAAATCTTCAGCGAAATGCAGAAAATACCGCCCAAATGTCCGCTCAGAATATTGACCAATTTTTTTCGCAGAGGAAAATGGCATTGGATGTCGCCTCCGATTTACCGGACGTGAAATCGCTTTTGGCTCTTTCCAATGCAAATAACGCCAGCGCGTTTTCGGAGATAAAGCGCAATGATGTAATCTCTACCTTTGCAGCCATGACAAGCAAGCAAACCTTTCAAGCAGCGGGAAACACAAGAGGGAATTATGTAAGAAGATCCTCGCTTATTAATAAAAACGACATGATTATTGCGTCAGACGATTCCCGCCTGGTCGGGAAACCATCGTTTATCAATATAGATATGCGTACTGTGCCTGCTTATAATTTTTATGTTTCTCCGGTAAGGCAAGAACCTGATTTTATCGACGGGCAAAAATATTTTGTCATTGCGGTTCCGGTTTACAGTGACGGTGTTTATCAGGGATTTATTCAGTCCTCAATCGATATGTATTATTTTGATCTGATCAGCAAACAAACTTTTATGGAAACAGGGAACAGTATTATTTTTGACCAGGATGGTAATATTGTTCAAAGCAATTGCAAGGACGACCTGGGGAACACCGTTTCAAATATCAAGCAAATCCCATTTGATGATCAATCATACATAAAAAAATTCATGAATATAGATTTACATAAAAACCCGAGCGGCCTTGTGCAGTATAAGCTTCATAAAAATGAAAAATGGGGCTATTATTCTGCACTTTCAGGTACGGGCTGGGTTATAGCCAGCACGGTTTCCCAGTCGGAACTGATGAATCCGTTTATGATGGTTCTCAAAATTTATGCCGGAGTGCTTCTTTTATTCATTATCATTTTATTTTTCATTTCTCATTGGGCGGCGAAACGGTTTTCAAACCCAATCCGTGATATGTGCGCCGCATTTATCAACGTGGAACAAAAGGACTATTCCATCCGTCTGCCCGGCGGCTACAAGGGAGAATTTGCCGACATGGCTTCTTCCTTCAATCATCTGATTGAAAAGATTCAGACGGACACAGATGAATTAAAGGTAAATGAAGCGCGTTATGAGTTAATTATGGAGGAAACCAATCAGGTGATCTTTGAATGGGATATCTTGCAAAACCACCTGTATCACACGGTTCATTGGACAAATAAGTTTGGTTTCAGCATGGCGGTAGAGAACCCCGGTTCACAAGTCCCAAATATTGTGCCTGTTCACCCAAATGACAGAGACTCGCTGTCCGGCTTCTTTACGGCGGCGCTCATCGGGGAGCAGCCCAAACCGATTGATGTGCGGATGAAGACCATTGACAGCCAGTACATTTGGTGCACTGTTCATATGAAAGTGATTTATGATGAAAATCGTAAACCATTCCGCGCAATTGGGTTAATCAGCGATACAGACCATCAGAAAAGAATCATACAAAATCTGGAGAATATATCCAGAACTGATTTGCTGACAAAGGTTTACAATAAAGTGACAACCGAAGTATTAATTGAAGAGTACCTGAGAAATTCTCCGCAAAATCAACACCACGGCTTTGTGATTATAGATATTGACAATTTCAAAGGAATTAATGATACATTGGGTCATGGGTACGGAGATGTCGTGCTCAAAAACGTTGCGGAAAATATAAAAGATCTTTTCCGTTTATCCGATATTGTGGGAAGAGTCGGCGGCGATGAGTTCGTTATTTTAGTGAAAGAATTACCGCGCGATGAGCATCTTAAGATAAAGTTAAACGAGATCTGCAATATCTTTCATGATGCTTACACCGGAGAAAATAACGAGTATAAGATTTCGGCAAGTATCGGGGCGGCCTTTTACCCGAACGACGGCGTGAATTTTACCGCATTGTACCGCCATGCCGATATTGCGCTGTATCAGGCAAAACGCGCCGGAAAAGACAGGTACAGCCTTTATTCCGATGAATCCATAAAAATTACGTCATGAGTAAAAGGCACATTGCAAAATGAAAATTTTGCAATGTGCCTTTCTGTAATACGGTGAAGCAGTCTTTATAACACTTTTTTCACATCATACATGGAATTGAGTACGATCCAGTTTTGCGGGAAGTAGTTGTTTATCGTCCAATAGCTTACGCCGCCCAGTTTATATTTGTTCACCAGTTTGAGTCTTGCCTGAATGCTTCTGGCGTCGTCAAACCAAACCACATGCTCACGGCCTTCACTGTCATAGTAATGGAAATAAGGTGCCTGTGCTTTGACGTCGTACCAAATCCGCGCGCCTACCTTAGCGGCGAGACTGACGGCTTCAAGATTTGAAATTGGACGAGCAGAGGAACCCTGTACGAAGGGGAGCGTCCAGTCGTACCCGTAATTGGGCATTCCCATCAGGATTTTATTGCTGGGGATGACCGAAACGGCATACTGCAGTACTTGCTCTACCTTGTCGGCGGGAGCTACCGCCTGCGCGGGGCCGCGAAGATATCCCCACTCATAGGTCATAAGAATAACCCGGTCGACAACTTCGCCGTGTGTGGGGTAATCGTGCGCCTCATATAAAAGGCCTTTTTGGTCGGCGGTCAATTTAGGCGCAAGGGCGGTCGTCACAATATAACCCAGCGGGTGAAGTGTTTCGGTCATTTTTCTTAAAAATCCGTTGTAGCTTTCCATATCATACGGATATATATATTCGAAATCAATATTCAATCCATAATAACTTTTATCCATTGTTTGAATGATGTTTTGAATTAAGGTATTCTGCGCCTGTTCGTCGGTCAGAACAGCGTGGGCAATGTCACTGTCAAATCCGCTGCCCGGTTTAATGTTGGTAATCACCATCAAGGGTGCGACGCTCTGCTGCCGTGATTTTTGGATGATGGCATTGTCCTGGACGGGGGTAAGGCTGCCGTCCGCTTTTACCTGATAGCTGAAAATACTGACGTAGGTAAGGTGGGGCAGGGTGTTTGAGAGGGTATCGTTGCTGATGTCAGGAAGGGCATAGCCGTTTACTTCTATCGTCCCTAGCTTTTTGCCGGAAACGGGAATGTTAATGACCTGACCGACTTGGAGGACGGAGGCAGCGGTAAGACCGGGGTTTTCCGCAAGAATTTTCGGGATGGTTGTGTCATATTTAAAGGCGATCGTATAGAGTGAATCGCCCGGAGCCACAGTATGCTTTAGACTGTCCGTATTGATAACAATCGCCTGACCTACGACAAGCTGCTGCGTGTTGTCTATTGCGTTGTCACTGATAATTTTCTGCGTGGGCACATGGTAGCGTTTGGCGATAGAATAAATGCTGTCCCCCTGCCGCACCGTATATATTAACATCGAATCACACCTTTCTGTAAAAAAACTACATTGCTAATATTTTTTGAAATAAACCTTTTAGTACAGTATATGTGATTCCATTGCAGCGGCGCACTTGAATTTTTTTAGTCCTCTTTTCGTGCCTTCGGTTCCCCGGATGGGGGAAGCAGAAAATCTTGACGTAAATGTGTACGATCTCCGGATATTTTTTTGAAAGGACCATTGTCTCGCGCAGATTTATTAGGTGCTCCGAATTCCGTGAGGTACTTCCAATACCGTTTTGGCATATGGCTCATGCGGCATTTTGGGTTATGCCGTCCCTGAATCTCAATCGTTTTGTAAAAAAGCCGCCACAGCTCGCGAAACGACGCTTCTTCTTCGTCTGGTTCGGGCATTTCAAAATTATCCACCGGAATAATCGCATATTGATAGGGCTGGTAAATCAGCGCCATGCTGTGGGCGGTGTCATAAATGAAAAAGCGCTCCTCCGGGTAGCGTTCACAAAAATGTCGCGTCAAAAGCGGGAGAACAAAGTTCTTCGGTTCTATTTCCGCCACAAGGGTATTGTTTATAACGGAAAAGCGTGCAAAGCCTTTTAACAGCTGCGTCTCATTGTTCAAATGTTTTACTGCTTTGAACAGAGTGTTCACCACGTCGTCCGCGAGCATGTTCATCACGGAAGGGCCGCAGCGGTAACCCATACGCAGAAACATAAGGATGTACCATTCTTTTTGGGGCAGGTAGGTCAAAAAAGCCCGCCGGACGAAGTCCAGTGTGGCGTCCCCCATTGTTTGCGGGATGGAAGCCAACACCCGGTTCGATTTTTCAAGCTCGGTTGGTATTTCCTTTGCGGGAAACAGCGTCGTTTGGAGCGTGTCCGGAGGAAGAATATCTGACGGAATTTCTTTTTTGCTGTAGCTTTCAAACACACAGCAAAGCAAGCCGTCAAAGCTTCCGTCATAGCGGTAAACTAAATTTGACCCGTCAGGCATTTCTGAATATCCTCCTGTGTCAGCTGAGGCTGTGTCGCCGGCTCAAAGAGCGAGAGCTGCTCCGGCTCTGAGTTCAAAGGCAAATTTAAATGATACATTCCCAGCGCTTTTTCAGACATTAAAGACCGCAGTACCGCGTCCTGCGTGATCTTTAAACCGTCTGCGATTTTTCCGCCGCAGGTGATAAAATATTGTGCGCGCTTGAGCACCACTCCAAGCTTTTTCAGCCCGTCAAAATTCAGGGAAGAGGATCGCCGTGCGGTGACGATGCGTTTTGCGCCGGTTACTCCGATGCCGGGAACTCTCAGAAGGTCGTCGTAGGGCGCGTGGTTCACGTCCATTGGAAAGTTTTCCATGTGGTTGAGCGCCCAGTTGCATTTCGGGTCGATATACGGATTAAAGCTTTGATGAGCCGGGTCAAGAAGTTCGTTTGCCGTAAATCCGTAAAACCGCAAAAGCCAGTCGGCTTGATAAAGCCGGTGCTCCCGCAAAAGCGGCGGCTTGGTGCCCATTGCGGGGAGTAAGGCGTTTTCCGCCACCGGCATATAAGCGGAGAAAAAAACGCGCTTTAGCTGATATTTTTTGTAAAGCCCCTCTGTTAAATTTAAAATCTGAAAATCCGTGTCCGGTGTGGCGCCTACAATCATTTGCGTACTTTGTCCGGCGGGGACGAATTTCGGCGCGTGCTGATATTTCACCATATCAGTGGAATTTTCCTGAATACGGTTCTGAATATATCCCATTGGCGCTAAAATGGAATGTTTTGATTTGTCCGGAGCAAGCAACTGTAAACTGCTCTGTGAGGGCAGCTCAATGTTGACACTCATGCGGTCGGCCAGCATACCGAGACGGGAGATGAGCGCGCTGTCCGCTCCGGGGATGGCTTTTGCGTGGATATAGCCGGAAAACCGGTATTCCTCCCGCAGAATACGCAACGTTTCTATCATTTGCTCGCAAGTGTAATCGGGAGTTTTCAGGACGCCCGAGCTTACAAAAAGCCCTTCAATGTAATTTCGGCGATAAAACTGAATGGTCAGATCTGCCAGTTCGCGCGGCGTAAAAGATGCCCGCGGCGTATCGTTGGAGCGGCGGTTTACGCAGTATTTGCAATCATAGGCGCAGGCATTCGACATCAGCACCTTTAACAGGGAGATGCATCGCCCGTCCCCCGCAAAGCTGTGGCAGATACCGCAGGCCGCCGCACTGCCGATGCCGCCGGCGGACGCTTTTTTATCCACACCGCTTGAAGTGCAGGCTACATCGTATTTTGCCGCGTCGGTTAAAATCTTAAGTTTGTCAAAAACATCCAACCAAATTCACCTCAATAAAATCATACTGTTTTATCCCACAAACGGCTCGCCTAATATATCTTTTAAGTCCGAAATAATTTTTTCATTATCGGCGCATTGGACAATAATGGTTCCTCTTTTATAAAAGCGAGGCTGATAAGCCCAATCGAGACAAATTTTATGAGAACCGTCACTGTAGCCGCTGCCGTCATGGTCAATTCCTTTTGCCACGTTTTCCATTTCTTCATTACTGTTGAACAAATAGATGTTTACCCCTTGGTCGCCGAATCTCATTTTCTTTTTCGTTGCCGGAAGAAAATGGTTCTCCGCATCCTGAATTTCAAAATGATAGCCTTTTGCCCTCATTGCATCTTGAAACTGCTCAAGATTAAAAGTGTCTGCCGAGTTACTTTTTACACTTTGAATATGTTCCGCCTTTGCAGTTATGTTATTCCTGCTGCAGCCTGTAAACAAGGTAAGAATAAAGAGCGAGAAAATCACAAAAACAATAAATTTACTTGTTTTGCTCATGAATTTATCCTCCTGTGGACGATACCGACCATATGTTTGACATATTATATCACAAAACGTATGTTCGTGTAAAGAGACAGAATGATGAAAAATAAAAAAGTCAACGCGGCCTGCTGTATGCCGCGCTGACTTTTGGTTTACTTGTTTGAAACAGAAGGAAGATTTCCGAGATTGTTGTTTTCATCCCCGTCGGGGAGTGACCGCAGGTATTCGGTCCCTTGTTTGACAGCAACCGCCACACCCTTTATCTTATTCTCTTTTGTCATTTGGACGCCCTGCTCTTTTGAAACATTCTCGCCGTCCGACAGTTGATATCCGGATATTTTTCCATCGTTTTTGATTAATCCGGTAATGGACAGCGCGTCGCTGCTAGGATGGGGTGTTACTTCGTTAATGGATGAAGGAGGGAACGCACCACTATTAGTTTGATTTTGATTCATTTTAACACTCCTTTCTTCTTTTCCTATTTTTCACGGAATACGGATTGTTATGCTTTTCAACTCAATACAATTTCTGCTAAAATGAGGATAGTATGGAATGCAAAAAAGCTCTTAGCCATGGATAATCTATCCAGACAAAGAGCTTTAAAATGTTATAGTTGATTAATTTGGCTGATCGAATTATGTAAAGTTTGCGGTGGCGGCAGGATTGGCATAAAGTGCAATACAGTAAGCAAGGTTTTGCGCGATTTTTTGCGTATTTGCCTCAATCCACTGGATATCCTCCGGGTTGTCGTGATATGCTGTTTCAATCAGACAGTGGGGCATTTTAGGCATATACATCTCCCAAAGTTCATCCTGAGTTGTAAAATCAATATCGTTCTTGTTGGGGTAGGCAAAATTGCTGGTCAGAATATGGGCGAACCTGAGACTTTGTTCACTTGTAGAAGGATAGAAAATAGTGGTGCCGTTTATTTTCGGCCCGCCGTCACGTGCATTGGAATGAATGGCAAGATAGAGATTGCAATTTGTATCGGCGGCCTGCTTTACGCGTGCTGTGATTGTTTTTTTCTGGTTGGCGTAGTTGCCGGTTTGAGGCGCGGCGAGAACGGACTGGATGCCGTACTGCTGTAAATACGCCGGCATAGCGCTGGCAATCTGCCGCATATGATACTCTTCACTGCCGGAGCCGTCGCTGTAGGGGTTCCATGTTTGGCAGGAGGGGCTTAAGTAAACTTTAAATGGGAGCGTGCTGGCTGTCTGCACAATCGGAGCTTTTGCCCCGCTTCCCGATTGCACAGCTGCTATAAAACCGGCTTTACCGGGTACGGCGTTTTTCAGAGCCAAGGAGGCGGCCGTGCCGGACAGGCTTGAAGATTGAATAAAGCTGCCTTTCAGGCTCAGAAGATTTGTATTGTTTTCAGGGGTGAGGGGACGGAATCCGATAAACATTAGAAGAAACAGAAACAACATGCTAGCCGGAATAACAAAAAACTTTTTTCGATTCATTTTTTACTCCTATCGTATTCATTGCCGCTATTTAGGAATTAATTCCTTATATTAATTCCAATTATACCATAAAATATCTGATAGTATACTGTTTCTGAAAGGAAAATTGTCGAAAAAGCAAACAAAGCCAAGGGGCAGCCTCAAACGAGGCTGCCCCTTCTGGCTATAGATTCAACTGCTTTTAAATATAATGAATTTCAATGGCTCCAAACGACACATTTCCGTTAAGCGACAGCCGGGGCGCGTTTCCAACAGGATGGGCAAACCGGGTGTCATTTTCTACAGCGCCAAGGCTTACATGGACGTTATCATACACCTGCCAACTTTTTGGAATATATAATTTTATTGCACCAAAGCTGCAGTCGAGGAACAGCTCGGCTCCGTCAGGGCTGAGCTGCGCCTGGTCAAAAAACACTTCCAGTGCCCCAAATGACACGAAATACTGTCCGCTTTTTAAGCAGTCGGAGTGCAGATATTTGCTGGAGCCATTAAAGCTCACCTTAGCATAGGGGTTGTTGTCATCGACAGTTTCGGTGGTCTGATTAAAATGTTCATGCCCGTCATGCCAGTGATCCTTTGGCGCATGGACGTCAAAAATGATGCTGAGACCCATGCTGGCCAAAATGGCTGCCACGATGAGCATCCACAAAGAAATTTCCAGCAGATGGAGCGGCTGGCGATAAATTACATAGAGAAAAACCAGAGCTAAGGATACTCCAAAAAAGTTTCGGTTCGCGGCGCTGTGGATTCCCAGAGCCGCGAGCAAAATGGTTGCCAGTATGCTTATGAAACCGATTTGAATAAAAGAGCCTGTCTGGCTGGCAATCAGAAAGACTGCTGCCAGTAAAAAGAAGATTCCCCAGAACCAATTTTTATTTTTCATAAGTACTCCTTTCGTTTAAGCGCTGCCGCAGTTCCTGATAATAGTACCGCGACACATATACCTGTTTATGACTGTTGATGAACTGAACCAGACTGGAGGCGGTGAGGTTACGCGTAATCGAGTACACCTGCATAATGTTTACGATGGTAGATTTTGCAGCCCGGACGAAGTTACGGGGAAGAATCTGCTCCAACTCATACAGGCGGTACTTAATGAGATAGGCGTCATTGACGGTATGGGCGTAAATATGCTCTCCTTCGGTTTCAAAAAATAAGACATCGTCCAAAGGAAAGTAAAACTCCTGATTTTGCTTATAAAAAGTGATTTTGGAGCCCAATGAAGACTGATCTAAAATATACTGATGTATTTTTTGTATGGTGTCATCCACACGGCCACAGCGGATTAGCACCTCGTCCTCAGCCAGATCATTGACTAATTCTATGCGTATCTTCACCGAGTCACCTCCTTAACACTACAAACAGTATAGCGTGTTTTTAAAAATGTGGAAAGGGCTGCCGGGCATCCGGTTGCAAATAGACCGGTAACAGGTTAAAAAAGGAGGATAAAATGTTGGGCTTTCAAAGATAATAACTGAATCTTAAATAATTATGCCATAATTATCCATAAAAACACATCATGGCTGGAAACTTAGTCCCTCACTTGCGTGTTCACGGGCAGTATAGATTTAACATATTATACATCGATCGTGTGTCAAATAGATCAAAGTAACAAGTCGATTATCATTGATTAATTGACGTAATGAATAGGTGAGAATATGTTGGATTCCAGAAATCAGTCATTTTATAATAATCTTGACAAGAGTGTAAACATTCCAATAGAGTTGTATGAGTCTGAAAAAGGAGACTATTTTATCGGTTACGCCGATAACCTTAGTTTGGGTAACGGAACCAGCGCTTGGGCAAGATTGTACAACCCGCGTCAATCAGGGGTTAACTTGCATGTGAATGTATGGACGGTAACAGATATATCAGAGTCGCCGTCTCGCGCGCAGTTTTGGTTTAACACAACTGCTCCGGGCACGTTTACTGAGTCAGACCTTGTAACACCCTCTAACACGGCAATTTGGCCTGCTCCAAGGCCCAGGGTAAAGTTACAGTTAGCCTCCGACGTTACCGGTGACCCGACTGGAGGGGTAAAGGCATTTGTCCGGAGGGGAGAGCCGGGAACAACGGTGGTTGAAACAGAGAACGGAAAATTGATTTTCCCGCCAGGCGGTTCGTTTTTAGTATTTATATCAATTGAAGGGAATCCTGATATGGCAGCATCGGGACGAATTGCTTTCGGATGGTGGGAGGAACGGATCACTGACCGGTGTTATTGATTCAGATGCAAATTTGTTTGATCAGTTTTTTATTATTTGGATAGAACCGATTTACCAACAAATAATAAAATGAGGGTTTCCCCCGCCTCACTGTAAGAAAGGAATGGTCAAAAATATGAAAGGTAAAATTGGGATTGAGCATAATCTTACGCCGGTAAAAGATTATTTATCCGGAAAAGGTTATAATGTAGAATGTATTAACTTTGATGAGCAATCCACAAAATTGCAAAGTTATGATGCAATTGTGGTGACAGGACAGAATTCTAACTTTCTTGGGGTTCATGATACGAAGACCGGTGCAGTTGTTATTAATGCAGATGGACTGACACCGGAAGAAGTAGCCAAGGAACTCGAATCGAATAATCAAACGCGATAATATCGGTCCCAGAATAAATCATCCATTTATAAATTGCACACAAAAGGACTTGAACTTCGAGGGTTCAAGCCCTTTTGTTTTTGCAGCCGTAGAAAGATACAAGGCAAGGGTGCATTTCGAATCTGTTTGGATCAGAGCGAAAAATCTGATGAAATCTATCTTTGCTCAGAATACAAAAAAGGCTTGCAACACTCTTAAATGTCGCAAGCCCATGCTGGCGGAAGCGGTGGGATTCGAACCCACGAGCCCGTGAGGGCTGCCTGATTTCGAGTCAGGGCCGTTATGACCACTTCGATACGCTTCCATGTGTCACATCTGGAATTTCACAACGGCGAATAATCCCAATACATGCTTATTCATTGTAAATAGAATCAATTGAAATGTCAAGTGTTTTTGTTGTAATGTGTAAGAGAGATGAAAATATAACAGTTCAAAGAGAAGGATATTGTGCCATTGAAGAGAAGCGGCACATATTATGCTAACAGACAACTTATAAAAAAGGTGATATATATGCCAATGACAACCAGAGAACTTTTAGCACGGCTGATTAAGTGCGAAGCAGGCGGCGAGGGTGATGACGGAATGCGCGCGGTCTCTTCTGTTATCACGAACCGGGCGAATGTACCAAACGGTGAATTTGCACGCGTCAGTCAGGGCGGAAATTTCCGCAATATTATCGAACAGGCAGGGCAGTTTACATGTCTCAAGACTTCTATAAATGGGGAGTACAATCCTCAGAATGTCTGGAATATGGACCCTGAGGAAATTCACTATGCAATCGCAGATTGGGCAATTGCCAACAACACGATTAGCGCTGTTTTGAATTCTCTTTTCTACTTTAACCCGTATAATCCCGAGTGCCCTCCATATTTTCCGGCAGGCGAGGTCGGAGTAATTTACAACCGAATTAATGAGCACTGCTTTTATACTCCAACTGCAAATTATCCGAAAACATGAAAAAATAAGCACAATGAGTCTAGGAGGATTTTCTATTATGGACAGCTATAATGTAAACAGTGTATACAGTCTTCCACCGTGCTCCGGCGCCGCATGCGGTGGCGGAAACACTGCGGGGAATTTCCCGGGGATCGCCGGGAATCCAACGATAAACACGCAGGGAAATCAAATGTTAAACGCAACGGGTAACCAGATGGTGCACGCGATGACCAATGGGACCAGTAGCCAGCAATTGCCCACGCTCGAGGATATTGCCCAATACAACTATTTAAACCCGCAGCAGCAGGAGCAGCAGAGACAAATGCTCTCTACTGCAGGGAACCGCCCGTTCAGCGGCAACCCCAGACAGATGACCCAAACCGCGCCCAGTAATAATGTTTTAGCGCCAAGTTCGCTATCCACGCAGCCGATGCCGATGACGGCGGAAAGTCTGCAGTATATGAATGGATTCCTGCGCACGCAGATTGGCAGGCCAGTTAAGGTCGATTTCCTCATCGGAACTAATACCTTGGTTGACAGAACAGGAATTTTGCTTGGAGTAGGCGTAAATTACATCTTGATTAATGAAATTGAAAGCGATGACGTTGTAGCCTGCGATTTTTACAATATCAAATTTATTAAATTTTATTATTAAAATTGAAAGCAGCCTTATAAAGCTGATCTTTGCCTCTATCAAAAAGGTTCCGCATACTATAAGTATACGGAACCTTTTTTATCCGGCGGCCTCTACGTCTTTTGCGGCATCAGCCTGAGGAGGGAGCTCAACTGTGGGTGTTTTTCCGATATTAGAAATGTTACCGGAAATCTCGCATTTTGACACATTGACTGCGACGGCGCTTCCGTCAATGTTTTTAAAAATTCCGTTCACTGCTCCGGTAGCATCAAGCTCAATGCGGGCAATCTCTCCGGTTGTTTCATCAACATAACAGTAACCGTAAACATTGTCTGTGCTGTCAAGCAGGGTTTGCACAATCGTTTTGGAGCCTTTCCCCATGCCCGTCGCGGTCACAATTGACTCGATGGTGCTGCGAAGCACTTCACTTTGGAAGGTGAGTTCCAATTTTTGGACTCTTTTTGAATTAAGTGTGTCTTCACGTACATATTTTTGACTTTTTGCACTGCTGAGAAGGCGCAGAATGTCAACCTGCTCCAGCGGCGTGGTGTCAATGTTTCCCGCGGCAGTTTTCTGCCAGCTACCGCCCGAATTGGAATAGAACCACATGCCTTTTGCATCAGTTACGGTGTAGGAAACGCTGCTGCTGTTTTTGCCGTCCAAAAGTGAAGTCTGGGTGGACTTTAAAGCGTACGGTTTAGCCCAATATACGATTTGATTGCCAGTCTGGAAGGTGTATTGCTTTCCGTTTGCGGTAAAAACCAGATTGTTGCTGATATCGGCGGCACAGTTCTGGATGGCATTGGCATTGGTTTTTGCTTCACGCATCAGGACGTCCGCATCCGGCTTGCCCGCACAGGAGGTCAGAGCACACATTAAAAGGGCAATTAAAAAAAAGCCGGATAATTTCTTAAGTATCAAATTCATTACCTCTATATACTTACATAAGATTTTTATTAAGAATACGAAATCCCCTTAATCGGGGAAATGCCGCAAAGCGGCAAAATGGTGAGAAACCGCAGCAGCAGTGGAGAGATGATTCGTGCTTTGACATTAATTATTATAATAACAAATTTTTTGCGTAACCGCAACCCAAATTGTCCTCATAACTTGACATAATACCCCTAATCAGGGTAAAATACAAATATATAACTTTATGATTATTAAGGGAGTTCAAGTCTAAAAGATGGATTTTTCAAACTGGGTTTTGTGCTTTTCGGCCAAAGGCCAAAATTTCGGCAGTAGCCCAAAACGCGCAATTCCTCGGATTGTTCAAGAAAGGAACGGTCATATAGATGAACAGAATGAAGCAGGTTGCCATGGAGATGGCATCGCTTTCAGTTTATAAAGGAATTTTAAACCGCACGGTTCCTAAGGCGTTTTATCAGCTGCTTTGGTCAGCGGACAAATCGGAGCAGGAATTTTTGAATTCATGGGGCAATTTTTTCGCGGTGCTGTGTGAGCGCGGATGCAGCGAAAACCTTGCGGAATGTATTACCAGTACGGCGCTTTATGATGAAAACGCATTTTCGCTCGATGCCGCCGCGGGCAAAACAGAACTTCCCAAAACCATGATGGATGCCGTGGAACGCGACCTGAAAATTATTTTGGATATTTCCTCCATCACACCGGAAGAGCTTTTCAAGGATTGCAAGTTTAAAGACGAAATACAATCGCTGCAGCTTCCACTCTGGAAAACCGGAGAGCCTGTCAGTGCGCTGCAGGGTGACCTGAAGGACTGTATCCGCAAAATGGCGGAATATTACCGTGAGAACAGCTGTGGAATGTACGCGCGGTATCGTGCGTTTATCTGGCGCGACAAAAAAATTGCGCCGGTTGCCTACCCGGACAAACAAAAGCTGGCTGACCTGAAAGGCTATGAAATTCAGCGCAAGCTGGCAATTGACAACACGCTTGCATTTTTGCAGGATCTGCCGGCGAACAACTGTCTGCTTTACGGCGACCGCGGCACCGGAAAATCCTCAACCGTAAAAGCGCTTTTGAATGAATTCTATACCAAGGGCCTGCGCGTGATTGAAATGCCAAAAGAATTCCTGATGGATTTCCCGCTTCTGGTAGACCAGATTGCCGCGATTCCTGCAAAATTTATTATCTTTATAGATGACCTCTCGTTCTCCAAGCAGAATGACACCTATGCCGCGTTAAAGGCGGTGCTTGAAGGCGGACTGGCCGCGCGGCCTGACAATACACTCATTTATGCTACCTCCAACCGCCGCCATCTGATCAGAGAAACCTTTTCCGACCGCGAGGGTGACGAGGTGCACAGGGGTGACACCATGCAGGAAAGCCTTTCGCTGGCCGACCGTTTCGGGCTTTCGATCAACTTTAGTCTTCCGGACAAGCAAAGATATCTTGAGATTGTGCGTCAGCTGGCAAAACAGCGTGAACTGGGCGACTACATAGAAGAACTGGAAAAAGGCGCGGAACGCTGGGCAACCGAGCGCGGCGGGCGGTCCCCACGCTGCGCAAGACAATATATTAATGACGCCGAGGCACGGATTCGGCGCGGACAGGAACTTTTATAACATAGATTCTGTGAATTTTTGTTTCATTCAGCTTTTGTTTATATTGTATTTCTTGCCCCGCAGCAGACGGGGCAAGAAATACAGATTGATGAATTATTATTTGTAAAAAATAAAAGGAGATTGACATGCTGAAAAAAATTACGGCGGTATTCCTATGTGCGTGCATTATGCTGTCGGCTTTTGCAGCCTGCGGCCCCAAAAATGATATCTCATCCGGTGTGGGGGTTCAGGATTACCCTGTTACCATCGGAACGGTAACTATAAAAGAAAAACCCACCGGAGTTGCCGTGCTTTCAGAAAATCTGGCTGATGTGATTCTGGCTATGGAATACGAAATTGAACTGAAAGCCAAAAGCGCAGAATGTACGCAGAGTGATCTTTCTGTTTTGCCAAATGTTACCGCAGACGACGCGAGCAAGATCAAGGGTCTCGGGGCGGATTTGGTACTGACCGACACCGCGCTCACAGAGGCGCAGAAATCCGCGATGAATCAGGCGGGGATTACCGTGCTGACCATTGCCAAAGCGACCGGCAGGGAAGACCTGGACAGGCTTTATTCGCAGGTCGGTGCGGCACTGAAAGGTGCCAAAACCGGTTATGAGCGCGGGAAAAAGATTTCACAGAGCATTTTCCTTACGATTGATGACATCAACCGTATTATTCCGCAAAGTAATACCCCGACTTCAGTTGCGTACCTCTATGATACCCAAGGCGGCGTTGTGACCGGAGACACGCTGGAGGGAAAACTGATAGAATCCGCGGGGCTGGTCAACGCCGCCACCGACGGAACCAACAACAAAATGGACATTACAGAATTGCTGAGAGCCGACCCGAAATATATTTTTTGCCCGACCGGGTTAAAGGCAGAGCTTTCGGAGTCTGCGGAATATAAAAAGCTGACCGCGGTGAAAGAAGGCAAAGTTTACGAGATGAATCCCAGTCTGATGCTGTTACAGGGCAGCGGTATGACGGAAGCGGTTAGCTTTATGGCGGGAACCGTTTATCCTGAGTTGCTAAAGGGTACTGCGGAGACTTCCTCAGCCCCCTCAGCCTCTTCAAATTCTTCCGGAACATCTGGGACTTCCTCGTTAAGCGCGCCGACCACTACACTGCAAAAGGACGCAAAGGGTGACGATGTCACGAAAATGCAGAACCGTCTATTGGCACTTGGGTATCTGTTTGTGAAGCCTACCGGGCTTTACGGTGACGGCACCGTGCAGAGCGTCAAAGACTTCCAACTGCTCAACGGGCTGACTGTGACCGGGATTGCGGATGCCAAAACGCTGCAATTAATGTTTTCAGACAGTGCGAAAAAGCGTCCGGCGGGTAAATAGATTCAAGTTTTAGAAAAGCACCATCCATTTCTTATGAAGTGGATGGTGCTTTTGGTTTTAATCCAATACGGTGATTCTGCCGCAATTGGCGTTCAATTCGATTTCTTTTCCCAGGGGCAGCGACATACTCGGCAGGCTGTGCCCGCACGCTACATTCATAATGGTGGGTTTGTGTTCCGGCAGGATCAGTTCTTCAAACACCTGGTCCAAGGTCAGCGACTTTTCTGGGGACTGAGCAAAGCAGTTGGTGTAATAGCCCAGAATGATTCCCACGCAGTCCCTGAATTTCCCCGCGGCTTTCAGCTGGCACAACATTCGGTCAATTCTGTATGGCTCTTCCTCCACATCCTCAAGAAAGATAATTTTATTTCGGGTATCAATCTCATAGGACGTACCGAGTGAAGAGGACACAAGCGAAAGATTTCCGCCGGTCACAATTCCGCGGGCGCAGCCGGCAGACAAAGACGTTATCGGCATACCGGTCGGATTTTTTAATTCACCCAGTCTTTCGCCGAACATTGCTTTTTTTAAACAGTCCATCGTGTACCCGTCGGCACCATTGTACAATTCAGTCGAGGGCATAGGGGTATGATAAGTGACGAAGCCGCAGTACTGGTTTATCATAATATGCAGAGCGGTAATATCGCTGTAGCCGCTGAAATATTTAGGATTTCTGCGAATCGAGTCAAAGTCAATTAAATTCATTAAGCGCTGTGCGCCGTAACCGCCACGAATACAAAGGATTCCGTCGATGCTTTTATCCGCAAACGCCGTGTTAATATCATCGGCGCGGAGTTTGTCGCTGCCAGCAAAATAACCATGAGTGCTGCGGCAGCTCTCAAAGAGTGCGGGTTTCAGCCCCAGATTTTCCACTGCTTGAACGGCAGGGTCAACTCTTTCCGCCGGGACGGGGCCGGAGGGCGCAACGAGCGCGACACGTGCTCCCGGAAACAATGGCTTTGGTGTTAACATTATGATCACTCCAAAAATTATTCAACTGTTAAAAGCGGAGGGCATGCCCCAGATTAGTGTTCACTGTAACTGAATTTTTCAGCGCAATTTCACCGCCGATGAGAACATAGTCAATTCCGGCAGGCGGTTTCATCGGTTCGCTATAGGTTGACCTGTCTGCAATTTTATCGAGGTCAAAAATTACAAGGTCGGCATCCGCTCAGGCGGAAAGTTTGCCCTTGTTCTTCAGACCGAATTTCAGCGCCGGGAGAGTCGTCATTTTGGCGATTGCGTCATCCAAGCTGATTTTTCCGGTACAGACATAATTTTTAAGAAAGCGGGGGAACGTACCCGCTGCACGCGGATGCCCCTGACCGTTATTCAGGTATCCGTCTGTCACAAGAATGACATTTGGGTGAAGCAACGCCATATCTACCTCTTCCGGCTTCATCACATGGCAGACGGTAATGGTTTCAGGTGCTTCCTTCCTTAATTGGTGAAAAATCTCCTCAGTGCAGCGCTGTCCTCTGAACGGACCGTCACAAAGCTCAATGCTGGAATAAGTGGTTTGGTAATGTTCAAGCCAGCCTTCATCATAGGTCGTTTCTCCGATTCCCGTGCTGAACGCATAATAGGGGTAACAGTCAATGCCGAGGTTTGTACCGTTGAGCACATACTCATCAAGCATTTCGAGGGTGTCACTCATCTGGCCGAACCCGGCCATGCTGCCAATGTGTGAAATTTCCACCTGAATCCCGAGTTGGCGCCCGATTTCGGCAAGCTCGCGTGCCGCGCTGAGCACTCCCGACGCGTCCTCACGGATATGAGCAGTGAGGGGCTTGTTTGCTTTCTTACAGAGCAAACCAACTTGCAAAAGCTCGTCAAAGGTGGTGCCGGGAGTATATTTTACGCCCAATGAGATGCCCGCGCAGCCGGAATCCAGTTCCTTTTGCAGCGAAGCGAGCATGGTATTTAATGTGGTGCTGTCGATGGATTCGTATTTGTTTGTTCCGCCCGCGCGCAGGCGCGTGTCGGTGTGGCCGGCGAACAGACCG
>WSSedL1CaDRAFT_10000827_pt1 | contig 20311 bp, 19 predicted proteins | sample WetSurSL1Cattail_FD_9464 | JGI IMG/M metagenome (IMG submission 9464)
GCGTGGGGTTCGTTGACGGAAGCAGAATGTGCCTGTCGTTCGGCCGCTTGACTGCGGCGTTCGCTGGCGCCCTGATTTCCCGGGGCGTACCCCACCGGAGCGGATTTGCGTTGTGCATCTCCGCTCCGGCCGCATTTAGAGGACGAAAAGAAAACGCCCCACCGCATCCGGCAGGGCGTCTCCTATTCGCTACTCGCTATTCGCGTCGTCTACCGCTTGTCGATCGCCACGTAATCGCGCGACTGGGCGCCGGTGTAGATCTGGCGCGGGCGGCCGATTTTCTGGTGCGGGTCTTCCAGCATTTCCTTCCACTGGCCGATCCAGCCGACGGTGCGGGCCAGCGCGAACAGGGCGGTGAACATCGCCACCGGAAAGCCCAGCGCCTTCAGCGTGATGCCGGAATAGAAATCGATATTGGGGTACAGCTTCTTCTCGATGAAATACTCGTCCTGCAACGCAATGCGTTCGAGTTCCAGCGCCACCTTGAGCAGCGGGTCGTCGTGCAGGCCGAGTTCGTCGAGCACGGCGTGGCACTGGAGCTGCATCGCCTTGGCCCGGGGGTCGTAGTTCTTATAGACGCGGTGCCCGAAGCCCATCAGCCGGAAGGGATCGTTCTTGTCCTTGGCGCGGCGGATGAACTCGGGAATGCGATCAACGGTGCCGATGGTCCCCAGCATCTTCAGCGCCGCTTCGTTGGCGCCGCCATGGGCCGGGCCCCACAAGCAAGCGATGCCCGCCGCGACGCAAGCGAACGGATTGGAGCCCGACGAACCGGCCAGGCGCACGGTGGAAGTGGAGGCATTCTGCTCGTGATCGGCGTGCAGGATGAAGACGGTGTCCAGCGCCTTGGCCAGCACCGGATTGACCACATACTCCTCGGCCGGAACCGAGAAGCACATCCGGAGGAAGTTTTCCGTATAGCCCAGCTTGTTTTGCGGATAGACGAAAGGATGGCCGGTCGAATAGCGGAACGCCATCGCCGCGATGGTCGGGATCTTGGCCACCAGGCGGACGCAGGCCAGTTCGCGCTGCGCCGGATCGTTGATGTCGAGCGAGTCGTGATAGAAGGCCGACAGCGCCCCGACCACGCCGCACATCACCGCCATCGGGTGGGCGTCACGGCGGAAGCCGCGATAGAACGAGGCCAGTTGTTCATGCACCATCGTGTGGTGGGTGATGGTTTTGGTGAATTGGTCCATCTGCGGCTTGGATGGCAGTTCGCCGTACAGCAGCAGATAGCAGACTTCGAGGAAGCTCGATTTGGCCGCCAACTGGTCGATGGAATAGCCGCGATAGAGCAGGATGCCCTTGTCGCCGTCGATATAGGTGATGTCGCTTTCGCAGCTTGCCGTTGAGGTGAAGCCGGGGTCGTAGGTGAAGACGCCCGCATCGCCGTACAAACGTCGGATGTCGACCACCTCGGGACCTTGACTGCCGGCGAACACGGGAAGTTCGAACGACTTGTCCTTGTAGGTGAGGGTCGCCTTTCCGGCGGGAACGGCCTTACTGTCTCTCATTGGGCTCTCCGGGCATAAACGATCTGTCGCGCTTTCGTGCAGTGCAGCAACATTCCTATACCACTGTCAATCTCTGGAATTGGCCTAAAGTACGTGGGCTGTGAGCCTTTTTATCGATTCCTCACGCCCGAGCACTTCCAGCATGGCGAAGATCGGCGGTGAGGTGGTCCGGCCGGTCAGCGCAGCCCGCAACGGTTGTGCCACTTGCCCAAGTTTTAGGCCCTTGGCGTCCGCAAAGGCGCGCGCCTTTTCCTCCAGCGCGTGCCCGGTCCAGTCGATGTCGGCGATGGTGGTGAGGAATTCGCCCAAATTCCGGCGGGCGTCGTCCGACAGAACCTTGGCCGCCGCATCGTCCAAGGAACGCGGCCCGTCGGTGAAAAGAAACTCAGCCGCAGCAGCGAGTTCGAGCAGAGTCTTCGCCCGCTCCTTGAGCGTCGGCATGGCCGCGATGAGACGTTTGCGGGCGCTGACGCTGAGGGTGCGCGGCGGCGTTTCCCGGCCAAGCAGATGCGCGACCTCGTCGGCCAAGGCGTCGTCCGCCATCGCGCGGATGTAATGAGCGTTGAGGTTGTCGAGCTTCTTGAAGTCGAGCCGCGCCGGGCTCTTGCCGATGCTCTCAAGGTTGAACCATTCCACCGCCTGCGGCGTCGGGATGGTCTCGTCGTTGCCATGGCTCCAGCCGAGGCGCAGCAGGTAATTGCGCATGGTCTCGGGCAGGTACCCCATGTCGCGGTATTCGCCGACCGCTTGGGCACCATGGCGTTTCGACAGTTTGGCACCATCCGGCCCATGGATTAGCGGCACATGGCCGTAGATCACCTCCGGCCAGCCCAGCGTCCGGATCAGTTGCATCTGACGGGCAGCGTTGTTGAGGTGATCGTCGCCGCGGATGATGTGGGTGACGCCCATGTCGTGGTCGTCGACCACCACCGCCAGCATATAGGTCGGGGTGCCGTCGGAGCGCAGCAGGATCATGTCGTCGAGCTGCTCGTTGGCGTAGCGGACATCGCCCTGGACCACGTCGTGGATGATCGTCTCGCCGGTTTGCGGCGCCCTCAGCCGGATCACCGATGGCGCCCCCGCCGGGGCCTCGGACGGGTCGCGGTCGCGCCAGCGCCCGTCATAGCGGATGGGCTTGCCGGCGGCGCGTTGGGCGGCGCGCATCTCGTCCAGCTCGGCCGGGGTGGCGAAGCAGCGATAGGCCTTGCCTTCTGCCAGCAGCTTCTCGGCGATTTCGCGATGCCGGCCGGCGCGGGAGGCTTGGTAGGTGATGTCGCCATCCCAATCGAGTTCCAGCCATTTCAGGCCCTCGATGATCGCCGCCACCGCTTCCGGGGTGGAACGTTCGCGGTCGGTGTCCTCGATCCGCAGCAGGAATTTGCCGCCGGTATGGCGGGCGTAGAGCCAATTGAAGAGGGCAGTGCGCGCCCCTCCGATGTGCAGCATTCCGGTGGGCGAGGGCGCAAAGCGCAGGACGGGTTTCTGGTTGTCTGTCATGATGGTGTGGGGCTTAGGTGAATCCGGGGGCGATGGCAATTTGGCACGCAGGCGGATCGGCGGGGGCCGTCCGCAGCGGGGACCTTATAGCGGCAACGCGGCGCGGAATCGCGAAAATCGTGGCCATCCCACGGATTATTCGCGATTCCGCGCGGAGCGAGCGGACCCGCTGGAGCCTATGGGTTCCCGTCGCGCTGGCGGCGGGGGCAGGGGCGTATTTCACCCTGCCGTTCGAGCCGGCGTTGGCCTGGGCGCCCGCTGCCGTCGCCGTCGCGCTGGCGCTTGGAGGTCTCGCCACTGCGGCTGAGGGGCAGGGCGCGCGCACCGCGCTGGCTCTGATCGCGGCCTTTACCCTTGGCTTCGGGGCGGCGCGCTGGCGGACGGAAATGGTCGCGGCGCCGGTTCTCACTCATCGGATCGGGCCGGTGCATTTGAACGCCCGCGTGGTGCAGTCCGAACCGCGCGGCTATGGCAGCCGCCTGATCTTGGAACCGGTAGCGGCCGGACGGCTCGCCGCCGCCATGCCCAAACGCATCCGCCTGACCGTGCGTGCTCATAGCGCGGTGCCCGCGCCGGGAAGCTGGGTGCACGTGCTCGCCATTCTGATGCCGCCGCCGGCGCCGTCGCTGCCAGGCGATTACGACTTCGGCCGCTGGGCCTATTACCAACAGATCGGCGCGGTGGGATATCTGTACGGCAAGCCGAAGCCGATCACAGCCCTACGGGCCGAAACCTGGAGCGAACGGGCGCGCAGTGGGCTGGAACACTTGCGCACCCAAATGACCGAGCACATCCGTGCCATCATCCCTGGCCACGAGGGCGTGATCTCGGCAGCGCTGATCACCGGCGAACGCGCCGACATCGATCCCGACGACCAGACCGCTTTCCGCGATTCCGGATTGATGCATGTGCTGTCGATATCCGGTCTGCATCTCGCCTTGGCGGGCGGCGTGTTCTTCTGGGTGATCCGGGCGCTGTTCGCGCTGTTCCCCTCCATCGTGCTCAACCATCCGATCAAGAAGTGGGCGTCTATAAGTGGAGGAATAGATTTGTGTTGATTTATATGTAATATATTCAGGTAATTATATTTGAGTTGTTTGTTTGCCAAATTCGAAATAGTCTCTGACACTCCTCACACATTTTTCTACACATTTTTTGAGGGTGATGATGGCGGAATATCATGACCTGCTCGGCGGTCGCCTGCACGTCTATCGGCGCGCTCGCAGCCGGTTCTGGCAGTGCTCGACGTATCTGGGTGGGCGGGAACATCGGGTCAGTACCAAGGAAGAGAGTCTAGCGCGCGCCAAGGACTTCGCCGAGGACTGGTACCTCACGATGGTGGGAAAGTTCCGCGCGGGCGAGCTCAAGACCGGCAAGACCTTCAAGCAGGCGGCGGACATCTTCGTGCCGGAGTTCAAGGTCATTACTCAGGGAGAACGGAGCCCGCGGTGCGTCCTCGGCCATGAAGAGCGACTGCGCGTGCACCTCATCCCGTTCTTCGGGACGAAGCGGCTCTCGGAGATTACCCCCGGCCTCGTGCAGGACTATCGCCGCCACCGGATGGAAACACTGCGGAACGGAAAGCCCCCGGCACGCCAGACGCTTCATCAAGAGATTGTGACTCTGCGCCAGACCCTCAAAGTGGCGCATCGGCAGGGCTGGATTCAGTATGTGCCGGACCTCTCGGCTCCCTATCAATCGTCCAAGAAAATATCGCACCGCGCATGGTTCTCGCCGGAGGAATACAAGCGGCTGTACATGGCGACGCGGGCTCGCGCGCTTGCACCGCGAAATAGCCGGTGGAAGAACGAGAGCAAGGAGCTTCATGACTTCGTGCTCATCATGGCGAACACAGGTCTCCGTCCCGACGAGGCGCTCCGGCTTGAACACCGTGACGTGGTGGTGGTGAAGGACACCGCTACCAACGAGACCATTCTGGAAATTGAGGTGCGCGGAAAGCGAGGCGTGGGGTACTGCAAGAGTATGCCCGGCGCGGTTGTGCCCTATCAGAGGCTCAAAGAGCGTCAGAACCCCCAACCTACCGACAAGCTCTTTTCAGTGTTGCGCGGGCGCATGTTAAACGCCGTTCTTGAGGAGGAGAAACTCAAGTTTGATCGCGACGGCCGTCCGCGCACCGCCTACAGCCTTCGCCATACCTATATCTGCATGCGGCTTATGGAAGGCGCGGATATTTATCAGGTAGCAAAAAACTGTCGAACCTCGGTCGAGATGATCGAGAAGTTCTACGCATCGCATATCAAGAACACCCTCGACGCGGCTGCGATCAATGTAAGGAAGTCGGTGAGGGACAGTGTGGAGCAGGCGCATGGTACGTAGAGAACATGCTAACGGAGATATCGAGAAGCACTACAGCCACGTGCTGACCCTTATGCAGGCGAAGGAGTTGAGGACAAAGAAGTTTAGATTGGCGTCGAATTGACAACTCGCGTAAAAAACTATCCGTCGCGCGCGACATCTTTCAAGAGTCCCGCCCTAATCAGCGCCGACCGAACGCGATACGAACATGGGGCGCGATGGATGATGCCGTCAAGAAGGTCATTGCTAACGCCGATTTCCTGAAGAAGAAGAACGTGGTAGAGCTGAGCGAGTGCATCACTGTCAGCATTTATTTCTTTTGCGAATTTACGGTAATCTACATTCTCGCGCGGGCCTCCGAAATGCGATATGTCATTTCGCATGCGAGCGCAGCGTGAACTGAATTTTTCCAGGCCGTCTTGATCCAGATTGACAGATAGTGTCTTGAACGTATCCTGTAACCGCCGCTCAAGTGATGGCTCGCGCGCGCGAGAGAACACCTTGGTTAGCCACTTCTTGTCTTTCATTCTCGTCACTTGCCCCATAATCCTCTCAATCTTCGCTTCCAATTTTGGGTTGTCGCAATCCGGATGGGACGCCCGGTGAAATGACTCGATTCCCCATATCAAATTGACGAACCTGTGCTCAACGTACAATTTCGTCCCTCTACGTGTTCCGAGATACAGGTAATACGCTGCGCCAAACGCCTCGCGCTTCTTTGACCAGTTGGCGAATATTTGTCCAAACGAGTCGCGTAGCTGTAGGAAATTCGTCCAACACTCGTGTGCTGATGGTGGCTTGGCCGAATTTCTATTGCAGGGGAAATACAACTTGTAGGTTCTCTTAGGTCTGGTGGACGCAACCGTCGGCCAATCGAGGCAGTAATCAGAATTTGTCAGGAGGATCAACAGATCTCCAATCAGTTGATGCTCCTTCTTTACTGCATCCAGTGTGAGAGTCTTCTTCGGGGTATAGGTAATGGAAGCCGATTCTGTCAGGTCGAGTTTCCGCGTACGCCGCTTTCCGAAATATGGTCCCGTAAGATCATATTTCAGACGCAGGCTGCCGATATCGAGATTGTACGTTATATCCTTGGTCTTTGTGTATTTTGCGGAAAGTCGCGTTTTCCCACGGTTGAATTCAATTGCGCCGAGCCGAAGCCACTCATCGAATCCTTCTAGTTCGACTTCTACATGCGCAAACCTGAGCGCGGCCAAATCGACGCTCGGCGGCGGGCTGTTCCCAACAAGGCAATTAATCGCGAGATACTTTTCGTACGAAATACCGTTAGAACTGAAGTGACCACCGTTCCTGTGGAGGCCGCACAATAAGACGTGCTTGTTGGTTCCCTTGAGTATGCCTTGAATGCCAATTGTCTCGGATATCGTGTCGTTCGCCATCAGGTTTGCGAGCGGATGTCCGCGTCCACTCGGCAAGCACCCATCAAGTTCGAGAGTAATTCGGCCATCTTCTTCAATTGTGAGAAGCCCCATGACCGATGCTTCAGGGGCGTACTGGCCGCGCGGCGTGGTTTCGTGGTGCCACCAGAAAAGTCCGCGCTCTTCAAGGATATTCATCAAGAGTGCCCTTCATGTATGTGCTCGTAAAACAGGTACAGGGACCAGCGCGCGTCACTAGCCGCTCGTCTCACCGGAGGAGTTTTCTTCGATCGACCTGCCAATCAGTCAGTGAGTGAGACGCCTATGACTGTACCGGATTACTCTGATCTTCTTTCTGAGCATGTTGGGAAGACGAAGGGACTATTGTAGATGCTCCTGTTGGTAGAAGTTGCGCGTTGATTCTGAAAAAGTACAAGCAGACAGCCAGCTCAAAAAATAGATGTTCTTTTGCACGTCGAATGCGATCCAACTCGACAAGGGATGACCAGCGCGGCGCTCTGCCGGGGCCGCCCTTATCCAGATTTGCTGGTGCCGCTTCGCTGGCAATTGGCGGTGCGGATAGACTGTCAGAATGCGCTAACTGCGGTTCCGGGAGCCGCTTCGGCCAGCTGATCAAATACAACCGCAAAACAGCGGCGACAAAGGCGATCCACGTGACGAGAAACAGTATTTGGTTCTCAGACATTCTGATTGTGAACGCTAGCCACAACGCCAGAACGGAAATGGCGGCGGTGATAAGTCCGACAGTCAACAGTTGTATTGTGCGCCTGAGGGGTTCAAAAATCTCGACACTTCGCTCTACGGTTTGAAACTCGCCCAGGGTCAATTCGAAATTCAGCGCTGCCAACGCCAATGTCGGGGCATCTCTCCCATTAATCTGACCGGATAACGACTCGCGAAGCCTTTCGATCTTGTCGTTGACAAGGTGTGCGGCCGTTTGCACATCTTTGAGGAGCATCGCTGCCCACAATCTGAATACAACAAACAGCACCAGCACAAGAAGAAGGAGCACGAATACCATTCCGACTAGGGACGAAAGCACGTCGCTTCCTCCGACCGTCGCCAATTTAGAGAGAATGGCTATCCACGAAACATTAATCGCCGCAAATATGGCGAAGCAGCCGATCAGAGCGGCACCTGCAAAGGTGATGATGGATGCGCGCTCGTGTCGCCTCAATGCATTTTGATAGGTGGCAAACCTGTTTTTGAATTCTTCGGCATCTATACCTCTTCGGTCTCGGAGGCTACGGACCGTCTGATATGCAGCGGTCTCGCTTTTCTCGGAGTCACCGGTGGTATCCTTTTTTGATATTGCCGTGTCCGCAGGTATCACCGGCGATGAAGTGCACGGAGCATTATCAGTTGAGTTTTCTCGATTGGTATTGGTTGCAGTGCTCCGTCCGCGTCCTTGGCGGCGAAGCGCCACCCACAACGCGCCCTTGCCAGCGTCCGATGCCGAAGCACCGTCTATATAGATGTCTCCATACGACACGGATTCGACTTTACTGCTTCCGATTTTCGCGAGCAGGTCGCCGCCGTATGAATAGACATAGCCGCTTTTGACGTAGGCGACTTGAGAGTTACCTTGCCAAATCTCAGTGCCGGAAGTTCGCGCGAGCTCCTCGCCATTTATTTGGTTGGAGTCGCCGCGACGTACAACGTTTGCGTACAAGGACGCCGCGATCACACCGTTATAAGAGAGCCTTCCATAGGTGTAGTCTGTCATTTGTTCCCCCCACATTTTTCACAGAGCGTGTTCAATTTGTAGCAGATGCGTACGGCAATCACATCTTCGAAGTTGACGGCGCAGACCGACCTTCAACTGTGCCGCATCTTTCCTAGAGACAGACAAAAATGCCCAATCGACCCGCCAATGATGAATTGGCGGGTTTGCGACCGCGGGAGTGGTCGCAAAGCCGTTGCTTCGCAACGGTAATTTCCCCCGCAATCGTCGGTCGGGTACGCCCGACTTCGACCGTTTCCCTCGCCTGCATAGGAATGTCAGGCATCGGCTCCGCTACGCTCCGGGGCTCCCAGGCAATAATTTTAGATGTGGTTCTGGTCGCCCGAAACGCTCGAAGTCGGGCCTGCTCGCTGCCGCAAGCCAATCGCCGGAGTACCGGCTCTTGGGCGGACAGCGGCGCCCGACGATTGCGGGGTGATACTCCCTCGCGGAAATGCCCGCTCACGACTCTGCTTCGCGAAGGGGCGCCGGGGACGGCGCCCTCGGTGGGCGGCGGATATGCCGCCCTCTCCAAGTATGCACCGCCGTGGTGGGTACGCGGTCGGCTCGCTGAGCCTCCGTATTTCGTCATTCCCGCTTGATGCCGTATCGCTCGCGCAATGTCTGATCTTTGGCGTGGATGCGCTCGCGAAAAGCGGCAAGCGCATCCTGGGCTTGGGCGTATTCCTGCTTACGGGTAACGAGGTCGCTTATTGGCTCGGGTATGCTACTCGCATCGCCGCCTCGGGCGAGTACCTTTTCACGCAAGTCGCGTGCCCGCTGCGCCAGCGCATCCACCCGTTGTGCGGATTCTAGCCTCGCCTTGGCACCATTAGCCTCGATTTCGAGCCCAACCTCCTCTTTAATGTCGGGCAGGAGCTCCGTCGCGCGAGCCCATTCGTATGCTGTGTGCTGCTCGGCAACTGTCGCCGCGACCTCGGCCCGCTTCAAGCGTTCCTCGCAACCGGACAAGGAGGCATCGGTCTCCGGTTCAGCCGTTATCTTTGTACGGTTACGCTCGAATAAGCTCATGGAAGTAAGCGGATATCCGCTTACTCATCATTATATGCCCCTGTGGCGAGCATGGGCGCCGGGCCTGTGCATAAGGTCCGCGCTGTCAGTTCCGACGATTGGCCAAAGGAAGCGGATTCGCGTTATCGCCACTTCCGTTAGCACGATAACCCACTATACTTTCGGTTGTCCGTCGGGGGAGGATTGGGCTCGTGCGTTTCTTGGGGGGCATCGCCGCCGTGGCGGCTCTTATCGCACTGGCGTGCATCTCAAGTGCAACCGCGCAGGGATACTACGACCAACGTCAACCACCTCCGCCGCGCGGATACCACATGCCTCGCCACGGCTGGGCACGCGAGAACCGGGAGCAAAACAGACAACAACGGTGGACGAGACCGGAGGAGCCGCGAAGTACATGGACTTCGCCCGCGCCGCGTATGATGAGAGCACAGCAAAATCGAAGCTGGGCATCCCGCCCGCCGTCACAGCCTCAAGTACCGCTGCCGCAACAAAGCACGCCCGACGAAACCGCTGCAGAAACGCCGCCCGATGAACACCCGATTCCGTCCGTCTTCACGTTACCAGAGGGTACAACTGCCGCGGAATACGTCGAGCCCATAACCGGAACTCGACACGAGACGGGTCCGTCAATCGTGTCCTTCTACGATAGGGGCTATGGGAGTGACGACGAGATTCGTACTCACGTTGGCGCCGTGAAAATGCAGATGGTGTCCTGTGTGCCGTTTAACGGAGTGCGAGACGAACGATCTGTGCGAGTTGATGTCACGCAAACGGATTATCAGGCCACACGCGTCATTGATGGCTTGTTGCTGCGTGCAGCGGAATTCGTGTGGCGCGAGTGCCCGCATCGATACGAGAAAAGTCCTTACTTTTTCGGAACAGACTACCGCTACGATGTCGGTGTCATCAGCATCTATATGTCGGACGGGTTGCTAGCTATATCGGCGAGTCTGGGGATGACGGGGCGCGGTGGCGATACTATCTTCGGTAGTTCATCCCGCTATTGGTGGGCGGTACAAGATGTATATGCCAATCAAAAGCAGCAACTTGCAGCACAACAAGCAGAACAAGCGGCGGCGGCTGAACGGGCGCGGCAACAACAACTATTTGCGCAACAGAGAGCGGCTCAAGCGCGGAGCGATGCGGAAACTGCGCATATCGTCTGGGTCATCATCCGCATACTGGCTATCGCCGGTGTGTTGTTTTGGCAGCGGGAGCGAATTGCGCGTTGGTACTATTTCACCTTCCATCCCCATCCGGCCGAGGGTACCGTGCGCTCCGCGATTTCGTCCGGTTGCTTGCTCGATGGTAACCAGCTCTCTGCCGTGCTCGGTGAAGTGCCGTCCGGCGACCGGATATTTCGTGAAGTGCGTATCGCGCAGATGGACGCGCTGATAACGCAAATGCAGACCGCCACGCGTTCGCATATTCGTGAAATGGAAAGACAGGCGCAGGGAAAATACGCGCAAGCGGCCGTCCAAGAAGCGCAGGCCGCGCTCGGAGCCGCAGCGGTTGCGCTCGAACAGGCTAAAGCCATGCTACACGCAAGTACGAGGAGCGGTAACGTATGAATAACGATCCCACCAAGATTGTTCCGCAAGAAGTATTGCCGCCAGAATCGCGAGAACTGCGCATGCCGGACGGCACGCCGCTCGGGCTTGGTTTCCTAGGTGCCGCACGTTTCTCTGCTATTCGACGCGTTCTCGACTACGCTACACGCGCCGCAGAGGCCAAAGCGAACTATCACGCAGCCGAAGGCGCGGTGGCGATCTCCCTGATTCATCGGGAAGTGGCGCGCGAACAGTTGCGCAACCTCGACACTATCCGTCAGGACGCCGCCGACAAGATTACAGAAGGCGCGTATCTTGCCAAGCTGGAACGCAAACTGAGAACGATGGAGCTTGAAGACCAGATAGTTGAGCGCGAGGACGCCCGCGCTAAAGCAAAGACAACCAAGCAGGGGCAAGAACGCCCAGCGCCAGACACCAGGGCCTCTGATAAGTTCGCGGATATTCTTGCGGACCTCAAACGCATCCCCGAACTTGCCAAGACCGGTGCCGCCGTGAAGGCGCAGATCATCGCGGATGCCGGCGGCGAAGATAAGCTCGACGAAGGCCAACGCACGATGATCGAGACTATCGATGCTATCCTCGCGGCAGTAGTGCAGAAGCAAGCGGAGGACAACATTCTCTAGTCATGCTTGAGATTGGCACAACGCGTCGGGGCAATCGTATCGCGCTTACTGACAGGGAGCGCGCTCGACATATCCATGTGCTCGGCTCTATAGGCACGGGCAAGTCCAAGTTGTTGGAGCATATGATCCGACAGGACATCGCGCGCGGACGCGGACTCTGTCTGATTGACCCGCACGGCACCCTCGCGGACGCCGTTGAAAAGTGGTGTGCCACGCGCGGCCTGGGGAGCGTCCGGCACATCCATGTCATTCGTCCCGGCGACGATACGCTCGTTCCCGGCTTCAATCCGTTACGGAGCGTGCCGGGCGAAGCTGTCTCGGTGCGCGTTGACGCGATGGTGCAGGCCTGCGCGCAAGCGTGGGGTGTGCATGACATGAGCGAGACGCCGCGGCTCGAAAAGATACTGCGCGCGCTTTTCTTTGCGCTTGCGGTGCGGGGCCTCACTCTCGCTGAAGGGCCTGCGCTCCTGCGCGCGAGCGACCCAGAAGGCGTCAGACGCAATCTCACAAAAGACCTGCCGGACCCGATCTCGCAGATTATCTGGGATGAGTTGAATGGCATGTCCCGCAAGGACTTCGCTGAGCATGTGGAGAGCACGCATACGCGGCTCTCAAAGTTCCTCGCTGCACCTTCGATGCGACTGGTTGTCGGCCAACGAGAACACGCCATTGATTTCCGTGCGGCTATGGACAAGAGCGAGATCGTGTTGGTCAACCTCGGTGCCCGGCATGCGTTCTCATACGAAAACGCACGGGTGCTTGGAACACTTCTCATCAACGACCTCTTCCTCACGGCCTTGGGCCGCGACGAGAAGACGGCGCAGCGACGGCCGTTCACCCTCTATGTGGACGAGGCATACGATTTCCTTTCGGGCGACGTGGAGCGCATCCTCGACCAGACGCGTAAATTCGGTCTTCATGCTGTGCTCGCCCATCAGCGCATCGGCCAGCTCAAGGAGCGTGGCGAAGGGGTATACAACGCGGTCATGGGTGGGACACAGACCAAAATTGTATTCGGCGGCCTCTCGGACGACGACGCAGCGATTATGGCCCGCGAAATTATGCGAGGCGATATAGATCTCGAAAAGCCCAAATCCATGACCGCATCAGTGGTAGTGGGTGAAGAGCCGTTCTGGTTGGAGTCCATGAGCGAAAGTGAAGGTTCGACGGCAAGTCGTTCGTATACCGAGAGCTTTTCGTCGAGCGAAGGCGTGGGTTTGTCCTCGGGCACGTCTGAGCAATATGCGATAAATGTGGGGCAAGCCCAGGAACAGCGAGCCGTTGCACTCCTCTCGTCGAAATCATCCAATACGATAACGACGACGGGAACGAGCGTAACCGAGAGTTCCGCGGCGAGTCACAGTCGTACGTTCGGACATTCTCAGACCTTGAAACCCATGCGTGAAGAGCGCCCGACACATTTCTATACGCTTGAGGAGTGTCTGCACCTTGCACAACTCAAACTGCGCAATCTTCCCGACCGCGCCGCCATCGTGAAGCGGCGCGGCAGGCGGACGGTGCGAGTTGAGACGCTTGAGGTGCGGCCGACGCTCGAAGTTAAGCCGGTTATCGCACGATTTCGTGAAAAAACAGCTACGGCGAGTCCTTATATCTCCACGGTCGCGGACGTGCTGGCGGAGATCAAAACGCGACAGGACCAGATGTCAGGGAGACATGAGACGCCAAAGGCCGACGACCAATTTTGGCAAGAAGAAGAATAGGTGCGGGCGATAGGGCATGGGACAGAAACGGACGTCACATCCGCGTTTCCGCCGCGAGGGGGCAACGTCTCGCGTCGAACTAACGGACGACGATGCCGAAATCCTCCGCCATGTCTATCGTCATCGATTCGTTCGTGCGGAAGACCTCTATCGGCTGTTCCCGGATCGCAGTCCGGACCGGCTATCACGCCGCCTGACGCTCCTTTTTCGCGCGGGGTACCTCGACCGCCCCGTTGCCCAAATCGACCGGTTCAAACAAGGTGGTTCGCAGTCCCTGGTATACGGGCTTGATACGGCAGGTGCACGGTATCTCAAGGAACACTGTGGTGTGAAAGTCGGCACTGCCGATTGGAAGAGTCGAAACAGGAGCTATACCCGCGAGAACCTTGACCACACGCTCGACGTTGCCCGTTTTATGATCGACGTGGAGGTTGCCTGTCGTGATCGGGATGACCTCTCCCTCATTCATTTTGAGGATATGCTTGCCCGTGCGCCTCTTGCGACGCAGAGCTCAAAGAATCCGATGTGCTGGGCGGTGCCGGTCAATTGGCACGGAAGCCGTGCGGTCGTGCATATCGCTCCCGACGCGATATTCGGTCTGCGGACGGTTGGCACCGATGGCAAGGCGCGGCGGGCGTATTTCTTTCTTGAAGTGGATCGAGGCACGATGACCATCGTGCCCTCAGAACGGATGCGCGAGAGTGATGCCTTCCTCTACCGAGCAACCATCCTCCGCAAGCTCTATGCCTATGCCGATTCATTTCGGCAGGAATTGCACAAGGAGCACTTCGGTATCGCGGCGCCGAGAGTGCTTTTCGTCACCACGAGTGAGGCGAGGGCGGACGCGATGCGTGCGGCGGCGAAAGAGTTGGTTATCAAGCCAATGAAATTGCCCGCCGCGATGTTTCTTTTTTGCACCTCAAATGCAAAGGCACCCCTTTGGGCCGGTGATGCCGATGGACACGATGCGCCGCTGTTGCCCGAATCTTCTACCGCGTTTGAAACGCGCAGGCCATAGACCAGAATGAGGATGCGTGGAGACACATGAAAACAGCCCTGGTTGTCACGCTTATTTTTGTAGCCGCCACGTCAATGCTCGGCGGTGTGCAAAATGCACGACGAATGTCTGTCACAAGAAATCTTGCCGAGCTGGGAGGAGCCATCGTTGGTATCGCAATGACGCTGTGGTGCTTCTATCTCGCTTACTGGGTGAGCGTACGATGATGGACGCGAGTATGTTGGTCATACAGATCAGAGGAGAATAGAAATGCGGTATGCGATTGCGTGCGTGCTTTCTTTATTGGTAATGGGCATCACCGCCGACGCTGCAATGACTGATGCGCAGGTCAAGCAAGCAATCATTCAGCAGTCGTTGGCAAGTTATCCTGGCAACTGTCCGTGTCCGTACAGCACGATGCGCAACGGGCGCTCCTGCGGAAAGCGAAGCGCCTATAGTCGTCCCGGCGGGTATGCTCCCATCTGCTATGAGATGGACGTGACGCCTGCGATGGTGCGCGAGTACCGACAGACCCACGGGCACTAGCGACGGGCAATATGTGCCGGTGGGTACCTATCAGCCAGTATTGCAAGCCGGAGAGCAAAACGCGCAGCCATTGGATTGTGGGTATGTCTTTTTCGCTTCCCGGACGGCGCTGTGACAGTCTGAGTGGTAGCCCAAACTCAACTGGTTCTCCGGCAGCGGAAGGTTATGGCATGAACCTGTGTCATGGACCTCGTGGTCGCCATTCGACTGGGCATTCTTGTTTACACAATACCAGGGCATTGCGTGCCTCCATGCTGGTGCCGGACAAGAGTGGAGCCTAGTTGATTCGCGTCAATGGATTCTCGCGCGTTCGCGCGAGTTGCCCACACCTTTGCAATCGTAAGGTACGAAAAGTGCCACAACGTCCATTGGTTGAAATGAGACTAACTAGCTAATGGATGTGAACTCTTTCACGGCAATCTGCCAGATTTGCTGGTTTTGCGGAAAAACGAGATGCGAGAAAACTGGCGGGGATGAGTACAATCAGTATACTGATTGAACAGAATGAGGCATTCTGTTCAACAAATGTTTGGATCGTCAACCGTTATCTCTTGAATTAAGAGGCATTCGCATAATCATTCCATATGCTCTATGACCACCAAGGCAATCGAAAGTACCTCACTTCCGCCGAACGTCGCGCATTTTTCAAGGCGGCACGAAAGGCGGAACCGGAAGTCGAGACGTTCTGTCTCACACTTGCGTACACGGGTGCGCGCATCTCGGAGGTGCTGGCGCTGACGCCGAGACGGTTCGATTTTTCTGTGAAGGGCATAACAATCGAGTCCCTGAAGAAGCGAAAGTGCGGTGTATTCCGCACAATACCGGTACCCGAATCGCTTCTAAGCAGACTTGATGAGGTTCACGGCATAGGGGTCGTTCAGGCTGACGCACGCAGCGACGAACGAATTTGGCGCTGGTGCAGGACGACGGCGTGGACACGCGTGAAGGAAGTTATGCGCGTTGCCGGTGTCTCGGGACCGTGTGGAGTGCCAAAAGGGTTGCGGCACGGATTTGGCGCCGAATGTGCCGCGGAAGCACGAATACCGCTCAATATTGTCCAAAGATGGCTTGGTCATTCGAGAATTGAAACGACCGCGATCTACGTGAACGTCGTCGGGCGCGAGGAGCGCAATCTTGCAAGGCGAGTGTGGCCGTGATGCGGCAAACAAAGCCGTTTCGCTGATACTTGTCTCACGTGATCAATGTTTCCTTCTGAACAGAATGCCTCATTCTGTTCAGGCTGGGGACACATCCTGGCAACCATGCTTTTGCGCTCAACTGTCCCGATTGGGTATTGCGACTAAGCTTGTGAAACAGATGCCAAATGCACCCTGAGGGGGAACACATGGTCTATGGCAATCGACTGATATACGCCCTGTGCTTTCTGGTGCTTTCGACGATCCTCACCGGCTGTGCCGGTCTAACCGGCGTGACGGACTGGAAGGAGCGTACGATTCAGACCGCAAAACCGAGCGGCGCGGCATTCCACGCCGTGTCTATCGCGCTCGCTGAAGTTGGCCAGGTGAAGTTCTCGGACCCAGAGTCAGGCACGATAAGTGGCGAATGCGCGCAACAGGTTGACGCTTCGATCATCATAACGAGCAGCCAAAATCAGACGCAAATCGTCCTGAAATCGAAGATCAATGCTGGGTCGAATGAAATGGTCATCGAAATGGGTGATCGGGAAAAGTGCCTCGACAAGCTCGAAGCTGCCATCCGGCGGCGTGGAATTTGAGGACGGCAGAAAGGCGGCCAATATGAAGATAATTGCTGCGGTATTAATGAGTCTCGCGCTGTGCTTCGGCGGGGTGAGTGCGAAAGAGGCGGGTGTCGTCGGGAAGTGGCAGGGCGATAGTCATCCCGGCATGACGTGGATGTTTCTTGCGGACGGCACCTGCATCCTGTCGAACCCGGGCGCGGAAGTACCGAATGTCGTCGGCAAGTGGAGCACGATGCCGGACGGCCGCATCCTGATGCAGTTCACTGGTATGTACGGGACCCAGGCGGTCTTCGCCCACATGGAAAACGGCGTGCTCGTGTTTGAGGAGCAGCCGCCATCGCGGCTGCAGCGGGTGAAGTAGCTGGCGTGTTAGGCGTCACGAAATCATGACACGGAGTGGTGCGGAACATTCGTGCGACTGCCGATGATACGCAGTATCGACGAATCGCGTGCGTCAAATTGGTGGGTGGCGCAACCGATGGATGACTCACAACTGAGGGTGATTCGCGTTACAGTTGTTCCGCTGGAGCGTGGGCGTGCGTAGGGCGCCGCTGCGTTGGGGACATTTCAAGATGGATATGTATCGGGGCGCGCTCTTCGCGCTTGTCTCGCTGTTCGTGGCAGCGAGTGCTGCCGGCCAGGTTCCGACCACGGCGGACCCGGGACGGATAGAGGACCGATTCAAACCGCCGCTGGTGCCGCAGACGGCCCCCGAGATTCAGGTTCCGGGGCCGGAATCACCGATGCCCTCGAATGAGGCGGCGAAGATTCGCTTCACGCTCACTAGCGTGGTCGTTGATGGCGCTACAGTCTATGCACCCTCCGATTTTCAACCCTTATATCGGTCATTGCTCGGGACGAACGTATCGCTCGCCCAAGTCTTCCAACTTCGCGACGCCATCACTGCTAAGTATCGTGCTGCCGGGTACGTGCTCTCGCAAGCGATCATTCCGCAACAGAAGATCGGGGGAGGCGTTGTTCATATCCGCGTTATCGAAGGGTACATCGATCATGTGTGGTTTGAGGGAAACTACCGCAGCGCCCGGAACCTGATTGCGGACATCGCCGAGAAAATCACCGAATCGCGGCCCCTGAGTGAGAGCGTGCTTGAACGGTACGTTCTTCTCGTGAGTGACATACCGGGTGTGACGGTCCGCACAGTTATCAAGCCGTCCGCAGACACCCCCGGCGCGGCGACGATGATCCTCATAGTGAACCGCGAACACGTCGCGGGGCAGGCGCAAGTCGATAACCACGGTTCGCGAGCAATCGGGCCCGAGGAAGTCCAAATCGGCGCCACCTTTAATTCTATCCTTGGACTCGACGAGCAGACATCAGTGCTTCTCGCGACAACGGCCCAGCCAAAGCAACTCCAATACGGCCAAGTCGCAAGCGCCTGGATTCTGAATGCGGAAGGTCTCCGCTTCACGGCGATGGGAAACTACAGCGACTCGAAGCCGTCGGGCTCCATCGCGCCCCTTGATGCCATCGGACACACCGTGTCTCTTCACGCGACGCTCGACGGGCCGATCCACCGGTCGCGCTCGCAGAACCTCCGGACATCGATTGAATTCACCTACCTCAACAGCAAGACGAACTTGCTCAACGCGCCCTTCTCAAATGATCGGCTGCGGTACCTCACCGCGCGGGTGGCATATGACTTTTCCGATACGGTGCTGGGTGATGCGCTTCCCGCATCTACGATCCTGTCCGTGGAAGCAAGCCACGGTTTTGATTTCCTCAACGCGAACAAGACCGGCGCGGCGAACCTAAGCCGGGCAGGCGGGCACAGCGACTTTACGCTCGTGTATGGCGAGGCCACCCGTATCCAATCACTCTTTGAGGACACGAGCCTCGCGCTGTCCGTCTCGGGCCAACACGCCGCAAGTCCGCTCCTCACGCCGGTCCAGTTTGGTCTCGGCGGCAGCCGCTTCGGTCGCGGCTATGAGCCGTCTGAGTTGACCGGCGACGACGGTATCGCGGGCTCGGTTGAGGGCCGCTACGATCTTCAGTTCATCGCCGACTTCCTTGGCCGTCCCCAGCTCTATGCTTTCTACGATGTGGGGCAGATTTGGAATCAGGAGGCACCGCTCGGCACGCCGCCCCGAGAGTCGCTCGCCTCAGTCGGTGGCGGTATTCGCTTTTCACTGCTCGGGCATATCGACCTCGACCTTGGACTCGCCAAACCGCTCACGCGTGCCATCGCCTCGCGCGGCAACAAGGATATTCGACCGCTCTTCTCCATCTCGACTCGGTTTTAGGGGGCTCCCATGGCAAACCGGAATAGCTCGCGCTCCGCTTGGACCGTTCGGCTTCTCTGCTCTACCGCTCTCGCGCTCGTGATCCCGAGTATGGCGCACGGGAACCCCACCGATGGCAGCGTGGCGACTGGGTCAGCAACCATCGTTCAAACAAGTACCAACACGCTCTCGGTGAATCAGACGACACAAAAGGCTGTCATCAATTGGCAGTCCTTCTCTATCGATCAGAGCGAAACGACCAACTTCATTCAGCCCTCAGCAAGTGCCATCACGCTCAATCGGGTGACTGGCGTCGATCCCTCCTCGATTATGGGAAACCTTACCGCAAATGGGCAGGTATGGCTCATTAACCCGAACGGCATCGCGTTCGGAAAAACCGCGCGCGTTGACGTGGCAGGGCTCCTTGCCACCACCATCGACATCGCCGACCGTGACTTTATGTCTGGCAACTATCGTTTCTCCTCGCTCGGAAATCCGAGCGCGATGGTGACGAACGCAGGGCAGATTACGGTGCGCAACGCGGGACTCGCGGCACTGGTTGCACCGAGTGTCGAAAATTCTGGGCTTATCCAAGTCAACCTCGGGCAGATACAGCTTTCGTCCGCCGCCGCATTCACGGTCGATTTATATGGTGATGGTCTCTTCAATTTCACGCTCGACAAGCAAGTTACGCAGGCCATCAAGAAATCGGACGGCACCAAACCCACGGCGGCAGTTTCAAACAGCGGCCAGCTCATCGCGAACGGTGGCAGGATTCTTCTCACCGCAAATGCCGCCAAGTCTGTCGTTGATCACGCCATCAATATGGATGGTTATGCCCAAGCGACGAGCGCATCAGTATCAGCAACCGGCGAGATTACACTCGACGGCGGTTCGGACGGTGATGTGCGCGTTGCTGGTACAATCGATGCCTCTGGGCAGAACGGAGCGAACGGCGGTACGATCAAAGTGCTCGCTGATAAGACGAACGGGACGGTTGATCTGTCCGGCACGCTCGACGCCAGCACCCTCCAGAGTGGAAACGGAGGCTTTGTCGAGACCAGTGCCGCGCATGTGAAAGTTTCCGACGCGGCAAGGATAACGACGAGTGCGCCTTCGGGCACGACGGGCACGTGGCTTGTCGATCCTCATGATTACACCGTTGCCGCATCAGGCGGCGACATATCCGGCGCAACGCTCTCTGCGCAGCTTGCATCCAATAACGTCACGATCCTGAGCAACGGTGGCACTGCGGGCACAAACGGCGACGTGAATGTCAACGATGCAGTGTCCTGGAGCGCGCATACTCTGACACTCACTGCGGCGAACAACATAAATGTGAATGCCGTGATGAGCGCGACTGGAACGGCTTCGCTCGCGCTCAACCCCGCCACTGGAAACGGCTCCG
>WSSedL1CaDRAFT_10000828_pt1 | contig 20298 bp, 17 predicted proteins | sample WetSurSL1Cattail_FD_9464 | JGI IMG/M metagenome (IMG submission 9464)
GCTTTTCTCTTGAACTATTTTAGAAACTTCCGCTAGAACCGCCTCCACTAAAATCGCCGCCTCCAAATTTGATTTTGGATTCATCAACAGCTGTTGGTTTCAAGCCCATTTGCGTAGCCGAAATTAGTATTTCAGCATTGGCAAGTGCATTGGAATCTATAAAACGATCTGTTTTAAAACGGATGCCTGTTTCCTTGTCTTTGATTCTTTTGATTACAAAATAGCTGAAAAAGAACAATACAAATCCTCCAATAGAAAGTGCTATTTCGATAGCTAAAAGCGCATAATAATAGCGGATTGTGTATATAGAAAAGGCTAGGGCAAGAGCTCCAATCCAAAGCATGATTCTGTTTCTTGTTTTTAGAGCGAATAGAATGTAAACAATAGGAACAATAAAGGTGAAAGCATAAAAGAAAATGGCAAAAGGAATATCCTGAGCTTTCGGTATTTCATTTCCCAATAGTAAAATGGATAATTCACGTACTACCAAATAATTTCCAGCGAGACAAAAAAGGATTAAGGCATAATTGTTAATGAGTTGTAAACCATTAAAATAATAGATTGCGTCTAGCTTTGTTAAGCCTTTTTTGCTAATAAAATAAGCTGCTGTAGCCACTAACATCATAATAAAAGGAAGTAAAAATTTTCCAATGGAACCTAATTCAAATACCGTATAAGCTATAGTTGCAGTTGAAGCTAAACAAGCTATTAATATTGAGGAAAGATGCAAATAACGTAGATAAGTAAAAATAGAAGCTATTGTGATACAGCTGGCAATTAGTAGTTCATTACCATTGAAAGTAACGCCAATGAATACGCCTAAGATTAAAAGAAAACCTAATAGAAATGCATCATCGATACCATAACCATAATGATTTTGACGGCATTGAATTTCTAATCCTCCAATTCCAATAAGTGCGATTAGGAATAGAAGAATCTCATATTTTTCTTGAACGACAGAAAAAATAGTCAATGTAAGCATGCCACAGATGGAACCATACATGAGGCATCCTAAGAGAAAGAAACCAAAACGAACCAATAGATTTTTATTGGTTTTTAATCCTATAAAATGACTTTTTATTCTTTTGAATTGTTCCACAGTTATAAAACCGGCACTTTTTAAGCTTTGTGCTTCATCGAGTAAAAACTCGTTATCCAATAATTTTTTATCGTAAACTATCATTCTTTTACTTCTTTATTAAAATTCTGGATTAGTTTGGTAAACATTACAATAGATCCAATAAAGTAAACAGGAGCTGATACGATATAAAATTCACTAGCAATAAAAAAGGATAGTAAATCTATTGCTTTGAATAATAATACATTGAATCCGATATAAGCATAAATGAGCACAAAGAAAATAAAGATAAAGCTTTGGTTTGAATGCTTTTAAAATAGAAATAAGTAGCACTTAAGGCCAGGATTAATTCAAAAACAAACCAATACTCTTTGAATAAATTGGAGATACAGGCAATTGAAATCAGATGTAAAGCAAAGGTGAGAAAGATAAAATTAAAGTGTTTTTTGAGATTAATTTTATCGCTGTAGATTGTCCAAAGAATAAAAACGATTCCTAGTCCTATAGCCGAATAACTCAAATTTGGATTTTCGTAAATAGCATTGTCTAGTATGGCTCTTGGATTTATAGTTAAACCAATATAGGCTGTTAATCCAGTAATCGCTATGGACAGAGAACTTTTGTTATCAAAATAAAAGGCACAAAAAAAGCTTACTAATGTCGGAACTAAAGTGGCAATGCCATAGTAGTTTCCAAAAGTGTTGTATTGCAATTGCAAATACCCAATAAAAATACAACTAAGCAAATTAGCTCCTAATACCAAATAATCAAAAACAGGATTGCTAAAAGTTGTTGCTTCTTTTTTAAATCCATCCGAATTTTTGAAGCAGAAATAAAAACTAACAGCAATGACAATTAATAGTAAACTGAGAATGGCAACATGTCCAATGGTATCGATGTTTTGATAGATCAAAATTCCCATGCCAGAGCTGAACATCAAAACGGAAAGATAGAGTAGAATTCTCAGTTCATTATGCAACGAAAAGAAATCTAAGTTGCGATAGCTCGAAATCTGATTGGCTTTTTCTTGCGAAATATAGTCTTGTTCTAAAAGGCTTTTAGTAGTTTCTTGTTGGTACTTTTTCATAAAGTGTAAATGAATAGAATCAAAAATACATTTTATTATCAAGATTTAATTTGAAATAGGTTTTTATTTACAATTGAATGTTAAGGTCAATATTGAAAATAAAAAAAGGTGCTTGAAAAAGCACCTTTTGGATTTAGTATGAAGCATTCATCTTTTCTTTAATCTCTTTCAAACAAAGGTTGTTGATACTTCCTTCGTGTGTATGTTTGGTTTCTTTTGGAGAAGTATAGGTTCCTGCTTCTAATTGTTCAGCAACGGCTTTGTAAGCATCTCTAAAAGGCATTCCAGCCACTACCATTTCGTTTAAAGTATCTACAGTAAACAGGTAATTGTATTTTTTATCGTTTAAGATTTCGTCTTTAACTTTGATGTCTTTGATTGAGAAAATAGCAATATCTAAACAAGCTTGTAAGTTTTGAATAGCAGGAAACAATCCCTCTTTCAATAATTGTAAATCTCGGTGATACCCACTAGGGAGATTATTTGTAATCAAAGTGATTTCGTATGGTAAGGCTTGAATTTTGTTGCATTTTCCACGTATTAATTCGAAAACATCTGGGTTTTTCTTGTGAGGCATGATGCTTGAACCTGTTGTTAAATGCGCAGGTAAAGTAATGAAATCAAAATTTTGACTCATGTACAAGCACACATCCATAGAAAACTTAGCCAAGGTTGCAGCCACGCTACTCATAGCAAAAGCTACTGTTTTTTCCGATTTTCCACGACTCATTTGTGCAGCAACCGAATTGTATTTTAAGGTTTCGAAACCTAATTCTTTTGTGGTAAATGTTCTGTTGATAGGGAAGGAGCTACCGTATCCTGCGGCCGACCCCAATGGATTTTGATCTACTACTTTCAAAGCCGCGTTTAGCATTGTAATATCATCAATCAAGGTTTCAGCATAGGCCGAAAACCACATTCCGAAAGACGATGGCATTGCAATTTGCAAATGCGTATAACCAGGCAATAATACATTTTGGTATTTTTCTGCCGATTCCATTAACAAGTCAAAAAGTGTTTTTACTTGAGATTTAAGGTCTTTGACAACATCTTTTAAGTATAAGTTTACATCTACTAAAACTTGGTCGTTACGAGAACGAGCCGTGTGGATTTTTTTTCCAGCATCGCCTAATTTTATGGTTAAAAGATATTCAATTTTTGAGTGAACATCTTCAAAACTATCTTCGATTTCAAAATTTCCTTGAGCAACATCAGCGATGATTTCGTTTAAGGCAACGACTAAAGAATCGGTTTCTTCAGTAGTTAATAATCCTATTTGTCCCAACATTTTAGCATGGGCAATAGAACCTAAAGCATCGTATTTTGCTAATACCAAATCCAGCTCACGGTCGTTTCCTACGGTGAATTGTTCTATTTGTTTATCTGTTGGTATTCCTTTTTCCCAAAGTTTCATATTCAATTTTAGATTTGAAATTTTAGATTTTTAGATTTGAAAGGAATCTGTTTCAAAGCAAAAATGCTAAAATATGTTTTATTTAAAAAAATCTTGTTTTTTATCTATTTTCCTAGCCCCGATAGCAGCGGAAATCCTTTTATTTTTTTCTTTAAAAAATAAAAGATTGCAGCGGATAGCGGGATGAGCTACTTAATATTTTTAAAAAAGTCACTCAATATTTTAATGTATAAATCTACGCCTTCTTCAATTTCGTTCAAGTAAATAAACTCATTAGCCGAATGCGAACGCAAGCTGTCTCCAGGTCCTAATTTCAACGATTTACAACTTAAAACGGATTGGTCAGAAAGGGTAGGAGAACCATAAGTAGTGCGGCCTAAAGCAATTCCTGCTTGTACCAAACCATGCGTTGCAGGAATGGATGAAGCTTTTAAATGCATCGAGCGTGGGTTGACTTCGGCGTTTACATTTGCTTTTACCGTATCTAAAATTTCTTGATTAGAATAGCAATCATTCACTCGGATATCAACCACTAAATCACATTCTGAAGGTACTACATTGTGTTGTTTCCCAGCATTGATTTGGGTTACGGTCATTTTTACAGGACCTAAGGCAGTTGATATTTTCTCGAATTTATAGTCTTTAAACCATTCGATAACAGGAATCACATTGTATAATGGATTGTCATCGTTTTGATGTGCAGCATGACTAGCAGTTCCTTTTACTTTTACATCCAGTACTAGCAAACCTTTTTCGGCTATGGCCAATTGCATTAAAGTAGGCTCGCCCACAATGGCACATTCTAGTTCTGGCAAGTGTTTCAATACACTATTTAAACCGTTTTTCCCACTGCTTTCTTCTTCGGCAGAAGCTACGATCACGATATTATAAGGTAGATTTTCATTGGCATAAAAATGCGTAAATGAAGCTATTAATGAAACTAAACATCCTCCTGCATCATTACTTCCTAATCCAAATAATTTACCGTCTTTAACAATTGCTTCAAATGGATCGTTAGTGTAGGCTTGATTGGGCCTAACAGTATCGTGGTGTGAGTTTAAAAGTAGGGTAGGTTTATTTTTGTCAAAATGTTTATTGAATGCCCAAACATTGTTATTCTCTCTCTTGAATGGTATTTCGTTTTGGTTAAACCAATTTTCTATTAAAAGTGCTGTTTGATCTTCTTCACTAGAAAAGGAAGAGGTTTCAATTAGGCTTTTTAATAAATCAATTGCTTCTTGAGTAAGTTTTTCGATGTTTTTCATTTTATTTTTTTTTCCTATAGAGGCTTGCTCTTTGGAGTTTTTTTTTTAGAAGTTTTTCTTCTAATTTTTAAACTTTAATCTGTTTGTTTTTATAAATAAGCGAACCGATTTGGTTTATAATTGTATTGCGGTGCAAATAGCATCTGCGTTTTTCAACATTTTGTGATGTCCAATTTTGATTTTCTGAACGCCTTTTGCCAAGCTGTTGAAACAATTATCTAATTTAGGAATCATACCAGAATGTATAGCACCTTCCTCTTTTAATTTTGCGTAAAGTTCTGAATTCATTTTCGAAATTACCGAACTTTCATCTTCTACATCCGTTAGAACTCCGGCTTTTTCGAAGCAGTAATTTAAAGTGACTTCAAAAACTTCCGATAATGCGATTGCCAATTCGCTAGCAATAGTATCGGCATTAGTGTTTAGTAATTGTCCGTTTTTATCATGTGTAATGGCACAAAAAACAGGAGTTATCTCTAATCCGATTAATTTTTGTAATAAAGGAGTGTTTACTTTTTTCACATCACCTACAAAACCATAATCAATAGTAGGGTGATTTCTTTTTTCTGAAAGGATTAGATTTCCATCTGCGCCAGAAAAACCCATTGCATTGGTATTGTTAGCTTGTAATTCGGCAACTACATTCTTATTAATTTGGCCAGCATAAATCATCACAGCAATATCAAGCATTGGTGCATCGGTAATACGGCGGCCATCAACCATTTTTGGAGTTAAGCCTACGCTTTGTGCCATTTTAGTTGCTGATTTTCCGCCACCATGAATTAAAACTTTAGCGCCTTCGATTTTAGAAAAATCAGAAAGGAATTGTGTTAATTCGGTTGGATTATCAATAATGTTTCCACCTATTTTGATTACTGTAAGTTGTTGTTTCATGTTGTTATTTTTGGTTCAAAATTTTACGTACAAAAAGTTCAAAATAAAGAGCAAAGTCATTTATGTTGAACTTTTTTGTGTTTTAGAATCTTGCTTTCAATATTTTTTGTAACACTAATTGTGCAGCGTAAGTTCTGTTATTGGCTTGTTCAATTACAATTGAATTTTCGCTATCAATCACTTCATCATCTACAATTACATTACGTCTTACTGGTAAACAGTGCATAAATTTAGCATTGTTAGTCAAAGCCATTTTTTCGGCTGTAATGGTCCAATTAGAATCGGCATTTGTAATTTGGCCGTATTCATTAAAATTACTCCAGTTTTTGGCGTAAATAAAATCGGCATTTGCAAAAGCTTTGTCTTGATCGTATTCTATTTTCGAATCCTTAGTGATTTCAGGATTCAATTCGTAGCCTTCCGGATGTGTAATTACAAAATCAGCATCTTGCAATTGCATCATTTCTACAAATGAATTTGCAACAGCCTGAGGCAAAGCTCTAGGATGCGGTGCCCAAGAAAGAACAACTTTTGGTCTGTGTGGCGTTTTGAACTCTTCCATCGTAATAGCATCAGCCAAAGATTGAAGTGGGTGCCCTGTAGCTCCTTCCATGTTTACGATAGGCACCGTAGCATGTTTTAAGAAACCAGCCAAAACCGTTTCAGCATTGTCTTTTTCTTTATCTATCAAGCCCGCAAAAGCTCTAATGGCAATAATATCACAGTATTGAGATACTACTTCGGCTGCTTCTTTAATGTGTTCAGAAGCAGCTTGATTCATGATTACACCATCTTCGAATTCAAGTGTCCATCCTTCACTGGTAAAATTCATTACCATCACATTCATACCTAAATTCAAGGCCGCCTTTTGTGTACTCAATCGCGTCCTTAAACTAGGGTTGAAAAACAACATTCCTAGGGTTTTGTTTTTTCCTAATTTTTTTTTCTTAAGTGGATTCTTTTTTATTTTAAGAGCATCTTGAACCCATTGTGATAAGTTATCGATGTTTTGAATTGAAATGTAATTCATTGTTATAAAATTTTTGTAAATAAAATTTTGTTGTTTATTGCGTTCAATATAAAATTGTCATTCAAACCATTTACAATCCAAGTTTCAATATTGGCTTCTTTTGCAATGGCTACTGCTTCAATTTTGGATTGCATTCCTCCAGTTCCATGTGAGGATTTAGAATCTCCGATTTCTTTTTCCAAATCTTTCAAATTCTGTACTGACACTATTGTTTCAGGAATTCCTTTTTCCATGGATTCTTTAGTGTAAAAACCATCGGTATTGGTAGCGATAATTAAAAGATCTACTTTTAACAAAACAGCAGTTAAAGCCGCTAATTTATCGTTGTCGCCAAATTTAATTTCATCCGTTGCTACCGTATCGTTTTCGTTGATAATAGGAATGTAATTGTTTTTGACTAATACATTGATGGTGTTTACGATGTTTGTCCGCGTTTGTTCTTTTTCGAAATCAGAATACGAAAGCAAACATTGCGAGGTATGTAATCCTAAATCCTTGAAGTTTTCATTGTAAATCCGCATTAAATGAGGCTGACCAATAGACGCTAAAGCCTGTTTTACAAAAACATCTTTATCATTTTTGTCTAATTTTACAAATTGTTTTGCCGCAGCAATAGCGCCAGAACTCACAATGATAAATTCATAATCATCGTTTAAAGCAGCTATTTGTATACCAATATCTTCAATCTTTCCTCTCGAAATATGATTGGTTTCTTTGGTTAGCGTATTGCTTCCTAATTTTAATAAAATTCTTTTTTTTGTCATTTTTTTAAAAGTCTCTAAGGTTCTTAGTTGCTAAGATTATAAGTTTTTTTTCTGAAATCTAAATTCTGCAATCTAAAATCTTACCTTATTTGTCCTTCTCCGTAAATATACCATTTATTGGTCACCAAATGTTGTAAACCAATTGGTCCACGCTGGTGTAATTTATCCGTACTGATAGCTAATTCTCCACCTAAACCAAATTGCCCTCCATCGGTAAAACGAGTGGAAGCATTATGATATACTGAGGAAGCATCTACATTTTCCATAAACTCTTGTGCTAACACAGTGTTTTCGGTAATAATAGAAGCAGAGTGTCCGCCACAATATTTGTTAATCATTTCAATTGCTTCTTGGTTGGAATCAATCGTCCCAATTACAATTTTATAATCCAAAAATTCTTCGTACCAAATCAAATCATTTTCTATAGCTGGAACTTGAGTCGCTTTTGCGAAAGCGTTATCTCCTAAAATAGTTACGTTGTATTCTTTCAATTTGGCTACTAATTCATTAGCAAAGACTTCCCAATTAGGTAAGTTCGTATCAATTAAAACTTTATCCAAAGCATTGCAAACAGAGATGTTAGATGTTTTTCCGTTAATGATAATGTTCATTGCTTTTTCTAGATCAGCATTAGCATTTACATATACAAAATTGTTTCCACGACCACTTACAATTACAGGACAACTTGCGTGTCTTTTAGTAAATTCAATCAGTTTTTCGCCACCACGAGGGACAATCAAATCTACTCTTTGTGTTGGTTTTTCAAGGAAAGCTTGGGTTTGTATTCTGTCATAATTCAAATATTCAACCCAATCCGTACTTACACCATTGCTTTCTAAAGCTTGGTGCCAAAGGCTCACAATCTTTTGGTTGGATAGCAAAGATTCCTTTCCACCTTTTAGCAAAATTTTATTTCCAGATTTAAAAGCTATTCCACCTGCTTCGACAGTTACATCTGGACGCGATTCGTAAATAATCAAAATCGTTCCAAAAGCAGCTGTTTTATTACTGATTTTCATTCCGTTATCATGGGTAAATTCATAACGAATTTGCCCCACAGGATCTTCCTGACTCGCTAATTGTTGAACCGAAAGAATCATTCCGTCCACTTTAGCATCATCAACGAGTAAGCGTTTAGCCATAGCCAAATCTTCACCATTGTAATTGGCTAAATCTTGTTGATTGATTGCTTTTAAAGCTTCTCTCTCTTGTTCTAAAAGAGTAGCCATTGTAGTCAATACGGCGTTTCTTTTTTCTATGGATAAAATAGTACTCATTGTTGTTGTATTTTTTTAAGTTTAAAAAACTTATGCTTTTAATTCTGCCAACGACTCTTGCAATGCAACAATAAAAGTATCAATTGCAGCTTTAGTAATTGTTAAAGGAGGAAGGATTCTCAATAAATTTTTATTGTTAGCTCCACCAGTAAAAATATGTTTTTCAATGATCATTTTCTTTCTCAAAGCACTCACGTCAAAGTCAAATTCAACTCCTAACATCAATCCTCTTCCTTTTACTTTGATGATTTCTGGAATTACTTTAATCGCTTCAAAAAAGTATGCTGATACTTCGTTAGTGTTAGCCATCAAGTTTTTACTTTCCATAACATCCAAAACAGCAATACCAGCAGCACAAGCCAAATGACTTCCGCCAAAAGTAGTTCCTAATAAACCATAACTTGCTTTGAATTTTGGTGAAATTAAAACACCACCAATAGGAAAACCGTTCCCCATTCCTTTGGCAGTAGTAACAATATCAGGATTGATTCCGTGATGTTGGTGCGCAAAGAATTTCCCGCTTCTTCCATAACCTGATTGTACTTCGTCTAGTATTAAAACTACATCATTCGCATTACACGCTTTTTCTAAAGCTTGGAAGAATTCTGTTGTTCCTTGGTCTAAACCACCCACACCTTGAATAGGTTCGATGATTACGGCACAAACATCACCTTTTTTCAATTCGGCTTCTACCAATTCGATTTGGTTTAAAGGCAAGAAAGTAACCACTTGTTGCGCGTTTAAAGGTGCTACAATTTTTTTGTTATCGGTAACTGCAACTGCTGCAGAAGTTCTTCCGTGAAACGAATTGTCAAAAGCAATTACTCTTGATTTATTAGTGTGGAAAGAAGCTACTTTCAAGGCATTTTCATTGGCTTCAGCTCCAGAACTACATAAGAATAAACTAAAATCAGTTAAGCCAGAAGCTTTTCCTAATTTCTCAGCTAGTTCTACTTGTAATGGATTCTGAATTGCATTTGAGTAAAAACTCAAATTGTCCAATTGTGCTTTTACTTTGGCCACATAATCCGGTTGTGTATGTCCGATAGAAATTACTCCATGACCAGAGTATAAATCTAAATATTCGATTCCTTTATCGTCTGTAATGGTACAATCTAATGCTTTTACAGGTGTAATAGGGTATAATGGGTAAACGTCAAATAAGTTCATTTTGTTTTAATTTAAAGATTTAAAAATTGAATGATTTAAAGATTCATTGCTGTATTTAAATGAATTTTTAATGTGTAAGATTTTCTAATTTTTTAATTATTAAATCCTTCAATCTTTTAATTGTTTTTTAGAATCCACAAGGTTTCAAATGCAATCCAGTAGTCTCTTCTAATCCAAACATTAAATTCATGTTTTGAACAGCTTGACCAGAGGCGCCTTTGAGTAAATTATCAATAACAGAGGTTATCAATACCCGGTTTCCTTTTTTCAATAAACTAATAATACATTTGTTGGTTTGTACTACTTGCTTCATGTTGATGTTAGTCGTAGTAACGGTTACAAATGGTTGGTCTACATAAAAGGCTTCGTATTTGGCAAGTAAATCTTCTAAACTTTCCTCTGATTTTGTATATAATGTTGCAAAAATTCCTCTTGGAAAATCCCCTCTGTTCGGAACAAAAATTAATTCGTCACTGTATGAAGCTTGCAATTGATTGATACTTTGGTTGATTTCTCCCAAATGTTGGTGCTCAAAAGCTTTATAGTGCGAGAAATTGTTGTTTCTCCAACTAAAATGCGATGTAGAGGATAAACCAACACCAGCACCCGTACTTCCAGTAGTCGCATTGATGTGAACATCTTCGGTCAATAATCCATCAGCAGCTAATGGCAGTAAAGCCAATTGGATAGCTGTAGCAAAACAACCCGGATTAGCAATATAATTCGCTTTTTTAATATCGGCTTTATTCAGTTCAGGTAATCCGTAAACAAATGATTTTCCATCAAAGTCTTTGTCTTTTGTCAAACGGAAATCATTTCCTAAATCGATGATTTTGGTATTGTCAGAGAATTTGTTGTTCTCTAAAAATGAAATAGATTTTCCGTGTCCTAAACACAAGAAAAGTACATCTACATTAGGATTGATAGTGTCAGTAAAATTCATTTCGATATCGCCCATCAAATCTTGATGTGCTATAGAAAGTGGTTTTCCTGCGTTAGTTGTACTGTAAACAAAATCTAATTTTGCATTAGGGTGAAACATTAGTATTCTAATTAATTCGCCCGCAGTATATCCTGAACCGCCTATTATTCCAACTTTAATCATAATCTCTATTTTTAAAAAGTTTGAGCTTCTTTTGAAAAACTAAACTTAATTTATAATTTGAAAAACATTCAAAAAAAACAAAATGTTTCTCTTTAGCGCCGATTGAAGTGAAAATCCTTTTCCTTTTTTTCAAAGGAAAAGATTGCAACAAAAAGCGGGAGTAAAGTTTCCTAAAGAGTAAAAAGTTTCAGCTCCTAAGAAAAATTTATATTTTATTCGTAAGTTTCATTGTTTACAGATGAAAAGATGTTTTGAGCATTACCTAAGATTTTGATAAATCCTTTGGCATCGTCTGATGTCCAAGCATTGTTCATTTCGCCATATTGTCCAAAACCAGTATTCATTAAATCATTATCTGACTCAATTCCGTCAAGGATAAAGTGATACGGTTTCAAAGAAACAAATACTTTTCCATTCACTGTTTTTTGAGTATCCTCAAGGAAAGCTTCGATGTTACGCATTACAGGATCTAAAAATTGACCTTCGTGGAATAACATTCCGTACCAGTTTCCTAGTTGTTCTTTCCAGTATTGTTGCCATTTTCCTAGCGTGTGTTTCTCTAGTAAGTGGTGTGCTTTAATAATGATAAGCGGAGCAGCTGCTTCAAAACCAACTCTTCCTTTGATTCCAATAATAGTATCCCCTACGTGAGTGTCTCTACCAATGGCATAAGCACTAGCTAGTTTTTCTAAAACAACAATATTATTAGAAGGCTTGTCAGCAACTCCGTTTACGGCTACTAATTCCCCTTTTTTGAATTCTAAAGTTACTTTTTCTTCTCCTTCTTTAGTTAATTGAGAAGGATAAGCTTCACTTGGTAAAGATTGGTGTGAAGTCAATGTTTCTTTTCCTCCAACACTTGTTCCCCAAAGTCCTTTGTTGATTGAATATTGTGCTTTTTCCCAAGAGTAGTGAACGCCATTTTTAGACAAATAATCTACTTCTTCTTGTCTTGATAATTTCAAGTCACGAATAGGAGTGATGATTTCAATTTCGGGAGCAATGGTTTGGAAAATCAAATCAAAACGAATTTGGTCATTTCCTGCACCTGTACTTCCGTGAGCAATTGCACTTGCACCAACAGATTTAGCATATTTAATGGCTTCAATCGCTTGGAAAACTCTTTCTGCACTTACTGATAATGGGTAGGTATTATTTTTTAGAACATTACCATAAATTAAATATTTAATGGCTTTGTCGTAATATTTGTCTAAAATAGTTAGGTTAGCGTGTTTAGCGCTTCCCAATTCGTAGGCTCTGTCTTCAATCGCTTTTAATTCGGCGTCGTCAAAACCTCCTGTATTAATTAATACGGTGTGAACTTCATAGCCTTTTTCATTTTTTAGATATTTAAGGCAATATGAGGTATCTAAACCTCCACTATAAGCTAATACAACTTTTTTCATTTTTGTAACTATTATATGTGCTATCGGCTCTTGGCTTTTAGCTGATTAGATTTAATTTTTTAAACAATTTGATATACTCGTCTTTATTTTCTAAAAATAAAGCTTGTTTGATTTTTTTCAAGCGGTTCCAAATCCGGACATTAAAAGGATGTTTAGGTGGATCTTTAGGCTTTTCGGCAGGATCATAAAGCATTCCGGTGCACAAACACATTTTGTAGTCTTTACTTTTTAAGATTTCAAAATTAGTACAGGTTTTACAACCAGACCAAAAAGTTGGGTCATTAGTCAATTCAGAAAAAGGAACTGGTTTGTATCCTAAATCGGAATTAATTTTCATAACGGCTAATCCTGTTGTGATACCAAAAACTTTGGCTCCTGGGTATTTTTTTAATGAATAATCAAATACGAAGGTTTTTATTTTCTTGGCTAAGCCTAAATTTCTAAAATCAGGATGTACAATTAATCCAGAGTGAGCAACAAATTGGCCATGTTGCCAGCTTTCGATATAGCAGAAACCAGCAAAGTCACCATTTTTATCTAAAGCGATAACGGCATCCCTTTTTTCCATTTTTTTCTGGACATATTCGGGAGTTCTTTTTGCTATTCCGGTTCCTCTCAATAGGGCAGACGCTTCTATCGTATCACAAATAATTTGCGCATACTTAAAATGTTCTTCCTGAGCTATAACAATAGAGATATTCATTTCAAAAGATGAATTTTGGGTTAAAAAATGTGAAATAATTATATTTTAATATTAAACCTTTTTTGAAATTGATTGCAAAATTAACATAATATAGCCAACAAGAAAAAATGTAGGAATATAAAAAAAATAAAATTTTACTTTTAGGATTTGTTAATCCAGCGGATAACGGTTGCAATTTCAATGTGGTGATGATAAAAAATAATGAATAAATAATACAAAAACCATTTTAGATACTATACAAGTATCCGTACTTCGGGAGAAGTAACTGGTTTGTCTATCCGTGACAATAAAGTAATATGTACACTTTTGTAATTCATTGATGCAAAAATACACATATTTTTGGAACTGAACATGGTTTTGTTATTTATTTTAACATTTGACTTTTTAATCAAAGATTTGAAATCTATTGTTTTAAATCGAATTCAATTGAAAAAAGGAAGCTGTTTAAAATTTATTTTGAACAATAATCCCTTTTAATTTTGCTTTCAAATCTTCGCCAGTATCGTAAATCATTTGTTCGTTGCTAGGAAACGGAATTAATTTTTGATTAAAATAAGAGTAATAGGATTCTTCAGTTGCTCTTTTATCTCCTTTATAAGTGGCGTAATCATTCTTGAAAATGGATTCAGATGTCAATGGAAAAGACTTTAAAAGTTCTTTGTTTTTGAAATCTAGATAATCCACATTGGCTGTAATTTGGCAAGCTTTATATTGATTGAATTCTTCTATTTGAATAATAATTTTTCTTAAATTATCTACTTTAATTACTTTGCCAAGACTGTCTTTTACAGGTTTTCCATTTTTGTCTAAAAGATCTTTTAAACCATCTTTAATTATTTTTTCTTTGACAAATTCTTTCTCTTTTATTTGTTCAGGAGTAATATTGATTGCTCTAAAGTTTACAATTATTTGATAATCATATTGAATTCCTTTTTGGAAGCTATTGTGGTAAGCAGTCCATTTATCATTCATTCCAAAGGTGTTGAAATCTAATAAATCGTTTTGTAATGCTACGGGGATAAAAGAGTTCGTTTGATTGCGTAAGGCTACATTTACATAGTACCTTCCTTTAAGTAAGGCTTCTTGTTGCAGTTGTAAAGTGTTTTGATAGTTTGGATTAATTTGGTTTAAATATTCTAAATCATCATACGCTTTTCTAATATCCATTTTATTGGAAGATTTCAATAATGCAAGGCTATTAGCATATAAAAATTTAGACAAAGCAGTTTTACTATCTATAATTTGTTTGTTATAATTATCAAAAGAAAATCTAGCATTTTTATTTTCTTTAATTAGTTTTAAAGGAAGTAAAGGTTTTATTTTTTCCTGACGATTATCTAATAGGATATAGGTATTGTATATTCTTTCTAAGTTAGCTGGATTTTTTTCTTGTTCTAATAGATTCAATGTGTTTAAATCTCTCTCTTTGGCTTTAAAATAAGCTTCTTCTAATAGGTAAACATAATCCTGATTTCCTTTTTTATCTTTATTGGAACGTAAACTATAGATCGCATTATCTATTGCTTCATCATAATTTCCAGATGTCAAAAGGTTACGTGTTTGCTTAACGCCACAAGAAACAATAAAGAATAAAATTGAAAGTAGGAGTAGTTGTTTTTTCATAGTCAAAATTTTGAACAAATATATTTTTAAAATAAGAATTAATTGTAATAATCTAATATTAAAGTGCAAGTCAATTTTTATGCCAAAAAAAGCCATCAAAACTAAATTTGATGGCTTCTTGAAATAGATAATATATGTTTTTTAGTGACCTCCACCTTCAGATTCAACGTGGAAAACACCTTGTTTTTTTAGAATTTTAGGGCAATAAAAACCATAGAAAGCTAAATAAGCAAAACCAATAAGAGGTACAATATAAGAGAAGTGTGTCCAAGAAATCCCCATAATACCTTCAGGGCTTGTTAAATCAAAATCGCAGATGCTTCCTTGTACTAATGGAATAACACCACCACCTAGAATCATCATAATTAAGAAAGAAGAGGCTTTACCAGTATTTTTTCCTAGACCAGCAATAGCTAAGTCAAAGATAGATGGCCACATAATTGATAAAAATAATCCACCAGATATGAAAAAGAACATGGCAATTTGTTTATCAGGACAAACCAATCCAATAAGCATCATTAATAAACCTGAAATTCCGTAAAGCATCAGTGTTTTTCCAGCATTTTTTCCACCAATAAAACTAACAAAGATGAAAATTAAGATCCAAATAGGATAAATATAAAAAGCAGAAACATCGTGTTGTGCAAAAATATTGGCTCCAATGATAACTCCAAAAGCTAAGGCAGGAACAATAAATTTAAGTGCAGTATTAACTAAGCTTGATGTATTGAAAACATTAACTCCTCCATTCCAACGACCAATCATTAAACTTCCCCAATATAAAGCAATAAATGGAGGTATAGCATCTTCTAAAATACTTCCAAATTCACGAGTATGCAATAAGGCAGGCAAATTACTAATGATAGTAACTTCTGTTCCAACATATATAAAGATGGCTATCATTCCTAGATACAATTGTGGATAATCCATGATGCTAAAACTCTTGTGTCCAGCTTCAATTTTTGCTTCTACTTCTTTAGCAGGATCTTCAATTTTAGATAAAAGCATAAAAATAGCTACGACAATAAAAGCCAATCCTAAAATGATAAAAGGAAGTTTGATGTCTTCTAAAGAAAGTGATGTGTTTTTATTGTCTCCCATTCCAAATAATGCAATTCCCAATAAAATAGCACCAATTGTAGTCCCAAATGAATTAACACCTCCAGCAAGAGTTAAACGGTGTGCTCCAGTTGCTGGACTTCCCATTTTAATAGCTAATGGATTGGCTACAATTTGTTGGATAGAAAAACCTAAACCTACGGTAAATAATGCCGTTAAGAAAAATGGAAAACTTTCCATTGTTGCAGCAGGAACAAATAGAAAAGATCCAAAAGCTGATAGAATTAAACCAGCAGCCAATGTTTTTTTATAGCCAAATTTTTGCAATACATCTGATTTCAATGAAATTAAGAAAAAGATAATAGAGCCTACAAAGTAAGCTGCATAAAATGCCCAAGCCACTAATTGTGATTGTACTTGTGATAAAGTAAAAACTTTTTTAAATACGGGAATTAAAATATCATTGGCAGAACCAACAAATCCCCAGAAGAAGAAAACAGTTACTAATGAGAGAAATTGTCCCCATTTAGTTTGTAGATTTTCTGAATTCATAATTTTTTAGTTGTAATTTTTAGATATATGTTTTTTAGTGGCGGTAAATGTATTTTTTAAAATTTGAATAAAAAAATAATCTGAGAGTGAAATTCCAATCAATGTTAGGATATTGAAACATTTAACTAAATTATCCAACTTTCTGATTGATTTGTCCATGTGAACGCTTGTTTTTAAAAGGTTTTTTGCTGAAAAATTTTAAATTCAGTCTTTAAAAAAGTCTATCTTTATGAGCTGTATATTTATTTTAAGCATTTTAAATTTTTTAGCACCATGAAATATCTTTTACCAATACTATTTGCTTTTACCATAACTAAAGCACAAACAATAAAGCAAGAATTAAATTTAATGCCTTGGCCGCAAAAAATAGAAGTTTCAAACACAGTTTTTGGACTCAATAAGGATTTTAAAATAAATATAACAGGAACTCCAAATGCAAGGATTTTTAAAGCTGCCACTTCATTTTTAAGACGATTAGATGAAAGAACGGGTTTGTTTTTTAGTCAAGGTTTTATAACTAAACGCAATGAATTTCCTGAAGCTAATTTACAAATCAATTGTTTGCGCGAAGGCAAAGTTGGAATAACTGACGATGAAAGTTATCAATTAGCTGTTTCTTCGAATAAAATTACTATCAATGCAACTACTGATTTAGGAGCTATGCACGCCTTAGAAACATTATCGCAATTACTGCAAAATAACGGGACTCAATTTTATTTTCCTTCGGTTGAAATTAATGATAATCCAAGGTTTGCTTGGCGCGGATTAATGATTGATGCTTCACGACATTTTCAACCAGTTGCTGTTATTAAACGAAATCTAGATGGAATGGCTGCAATGAAAATGAATGTTTTCCATTGGCATTTAGCCGATGATCAAGGTTGGCGTATTGAAATTAAAAAACATCCCAAATTAACGGAATTGGCTTCTGATGGTTCTTTTTATACTCAAGAAGAAATTAAAGATGTTGTACAATATGCCAATGAAAAAGGAATTATGGTCGTTCCAGAAATTGATGTTCCGGGACATGCTTCGGCAATATTAACGGCTTATCCAGAAATTGGTAGTAAAATAACGGATGTTCCTTATGCTGTTGAAATCAAGTCAGGGATTCATAATCCAACTCTTGATCCTACTAATCCGAAAACGTATCAATTGCTAAGCGAAATTTTTGATGAAGTTTGTCCGTTGTTTCCAAGTGCTTATTTTCACATTGGTGGAGACGAAAACAATGGAAAAGAATGGGACGCTAACCCGAAAATACAGGAATTTAAAAAGAAAAATAATTTGGCAACCAATCATGATTTGCAAACCTATTTCAATATGAAATTAGTTCCGATGTTAAAAAAACATGGCAAGCAAGTAATGGGATGGGAGGAAATCATGACAAAAAACATGTCTAAAGAAGCTATTATTCATGCTTGGCGAGGTGTAAATGAAGGAATGAAACCAGGAGAAGCTGTGGTTAAGGCAGTGAAAAACGGCTATAAAACGGTGTTGTCTAATGGTTATTATATTGATTTAATGCTGTCTGTGGATGGTCATTATTTGAATGATCCAATGCCGAAAAATGTAGATTTTACTGCAGAAGAAAAAGCAAGAGTTCTAGGTGGCGAAGCAACTATGTGGAGTGAATTAGTAACGCCGCTGACGATAGATTCTAGAATTTGGCCAAGAACCGCAGCGATTGCCGAAAGATTATGGTCGAACGACACGGTGACCAATTTGGAAAGCATGCACAAAAGATTAAAGCAAATTTCCTTTCGATTAGAAGAAATTGGTTTGACACACATTAGAAACAAAGAAGTGATTTTGAGAAATATTAGCAATTACCAAGATACTAAATCCTTAAATGATTTTACCAATATTTGCGAACCTTATAAAATCTATAAACGAAATGGTGGAGGGAAAAAATACATGATGTATTCTCCATTGACTTTGTTTGCTGATGCTTGTGCTGCCGACGCTTCGGATGCTTCTGAATTTAATAAATTAGTTAATCGATATCTGACAGATAAAGATGAACTGTCGCAAAATGAGATTGTTTATTATTTGAAACAGTGGATTACTATGAATGATGAATTGATTGTATTTAGCAAAAATGCGCCATTAATTCAACCGCTTTTACCAATGGCGCAGCAGTTAAGTACCATTGCCGTTGAATTAGTAGTAAACTTAGAAAATAAAAAAGCGCTTAATAAAACGCTTATTCAGGAAAACTTAAAACTACTAAATGAACGTAATTCTGCTGATGTAGAATTGGCCATTTATGATAGTTTGAAGAAGTTGGCGGAATAGTTGTTTTCATATTTGACAACTTTTTGAAAGTTGTCAAATGTTTAAAAAGACACTCGTTTATTCTGATTCAGAATAAACGAGTTTCTTTGTAAGTTTAGATTTCTTACTCTCCGCAATCTTGTCATGCTGACGAAGGAAGCATCTCATTAAGTAATTCTACAAAGCTCTTCATCGTTGTGTGCACGGATTACAAATCCGCTTTATAGAGGTTTTCTTATGCGTATCCTAAAATGTTCAATTCGGTTGGTGAGTAAAATATAACAGGATTTATTTTTTCACTATTATAAGCAACTTGGTAAGCAATTATTTCTTCTTTAAATAAAAATAATAGCTTTTCAAAATCAAAAATTATTTGCGGAACGTTTACGTTCAATAATATTAGTGAAGAAATATTTTCTTTGAATTCTTCTATTAAAATATTTTCGATATCATCTCGAAATGCTTTTTCTAATTTGCTTTTAGTTGCGTAACATCTAGTTGTGCTATGAAATTTATTTGTTAACTCAAGTACAACTAATTCTTCATCATTAATAGAGTATGCTTTTTCATAAATATGTTCATAATATTCAAAAAAGATATAGTCTTTTATGATTTTATATATTTCCATATTTGTGAACGGTAGATTTCTAGTTCCATCCCAAATTCTTGTACAGCTTTTTTCTATTCTTTTGGACAAATCCTCAAAAGAGTTGTCATTTCCGTTTAAATCTATTTTAAAACTTAATTTTTGATTTCTCTTTAATTTGTCACTTACTTTGATAAAAAAATTAAGCGTAAAATCAGTAAACTCTTGATAAGAATTTGTATTTGTAGGTAATTTTAATTTAATCGAAACTAGTCCTTCTAAAGAATTCCAATTTTCTAAAAATTCATATCTCCATTTAGAAAAAATTACTGATTCCCAACTTTTGTGAATTTTATTAATTCTCAGAAACTTTTCAATTTGAAAATTAGGTATTGTATAGAGTGGAATTTTCATTTCTTTAGTGAAGTTTCTAAATGTTTTTTGACCAACTAGTCTCTCCTCAATATTGAAATAGTAGTCTAAATTAATTTCTAGTTCACTTTTATTTTCTGGATATATTTGATTCTTTTTTATTTCTTCATAAGGTTTTTCGAATGGAAATATTATTCTGTCGAAATCGTAGTAAGATTCTATATTAGAATAAGGTGTAAATAAAAATAGTCCTTCTTGAGATTGAAGTCTCCAAAGATTGTGAACATCAATTTTACAAAGGTAAGGCGCTATAACTTTATCCTTATCATATAAGAATTGAGTGGATTTTATAAAGTTATTAAAATCTGATTCGTTTAAACAAATAATTACACTTTCTTTTCCAATTTTATTGGATTTTGAATTTGTTGCAAAATATGTAGCTACCTCGTAATTTGTTGTAAAATCAATATAATTTGTCGGTAAGCCATAATGTTGAGCTACAGCAAAGAACCAATCAATATTTGATTGATATTTTATTGGTCTCAGATTTGGGTTTAAAACCCTGCAATTTATTGCAGTACTTTAGTAGTGCGAAAAAATCTTTACCTTTATATTATGAGTACAGATTTAAGAAGA
>WSSedL1CaDRAFT_10000829_pt1 | contig 20285 bp, 19 predicted proteins | sample WetSurSL1Cattail_FD_9464 | JGI IMG/M metagenome (IMG submission 9464)
ACCAGAATCAGTTTCCGCTTGAACTTCTTTCTGACGAGACAAAACAGGAAGTCGGCTGGCACTTTGGCGGCGGTCTTGAACTGCCTGTAGGAACTAATGCCAAACTTACGGCTGACGTCAGATATGTTTTCTTAAACTACGATTTTAAATCAGTCCCCGGCTTTAGCGATACCAAAAGTGATTTTTATGTAATGACAGTCGGTTTTCTTTTTGGATTATAGCTCCCGGAATTAAGAGCGCTTCTTATCATCAGAAATTAATTAGCTCCGCAACCCGGGGCTAATGTTTAAATGGGAATAATTGAACTAGAGGGGGTGAGGGGAGAAGTAACTTGACAAAACTTGACAACTGATTATATATTATATATATTTGCTTATCATGAAAACATTAAATACACAAAAGATACAAGAGAGATTAAATTCACTTGGTTTGTCTCCAGCTAAATTGAGCCAGGAGATATCGGTTAGCCGCGAAGCAGTATCGCAATGGCTGAATAATGAGACTTTTCCTCGTCCAGACAAACTACTAAAATTAGGCCGGCTTCTTTCGCTTAAATATGATGAATTAGTGGTTACTCCGGAAATTATGGAGCCAATAGTCGCTTTTCGAAGTGTTCGTAATACAGTAACAACTCCTAAGCATATTAAGAGAGCTAAGGAAATGGGGTATTCGTTAGAGCAGTTGGTAGAGTATTTACCATTTAAAGTAGAGATTAATCCCAAATCTCTTAATAATCCAGTGGTTGAGTATAAGTATATTCAAACGGCAGTGAAAGCAGTAAAAGAGTTGCTGGGTATTTCTAAAATTAAAATTGAAGTTTCTGATATAATAAATTATTTTACTCAATCGAAAACAATTCTTATTCCTGTTCTTCTTGGCAAAGAAAAAAATCACGAAAATGCTTTGCATATACATCTTCCCCAAAGCGCCACTAATTGGGTATATGTGAATTTAGATACCTATGAGCTCGATTTTAAATTTTGGTTAGTGCATGAATTGGGGCATATCTTTACTCCGCAACTTAAAGATGATGAAGCGGAAGAATTTGCCGATAACTTTGCGGGCGCTTTTTTATTCCCCGAGGAAATTGCAAAGACGATATATCAGACGGTTTCTGAACTTTCAAACGTCAATCAAAAAGTAAACCTAATTTTTGAAAATGCTCGACGTTATACAATTTCCGCGATTACGGTTCTTATGGAAATTAATAAGTATGCCAGGGAGAACAAGTTGCCAGAAATAGATTTGGGTCAGAATTTCTATGCCAGAAACGCTAATTTTACTAAAGAAAATTATACGCTGGTAAGTAAAAATATTTTTGGGAGTAAAAAGCCAACGGTTTCAAAATATATTACAATCAGCGCTCGGGAATATCAAACGGAATTCTTTGATGTATTGGCCAGATATATTTCCGGCAAAGAGGCTTCGTCTTCTATTGTTAGAAACGTTTTGAATTTGCCGATTGCAGATTCCATCGAAATATTTGATTATCTCAAAAATGCCACATAAAGAATTATTACTTGATACAAATTCTTATTTACGGCTTGCAAAGTCAATTAGACCTTTGCTTGGAGAGCCATTTGGGAAAGATAACTATGCCCTTTACATTCATAAAGAACTTCAGTATGAACTTGATCGTAGCCAACGTTTACAAAGCACTTTTTATTGGATAGAAGAGGAAGAATACAAAAAAGAAAGAAAAAAGATAATTCGCATTCAAAAAAGCGAAGAGCAAGACATTGATGACGTATATGAATACATTGATGCTTATAAAAAGGGCGAAGGCATGAATCTTTCACGTGAAGATATGCTTTGTATAGCTACTGCGTATGTGCGGAAGATTCCGCTTGTGACCGATGATAAACAAATGCTCATTACTGCAAAGGATTTTGCTGTTGCTGCCTATAGAACAATAGAATTGTTAAAACTAATGGAAGATAATGAATTTATAAACCACGAGAAAGTTGATGAAATAATATCATATCTGAAATATATAAACGATTTCCCTATTGCCTTTAATAAATTATATCGTTCCATATATGGGAGCGCTCCTCCTGATTAAATATTATAATTACAATGATTAACATCATAACTGAAATCTGTTTTTCCTCCCTCTCAAATGCCCTGAAATCTTTAAGACTTTCTCATTCGTCAAAGAATTCGTATATTTGCAACCCACTTTAAAAACTATGATAAGAAATATAACATGATAAGCGCTAGCAACATTAAACTTACTTTTGGCAAACGTACGCTATTCGAAGATGTGAATATAAAATTTACTCCTGGAAACTGCTATGGTATTATTGGAGCCAATGGATCTGGTAAATCAACTTTTATGAAAATACTTTCTGGCGAAATTGAGCCAAGTTCCGGAGATATAATTATTACTCCCGGCGAAAGACTTGCGACTTTAAAACAGAACCAGTTTGAATTTGACGAGTACGAAGTACTTAAAACTGTAATGATGGGGCATAAAAAACTTTATGCCGTTATGGAAGAAAAAGACGCTCTGTACGCTAAACCTGATTTTAGCGACGCGGACGGAGTAAGGATTGGCGAGCTTGAAGGAGAATTTGCCGAAATGAACGGCTGGGAAGCTGAATCTGAAGCGGCAGAACTGTTAAGCGGTCTGGGCTTAGACGACGAACAGCACACCAAACTGATGAAAGAGCTGCCGGGAAACGAAAAAGTTAAAGCGCTCCTCGCTCAGGCTTTATTCGGTAATCCGGATATTCTTTTGCTGGATGAGCCTACAAACTATTTGGATATAATTTCAATCGGCTGGCTTGAGGACTTTTTGGATAAATTCAAAAATACAGTAATTGTTATCTCCCACGACAGGCACTTTCTGAATCAGGTCTGCACGCATGTAGCCGATATCGACTACGGTAAAATTCAGATGTATACGGGCAATTACGATTTCTGGCTGGAAAGCAGTCAGCTTGCTTTGAAGCAGGCAAAAGATTCTAATAAAAAAATAGAAGCTAAAAGACAGGAATTACAGGATTTTATCGCCCGGTTTAGCGCAAACGCGTCTAAATCCAAACAGGCTACTTCCCGTAAAAAGCAGCTTGAAAACCTTAATATCGAAGAAATAAAACCATCGTCGCGCAGAATGCCTTATATTGCATTCAGACCTGAAAGGGAAGCCGGCAATAATCTGCTTGAAATTAAAAATATCACAAAATCTAATGTCGAAGAGGTTCTGCTTAACGATATCAGCATAAAAGTTGACAAAGACGATAAGATCGCCTTAGTTGGACCAAATGACTTTGCAAAATCAATTTTATTTAAAATACTTATGGATGAGGAAAAGCCGGATGTAGGCAGTTATGAATGGGGCATAACGACTTCGCAGGCTTACTTCCCAAAAGATAACGCGTCTTTTTTTGACGTTGATCTGAATCTGATCGACTGGCTGCGCCAGTATTCGAAAGAAAAAGATGAAACCTATATACGCGGTTTTCTTGGCAGAATGCTTTTTAGCGGCGAGGAATCGCTTAAAAAAGCTAACGTCCTTTCCGGGGGCGAGCGCGTGCGCTGTATGCTGGCTAAAATGATGCTTTCGGGCTCAAATGTGCTTCTGTTGGATGAACCGACTAACCACCTTGATCTGGAGTCCATTTCTGCGCTAAACGACAGCCTTGTCGATTTTAAGGGCACTATGCTGTTTGTATCGCACGATCATCAGTTTATACACACAATTGCAAACAGAATTATAGAAATTATCCCAACGGGAATTATTGATAAGCGAATGACTTTTGACGAATACCTGCATGACGAGGAAATCAAAAGCATACACGCCTCAATTTATCACGCTAAATCTATAGAGTTGTAAATCTTTTTTAATATTTTCAGCAATAAAAAAGCCGCCCCGATTAATCGTGGCGGCTTTTCTATTCTTAGGGGTTCAATTCAGTCCTTGTTATGATTCAAAAATTATTATTACTACGGCGTATCTTACTGTCAGCGATCTTTAATAATAATTTATTGTTTTAAGTAAAACGGTTTTGATATGAGTTTTCATTTATTCCCTGTTATATTTCAGCGCAGTTTAATATCTTCATTACTTTAATTATATTATTTTGCAAAATAACGGTAAATATGGAATACACGGGCTTGTCGACAGCCGAAGCGCTGGAACGAAAAAAAAACGGATTAAGCAATAAAGGATCTAAGTCTAAATCAAAGACTATCCCCATGATTTTTGTTGAGAATATTTTCTCGGTCTTTAATATAATCATATTGGCAATTGTAGCCGTTTTGTTTTTCTTTTATGTCCGCACAGGGGATGAGCGACTGCTTATGGATACTATAGGAGTTAGCTTAGTAAACATAGTCAATACATTCCTTGCAATATTTCAGGAAATAAGATCGCGGATAGCGCTTGATAAAGTCAGTCTGATGCTGCAAAAAAATGTTACTGTTATAAGAAATGGAAAAGAAGAATCTATAGATTACCGCGAAGTTGTAGTGGATGATCTTATAATATTAAAACGGGGCGACCAGATTGTGGTTGACGGTAAGATACTGGACTCAAACCAGATTGAAGTAGACGAATCGGCTATAACGGGGGAATCTATACATCTTCATAAACGGAAAGACGATCAATTGTATTCGGGCTCTTTCTGCGTTTCTGGTGGCGGCATTTATGTTACAGAAAAAACTGGAGACGAATGCTACGCAAATAAAATATCCAAACACGCAAAAAAATATAAATTCAATGTCTCGCCGCTTGAAAAGAAAATTAATCTTATAGTTAAACTTTTGTTTGTAATTGCGCTTCTATTGGTAGCAATGGAAGTTTTATTTGGCGCAGGAGACGGACTTACAGATGTTGATTTTATACGCAAAGTTGCCGCTATAGTAATTTCTCTTATACCGCAGGGACTTGTGCTAATGGTCTCTGTTACGTTTGCAATTGGCGTTTTCAGGATCAGCAAAATTGGAGCTATAATACAAAAGCTAAACGCTATTGAAGCGTTCTCGAATATAAAACTTATATGCATGGATAAAACCGGAACAATAACGCAAAACAATCTTGCGCTTTCGGACGTTACCTGTATTAACGATTCCATTGACGAAGCATCGATAAAAAAAATTATTGGAACGTATGCCGCTAATTCGTCTGACGGGAATGAAACGATAGAAGTTTTAAAGACGCTCGATAAGTTTAATAATTCCGCTAAAACAGACGAGATTCCATTTAGCTCAGAATGGAAATATAGCGCGCTTACTTTATCTATTCCGGATAGCGGCATAGATGGCGAAAGTTTTATTCTGGGAGCTTATGACATATTACTGAATAAAATAGGCGCGGATGAAAAAGAGAAATTCCAGCAAACGTTAAACGCAAAAAACTTAAACGATTTCAGAAATCTGCTGTTTGGCAAAGTAAAAAAAACGACACAATTGGATTCGCTAAAAAAAGACTTTGCTAATATAGAAATAGAACCGCTCTGCGTTATATCCATTACCGACCAGGCCAGACAGGACGCCGCTGAAACTATCAACTTATTTAAAGAGAAAGGGATTGAATTTAAAATTCTATCCGGCGACGCGCCCGGTTCAATTAATACAATCCTTAAGCAATTAGACTGGCATATAAAGCCTGATGAAATAATTACAGGCGGCGAGTTGGACTCCATTGACGAAGGAGAGTTTTACAACGCAATAAAAAATAAAATTGTTTTTGCAAGACTTCAGCCTGAACAGAAATTGCGGGTAATAAAAGCTTTTAGGAAAGAGGGCATTTCTACTGCAATGATTGGCGACGGAGTGAACGATATCCCGGCTATTAAAGAAGCTGATATAGGCATTGCGATGGAGGAGGGATGCAAATCCACTAGAGAAATAGCCGACATTGTTTTATTGAAGAATAAATTTTCATTACTGCCTTCTATTTTTGACGAAGGCAATAAGATAATGAACACTACAAGCTCGGTAAGTAAATTATTCCTTACTAAGAATTTTATGGTAATATTCCTTACTTTATTTTCGCTTATCTTTTTGTGGGAGTTTCCGCTTACGCCTACGCGTATATCTTTGTTGAATATATTCGCTATTGGCGCCCCGGCTTTTATTATAGCTACTGTAAATAAAAATACTAAACGGATTAAGAATTTCTTTAAGGAAGTAATATCATTTGTTTCTGTCTCGGCGCTTATTATTGTGTTGTTCAGTTATGCGGGAGTCTTTTTTGCGCATAAGTTTTTCCCAAACGACGATACCGATATTCAGCTTGTGATACTTACAATAATGATTTTAACTACGTTCGCAAATTTCTATATAGTAATATCGGGCAGCGATAAAAAAGAGAAGAAAATATACTTTTCTTATATCTTAATCTTTTCGGCGTTGTACGTACTATTTACTGCTGTAGACGCGGATTTGTTATTCCTGAACTTTATGAAAGATTTTTACGACGTTGATTATATAAACCCGGAACTGTGGACTATTATTGTCCCTGTATGTATAACAGCGGCATTTACATTGTGGCGCGCGCATAAAATCAGAGTGAAAGTAATAAACTGAATGTGTACGTAGTTAACAAAATACTAACGCTATATATGCAGAGTTGCATTAACTATATCTTTATGGAGGTTGTCCAATAATATCTATTTAATTAAATTAAACCTGTATTTAGAAATATTAAATAAAATCGTAGTACAACTATATATCTATTAAGTATTAACAAATTTAGTTAGCAATAAAATATAACTTTAATGAGACATATTTATAAAGATAAAGTGCTTTTATTATTAGATAGTCTTCTAAAAAACGCGTTTGTATTAAAATCTCTATCTGACCAAAATAAGCCTGTTGAAATATTATGGATGGAATTTGAGAAGTTAAGTGGTAAATACGACGAACTTGACAAAACATTACCCAATTTTATAACAGAAAGTGAATTGGGTAGGGATATTTATTTCATTAAACTTTATTTACAAAAAGGGCAACATGAAAATTGTAAAGGAGATATCGCCAAAATTTGTGACAAAGATTTAGAACAGTATAAATTGGACTACATTAAATTTATAGATGCGAAATTTATGGATGCAGAATTTGCGAAAAGTATTTTAAATCTTATTGATTCTAAAAATTATGATTCTGCGATACGTAAAGGGTTTTTAGTTTTAACAGAAAGATTAAGAGCTAAATTTAAAATATCTTCAGATAGAGATGGCCAAGATTTAATAAATGCTATTTTTGGGAAAAAAGGTGTCCAGTTCCTAAAGTTACAAGATGATAAAAAAAACGCATACAGAGACTTTTTCGCAGGTATATATGGTATATTTCGGAACGAATATGCTCATAGCTTGAAAATACCTGAAGATGTTGAAGCAGAATATATTTTGGATCTCATTAACCTTGCTCTGTTAAAAATTGAAGAAATAGAATACTAAATATTATTATAAGCAATTTATTAGTAGCCAATGCGGCTGTTTCCTGCTATATAAAAATGGGACTCGCGTACAATGAATCAACGAACAAAAATTGCAATTAGATTAATTTCCACTCATCTGCTTTTAATAATGGCGCTGATTTGCGCTTCCGCTTTTGTGAAAGGAGACGCATTTCTTTTCCTGTCAATCTCGCAAACGACTCTGCTGATATTATATTTCACCGGCTATTGGGAATTTGTTGGTCGGCGGTTTAAAAATATCTTTTGCGTTTTAATGGAAGCTCTGATCTTGTTAACTCTTGTCTGGAAATTATATTGCCAAACAAATAGCGGGCATAGCCAGTATTTATTAATTGCTCTTGTATTGCTGCAGATTCAATTGTTAAAACAATTAATTAAAATTATCTATGTAATTTATATGAAAGACAAATTGTCGGTAGAGATTGAGCTCCCTTTTAAGAATGGGGCTTATCTTGTTTCTGACGGCGGCAATTCTAAAATGAGCAGAATGATGAACTACCATTATTACTCGCCTGTGCATATAAAGAATAATACAAACAACTCAATGCTGTATGCGACGGATATAGTAAAGATAAATGAGGATAGGGCGTTTAACTTTTTACCAAAACGCAACGAAGAGTATCCCATTTTTAACGAAAAAATTTATAGCCCTATGGACGGCGTAGTGGTAAAAGCAGAAAATGATATACCTGATAATATCCCTTTTGCGGACGAGTTTCCATACAACACCGGAAATACAGTCGTAATTAAAAAAGACGATTATTATTTTTTGTTGGGTCATATGCGGCAGGGGAGCGTAGCGGTAAAGGTTGGCGACGTAGTAAAAGCGGGCGATCTTCTTGGGCATGCAGGCAACTCCGGCTGGACGGAACGGCCTCATGTACATATGCAATTAATGAAAAGCGATACCGACAAATACTGGCATGGAACTGGTGTCTGTATACAGTATAAAAACAAAAACTTATACAAAAACAGATTAATTAAAATATATGAGGCAAGCGTATGAAACGCATTAAATATTTGTCGTTTATATTTTGCGTCTTTTTATTGTCCTCTTGCGGTAACGATGCAGTTGTAGATAACAACCAAAGTTCAAACATAGCAGGCAGGTGGGTCTGGGTGGAAAGCGTCGGCGGTTTTACCGGCCATGATGTAATGACGCCGGCGAAAACCGGCGTTACAAAATCCATAACGTTTGTAAGTGCAGCGAAGTGCATATTAACAGAGAATGGCAAAATAGTTCAGCAGGCTAATTATATTTTTGGCAAATATAGTGATTCGGATTATTTGGGCGTTTATGGGTATTTGAATATTAATTATTCTGACACAAACCGACTCGCATCAAAATATTATGTTAACTCGCTAAGCAATGCAAAATTAGTATTATCCGATTTCGGTTGCGACGGTTATACGCATACATATATTAAGAGTTATTAAAAGAAACAAACTAATTTTGCTAATTAAAGAAGTGAATATTGAACTGGTTATGAAATATAAAATTACTCCGTTGAAAGCTGCAATAATCTTTATCAGTTCTCTGGCATATTTTTATTTGCTGCTGTTTACTGTTCTGCCTTTTTTAGAACATAGCTTTACGCTGAACCCGGCATTGTACTGGTTTATAACCGGATATTTTTTGTTTATTCCGTTGTTCATTTATGCCGTAAAAAAAGTCAGGGACGAGGGGAACTCCAGCGTTAAGCAAATAATGACCGCGTTAAGTATTAAGGCGTTTTCAAAAAAGGACTGGGCCTATGCAATTTGCGGTCTGGCACTTGTGTTTCTATTTACGGGATTAATTTTTAGCGGTTCGATTTTCCTGAGTAAATATATGGGCTGCAAGCCATTGAATACGCAACCCTGGTTTATGGAAGTGCATCCGTTTAAGGGAGCGGAAAGATTCCTGCTGCTTGTATGGGCTCCAATGTTTTTCTTTAATATAGTAGGCGAAGAAATTTTATGGCGCGGCTATATTCAGCAGCGGCTTGACGGCAAATATGCCTGGCTGATGTGTTCGCTATTATGGTCTACGTTTCATATTCCGTTTGGAGCGGATTTATTAATAACCCTTATCCCGGCTTTAATTATTATCCCTTATGCTTATCACAAAACTCATAATACGCTTGTGGGAATTTTTATTCACGGCGTTTACAACGGCCCCATATTTGTCGCCGTTGCGTTAGGGTGGATAAGATAAAAAATTTAATACGAACTGCCATTCTTTAAAAGCTACTCCGGCGTTATTTCGGCCCATGCGCCAAAACCCACTTTTCTTGCTAAGCTTTTAAAATAATTTATAACGTAATGACAAATGTACTGAATTGAGAATCGACATATGAACGGCAGCAGTCTTTTTTTTGTCGCCAATATAGCGGTAAATATTTTAAGTAAAACACACTCTTAAATTTGTACAAGAAGGATTAAGCGTTTTCAGGAGTGTGTAACTATAAGTAAACTAATTGATTTTGCAGGTCTTTACACAATTCTCCATTACTTATTGTTTATCAACTTTAAGCGACGTCATTGAAAGCGAACCGCCGACTAATTTATCGTTAAAAAAACTGATCTTTTCATTTTCTCCTTTTAACCCTAAAATATAAAGCAAAGGCAAATAATGTTCGGCAGAGGGAATGGCGTAATCAAACGCGCGCCCCTGCGCAGTATAATTTATTAGTTTCGGATAATCGTTAGCCAATATAAGTTTCTTCATCGTTTCATTGGCTTCAATAGCCCAGTCAAAACCGTAGCCTATTTCGTTTAGTCTGCCCCAATCGAGTCTTCCAAGATTGTGCACAATATTGCCGCTCCCAATTATTAAAACTCCTTTATTGCGGAGCGCGGAAAGCTCTTTGGCTAAACTGTAATGGCTCTTGGGGGACTGATAGTAATCTAAACTCATTTGAATTATTGGCGTGTCAGCTTTAGGATACATATGCTTTAGTATGCTCCAGCATCCATGGTCTAAACCCCATTTCTGGTCTAAATCAATTTGGGGCTTTTCTCCTAAATTTTTAACATCCTGCGCCAATTCAGGACTTCCGGGCGCCGGATATTGCACGTCGAACAGCTCTTGCGGAAATCCGCCAAAATCGTGAATAGTAGGAGGATTTTGCATTGCAGTAACAAAAGTCCCTTTGGTTTCCCAATGTGCGGATATGCATAAAATGGCCTTAGGTTTAGGGAGTTCCGTCCCGATTTTCTTCCACTCATTTGAAAACTCATTTTCTTCAATAGCGTTCATCGGGCTGCCATGCCCTATAAACAATACGGGCATTGGCCCGGCGCTGTTAAAAGAATCCGTCAGTTTATTTAATTTATTCAGTTCCATCATAGTTCCCGTTAGCGGCATTAAAGCCAAAGATTTTAAGAAAATTCTTCTTTTCATTTGTTAACTCATAATACTCAGAACATTGTCATTCCCGCTTTGGCAAGAATGACAATGTATTCAGGATGTTATTGCGTAACCCGAGTAAAATATCATGTTATAAATCAGACCTGTTTAACAAATTGCACTTCTGCGCTGATTTTAACTTCATCGCTGACTAATACTCCGCCCGTCTCAAGAGCGGCGTTCCAGTTTAAGCCCCAGTCCTTTCTGTTAAGCTTGCCATTTAACGAGAACCCGGCTTTTTCGTTTCCCCAGGGGTCTTTATTAATTCCGCCAAGTTCAACGTCAAGAACAACTTCTTTTGTTATTCCTTTCATTGTAAGAGCGCCGGTTAATTTGTAATTTTCGTCGTCTTTTTTTTCTAACGAAGTTCCTTTAAAGTTAAGTTCTTTAAATTTATCTACGTCAAAAAAGTCGGCGCTTTTTAAGTGCGCGTCGCGTTCTTCGTTATTTGTAAAAACAGACGAAGATTCGATTTTAAGGCTGACTGACGCATTAGTAAAATCGTTTCCATCAGAATTAAGTTCGCCTTCAAAAGTTCTGAATTCGCCCTTTACGTTAGTAATCATAAGATGTTTTACTTTGAATAAAATCTCGCTGTGCGTAGGGTCAATTACCCATTTTGTGTTTGCTGACATTGTAGTATCTCCTGTTTAATATTATTAATTAATTTTATTATTGAGCTATAAACCAAGCTGCTTCATATAAGTCTGGTTATCCCAGAACAAGTATTCTTCTATCATTACTCCGTCTTTCCAGATTCCAATAGTACACATTGGAAGCGAGAACGATTTTCCTGTCGGCTGGATAAATTTTCCGTCGCCAATAGGCATAGGCTCGGTAAAAGTTCCGGTCATAACGCCTGTAACCGCGGTCATATTGCCTGAGCCAAACCGGACAGGATGCTGCTTAATGCTGGTGTTAGGGGCGTACACAAACATTGCCTTCAAGTCTGCAATGTGCCGTTCAATTCCTATTGTAAAATGTCCGTCAGGCCAGTTAACTTTTATATCTTTTGCATGGCTCTCGTGTAAGCGGGTCCAATCCTGATTGCTAAAAACTGTAAAGTCTAAAGTGTCAAACTTAACTAAGGACTTTGCAATTTCTTCATTCCCAGCAGTTAGTTGTTTTATCTGGCTTCTTAACGAGTCGATTTCCGTCTGGTTAGTTAAGCTGCTTCCGCCAACACTGGCGCAGCTTGTGAATGTAGCAATAGCGGCCGCTAATAATAACCCGGTTAGGGTTTTGAATGGAATTCTTGTCTTCATTTCGTTTTGTCCTTTTGTTTAATTTCTGTATGCAACTTAAGGAGAATTAGAAGACGGGAGGTATGAGTTTTCGGAAATAGAGTTGTAGTTTTAGGTAATAAGCTTACTTATTTCATTCCTAAACTCGGTTGGCGTTTGGCCTATCTTCTTTTTGAAAAAACTTGTGAAATATGCTTTCTCATTATAACCTAATTCAAAACCAATTTCAGATATACTTTTATCTGAATAGATAAGCAGGTTTTGGGCTTCTATGAGTTTTCTTGTTTCAATGATCTCTGAAACGCTTTTATGCAAAATACTCTGGCAAATTAAATTCAGGTTGCGAGAAGACATAAATAGTTTTTCGGAATAATAATCTACTCCTTCAGACCTGCGGAAGTTATCCTCAAGAATTCTTAAGAAATTTTTGAAAGTCGTGTTTTGCGTATATGGTATCGAGCTTTCCGCTTCATCCTGCCTGTCTCTTTCGGTTTCAATCATAGTGAACAAAGTTTTTAAGAGATCGTGCACGACCGCTAGTTTGGGGTCTGGCCGCTGCATTTCTTCGTACATCATTTCGCACAGAATGTTCATCCGGTTAAAACAGTTTCCGTCTTTCAGTTCAATATTTGCGTGATCGTGGTAATATGAATACAGGCGGAAAGTGGATTCTGGAAGAAACTCGCTGTTAAAACGGAGCCCCCAGATATTACATTTATTATTCTCCATCATCGGTCTGATGCGGTGCATTTTCCCCTGCGTAATAAAGCTAATGAATGGAGCCTTGAACGTAAGGACTTTAAAGTCGATAAAATGCTCAACCTTTCCTTCGGCGCCCACAAGCAATTCTTCAAAGTTGTGGATGTGAGGCTCGTTGGTGGAGTTGGCTACTTTAATTGCGTCTTCGTTATTAAACTTAAATATTTTGAAATACTGTTCCATTACAGGCAACTTACAAAAATTGCCGTTTGTTATCAAACAAAACTATAATTAAGAATCGGGCGCGTAATAACTCTTTAGAAATATCAGTATGCCATTAATATAATAAAACATTGGGGGTAACTGCGACGCTTATAAGAGACCTGTATTATACTTCTTTTGTCTTAATTGTTTTTATATTATTCTTGTGTAAATAATTAATCACTTTAGATTTATTCATCTCATTTTTTGAACCTAAAGCATCTTCAATTACAACCGCATTAAACTTCTCTTTTATTAATCCTTTAACGGTGGCCTTAACGCATCCTTCAGCAAGCAGGCCCATAACGAAAACATCGGTAATATTATTGTCTTTTAGGTATTTCAGTAAATCTTTATTTGACAATGAGTTTGGTTTTGATTTTGAGTAAATACTATCATTTACTATAACTAATTTTTTATCAAGGCCAACCCCAGGTCCTCCTTTTTTACAAGTATTACTAGTTACTAAATTTATGAACGGGTTTGTCCATTCATTTACAACATATATCACTAAATCATTATTATCATTAAACTTGACGATAGACTCATTTAAGTTTTGAAAAAATAAATCAATTTCCGCCGTACCAATATGAAATTTTGAATCTGGGTTAACCAAATTTTCTTGAATATCAATTACCAATAAGGCTTTTCTATTAACTGCAACTTTATAATTCAAAGTAAGTTTTCATCCGTAATGTTATTTAAAATTTCGTAAACAAAATATAAAAATACAACTTGTTAATTGGCGCAAAAATAAAGTAACTGAAAAGAAAAATGGCGGGAAAGTTTTATATTATTCAGATGGGCGCGTATTCAGGAATAGCGCCCGGTAAATTCATAAGAAAAATAAAATTTGAAATACGGATATGTTTTGATGCTGGCTAAAAAAACTCTAAGGCTATTGAGTTCAATAAAGCTCTGTTTTATTTTGTTACGCTAACCGATCTGCAGCTTACTGTTACAAACCCAGCAACGCAATTTATTACAACGTCGATAGGGGATTGCTCTGTCTTAATGGTGTAATTAGAAGAGCCTCCTGCCATCGTTTTAGTGTTAACAGCATTTATTGGAACCAAGCCCCATAGCACATACCATTGTCTATCGATAACGGTTTCGGAATTAGATCCGCCTTTCCCGACAGTATGAATATTTGTCATACATCCAGATACAAAAAGCATAAGAAACATTACTAATAAAAATGTTGATATAGCTCTTTTTTGCATAAGAACTCCTTATAATGATTTATAGAATTATATTATTTTATTTATCGAATTTAATTGTGCCGATTGACGACTCAATAGCCTTAATTTCGTTTTGATAAGTTATCAGGGGCATCACATAGTCTAACTGAATAATTTGTTTGGTGGGAGTAGTAAGCAATAATTTGAAAATCACGTTTACGCTATCCTGTATTAAAAACTGAGTAATTTTAATGTCGCCTTTGTAGAACTCGGCTGATTTGACGTTATTACTCTTAAACTGTTTTTTTATCATTTCCGATACGGTTTTTACGCCGTCTTCGGATGGATTTTTTTGATAGAGTTCGATGCCGGAAATTACAAGAATGTTAAGCTTTTTATCCGCTAATACGGCAATAGGTTTAGCCGCAAAAACATTTTCGGTTTTGTCAGTTTGCTCAATATTGGCGGAAAGTTTCTTAAAAAACTCTTCGGATTTTTCCATATTTACGGGAGGGTTTATCTTTAATTTATATTCGGTCAGCGCAAGCTGTTCGCCTATCTGAGTGGAATCAATATTAAAAGCCATCTGCTTAAAGCTGTTGGAATTAGAACTCTGGTTCTTGCATCCAGCAACGCAGAAAATAGCAATAAGGCAAACGCAAAATAATATGCATTTGCCTTTTGTTACAAAATAAACTCTCATTGAATATACCTTTGTTAAAAATTTGTAAGGGCGCAATAACTGCGGGTTACATGTTTAAAATATCATTATAAACAATAAAGAGCATTAAAATAAGAAGCAGCACAAAACCGGTGTTTTGTATTGCAATTTTAATTTTAATCGGTATTTCCTTTTTGAAAATACCTTCAAGAACAATAATAACAAAATGTCCTCCGTCCAATGCAGGGAAGGGGAGAATATTTATAGTAGCTAAACTCAGACTTAATAAAGCAAGGAACGTTAAGAAACTTGCGATGCCTGAATCAGCAAACTTAGAAGCGTACTGCGCAATTTTTATAGGTCCGCCAAACGCTTTTGAAAACTCTAAATTACCCGTTACAACTTTACGCAGCATTGTAAGCGTCATTGAAGTAACTTTATAGATGTCTATAGCTCCGTAATAAAATGAAGCGAAGAAACCATAAGTATGATATTCAATCTGTCCGGTAAATAGATTTTTAAGCGATATTCCAATTTTACCATCTGCGCCCGGAACGACAGTAAGATTAAGCGTATCTTTGCCGCGTAAAACGCGTAAAGGCAGCGGCGTATTCTTATTGGAAGAAATTATCTGAGTAGTTTGCGTAGCGTCTAACAGCGGGGAGCCCTTCAGCTCAAGAAGTATATCTCCTGTTTTAATGCCCGCTTTATGAGCCGGAGATTTGCCAAGAACGTCGCCAATAGCGGGACTTAGATTTGCAGGAGTAAGAAATTCCAATCCGGTTTTTTCAGAAGGGATTAACGAACGGTCTATGTCAAGTTTTATTTCCTTTCCGTCGCGCAGAATTGTAAAAGGAATTTTGTTCCCGTTTGCATTTACATAAATTTCAGAATTAACGTCTTCCCAGTATGTAACTTTTTTACCGTTAATAGTAAGGGCTTTATCGTTAGACTTAAACCCGGCCTGGTCCGCTCCGCTTTTAGGAGCTATAAAACCTATTGTTGTGGTTTTCCAGTATTCCTTGCCCTGGAAGTAATTTCCGCCCCAGAAAATCATCAACGCAAGCAGAATGTTCATTATTACGCCTGCGGTAATAACAAATACTTTTTGCGTTGTCGGTTTAGCGCGGAACTCGTATGGTTCAGGAGTCTTTCCAATAAACGCGGTATCAAAGCTTTCATCCACCATGCCGGATATTTTAACATAACCGCCGAGAGGGATTAAGGAAATTCTGTAATCGGTATTGCCCTGACCGTCAAAATCTTTTGCCAGGTCGCCAAATGTAAATCCGGTTATTTTATTATATCCAAACAGTCTTTTGCCAAAACCAAGAGCAAAAATTTCTGCGCGCATTCCGCAAAGTTTAGCAGAGGCAAAATGACCGAATTCATGAATAAAAACCAAAATGCCTATTGTGATAACGAAATAAATTACTTCACTCATATAACTGGACTTCTCCTATTAATTTAAACTTGATGCGAATTCACGGGTCTGTCTATCGCATTCAAAAATCATTTCCAAATCGGGGGTTTTATGATTTTCTATTTTGTCTAATGACTTTTTTATTATCTGCGGAATTGCAGTAAATTTAATCTCTTTCTTTAAAAATTTATCTACGGCTATTTCATTTGCCGCATTCAGAATACATGGGGCCGTTCCTCCGCTCTGCAATACTTCAAAGGCTAATTTTAAACATTCAAATTTATCAAAATCGGGCTCAAAAAACGTAAGATTTTTGATTAACGGTAATTTTGTAGTTACAAAGCAGCTTTGCAGCCTTTCGGGATACGAGAGCGCATATTGAATAGGCAGTTTCATATCCGGCGAACTTAGCAGCGCTTTAATTGAGCCGTCAACTAATTCCACCATCGAATGGATTATCGACTGGGGGTGAATTACAATTTCTATCTTTTCGGTAGGATAGCCAAAAAGCCAGTATGCTTCTATTACCTCTAATCCTTTATTCATCATAGAGGCGGAGTCTATTGTAATTTTGCTTCCCATCTTCCAGTTAGGATGATTGAGCGCCTCTTCTACAGTTACGTTTTCAAGCGAGTTTTTGTCTTTGTATAAAAACGGTCCGCCAGAAGCGGTTAAAATTATTTTGCCGATTGCATTTTTATTTTCGCCTTCTAAGCACTGAAAAATTGCGCTATGCTCGCTGTCTATAGGTATAAGCTCGGCGTTGTGTTTTTTACAAAGCTCGGTAACCAGTCTGCCAGCAACAACAAGAGTTTCCTTGTTGGCTAAAGCTATCCTTGCGCCTTTTCTAATGGCTTCAATTGCAGGGGCAAGACCGCAAAAGCCTACCATTGCGCCTACAAAAATATCGTAGTCGCACCGCTTAGCGGCTTCAATAAGTCCTTTGCTGCCGGATAGGACTTCGGTTTTGCCGTTAATTCTTTTTCGCAATTCGTCTGCGGCTGCTTCGTCTTTAACAACAACGCATTCAGGATGGAATTCGTTAATCTGTTCTTCCAGTAAACTGATGTTGCTGTTAACGGCAAGAGCCGTAACGCTGAACAGATCTTTAAAAACCCTGATGACGTTAAGAGTATTAACTCCAATAGAGCCGGTAGAACCTAATAGAAGTATTTTTTTCATAAAATTTATTAAAATGCTGTTAAAGTTAGGAAAGAATGTCCTGCTAATCAATCTAAATTATATTCTCTTTTTCCGGCGGGGAGATTGGGCGGATTTGCAAAATAATTAGCTCTCGTCTTTTTTTGTCAGCTTATTTCAGGACGCCACGGACAAAACAATTTATTGCAACTAATATGTTAAAAACAACACACCCCTAACGCCTTCTCCGCCGAAGGCGGAGAAGGCGTTTTTCCCCTCTCGAGAGGCGGATTAAAAGGGGTGTGTTTAAAAATAGCTTGTATGAACAATCTTGATTGTATTTCTGCGACAATTTAATTAGGTTATAAATAGTAATTATACTGCTCTACTAATCCGGATATTCTTTTTGCAATAATGCAAATATTTATAAACTATTTTAATATTGGCAAAAACAAATGGCTTATAAAGCTGAACCAATCCCTTTGTATGGGATTGAGCCTATACCTCCAGGAATTGAGGAAATAATCAAGTGCTACATATCTTCACAATTGGAATATCATAATTTTGAAAATGATTTGATTTTATATCACTATTCTAATCTAAACGGCATAAAAGGAATACTAAGCAATCGGTCTTTCTTTTGTACAAATATTGAATATGTAAATGATAATAAGGAAATTAACTATGGGATATCCTTAATAAATGAAATAATTGCTGACGAAAAAGATGAAAAAAGCAAATCGTTCAGAAATATAGTCGGGCAAGTTTTTGATAAATGCATTATTAAGGATATTTTTAATTTTTTTATTACATGTTTTAGTGAAAACAATAATTTGGAAAGACAATGGAAAGAATATGCAGATGAAGAGAAAGGTTGCTGTATCGGGATAGATTTTAATAGTCATGAATATCCATCCTTTATTAATTATAGCGATAACTTGAATATGCCCGGTTCAAAACAATGTAAAGCTGCATTGAGGAAAGTTATATATAATAGAGATGAACAAGTTAATAGAGCAAAAGATTGTTTTGAATTTTATAAAAATCTAGCGAATGACAAAGTTGCAAACCAATATATGCCTCATGTTGCAATGCATGCTGCAAATGCTTTTTTCGAACTATCGACATATTTTAAGGATTATCAGTATAAAGACGAAAATGAATGGCGGTTATTATATTATGGACAACCCAAATGTTTAGAAAAATCTATCAAGATTAAAGAATTTGAAGGTAAAAAAAAAGAATATCTTGAACTGTTTTTATATAAAGATGTAAGCTGCCAAAGAATTTTTCCATTAACCTCAATAGCTTTGGGTAAGAATAATTTAAATAAAAAAATCAGGATGGAATTAAAAGAGTCCATTGATAATACAAGACAGATTAATAATCAAATTTCAATTCGGTCGGACATAGAAGTATTTACACGAGAATAATAGGTGGGGGAGAAGCAATTTCTTTTAATGTATTATTCTAATAAGCCAGCCTCTGCTCAAGATTGATCTTGCATAAATAATCATGCATGAAGAAACAGGACAAGGCAGGACAGGCGATGGCGCCTGTCCCACAAAAAAATTAAAGATACAATATTCTAAAATTTTATCCTTATCCCAAAAACCTGTGCGTAATTGCCAGCAGAAAATTAATTAATACAAGCAGGTTTAGTATTAATGATACTTTGGAAAGCTTCTTTAAAGCCGGATAAAATTCATCGCTTAAAGGCTGGTTGTTTTCTAAATCGGCTCCAAGCAGTTGGCGTAGTTTTTTACCGGAAGGAATTATCAGCGCAAACGTAAGGACAAGCAAAATAACCATTATTACCTGTTTTGCAGCCAGCCAGTGGTCGGCGCTAAAATTAAAAAACGAGTAAAATGGGAGTATAGAAACAAGCAGTATCCCGGTAACAAGAATACCGCTCATACCGGCCATTCCGCCAATATTTATTAACACAAGATAAACTGAAGCCAGCCGCCGTTCGCCTGATTTTCCTTTAGCCGAGGCGAGCGATTTTTCTATAATTAACTGCGCCGGAAAAGCGCCAAGCCAGATTACTGACGATATAATATGCACTACTACTAAAAACGGATAAAGACTCATAGTCTGACCTCTTAAAAAATATTCTATCTGAAACAATAATATTTTTATTTTATAATGAAATATTATTATTAATTACTTAATTTTAATTCGAGAAGAATTTATAACTATATAAACTTTTCAAATTAAGTTATTGTTCCGCATTTATAATAAATAATATTTAAGAGATTATTATGAAAAAGAAATTGTTAATAAGAGACCTGACCATGAGAGATGGGCAGCAGTCTCAGTTTGCAACAAGAATGAGCCAGCGGCAGGTTGAAAAACTACTCAACTTATATAAAAAAGCTCATTTTTATGCGATTGAAGTCTGGGGAGGCGCAGTTCCTGATTCTATTATGCGTTATCTGGGAGAAGACCCGTGGTACCGTTTAGAATCAATTAAGGCGGTTATTGGCGATGTTTCTAAGCTTACGGCTCTTTCAAGAGGCAGGAATCTTTTCGGTTATAATCCTTATCCCGATAGCGTAATTGAGGGATTTAACAGAAATGCAGTTAAATCCGGCATCGGAATAATGAGAATATTTGACGCGTTGGACGATATTACTAATATGAAATCGACAATCCACTATGTAAAAATGAACGGCGGTCTTGCCGATTGCGCGGTTTGTTACACAGTAGATCCTAAATATAGTTTTTCTTACAAAATGAAACGGACTTTAACTGGTAAAAAAATAAATATTTTTACTCAGGATTATTTTATAGAACTTGCAAAACAGCTCGAAGGCTTCGGCGCCGATATTATTACAATAAAAGATATGGCAGGGT